>Ga0325410_1007905_pt1 | contig 11576 bp, 10 predicted proteins | sample PopdelMetagenome_16_FD_206182 | JGI IMG/M metagenome (GOLD analysis project Ga0325410, IMG submission 206182) | Populus deltoides microbial communities from Bellville, Georgia, United States - Xylem-PdIQD-R3 | ecosystem: Host-associated > Plants > Phyllosphere > Stem > Wood/Secondary xylem... | reverse complement strand
GATTAGGAAGTTAATTCATTCTATGTCTTCGTGCCTCAACCTTGAAAAGTTGATTACGTAGATAGTTTTCCACATTATTTTGGTTATTAATACACATTATTTAGTATATATGAAAGAATTTTTGCCAAATGAAATTGTTGAAAAGTGGGATTGAACGTGACAGGTGGAGCAAAGAACGGAAAGAAAAGTGGGTATTTCTTTTAATTAAGCTCTAATTACCCAAAAATCATGGTCTTAATCTCACAATTTTTCCTAATCTTGCTTGCAATTCTTTCACTTTTCGTGTTTTTGATGGGACACAAAGGATGGCATAGGTTCTTACATGTGCCTAACAATTAATGCAATGGAAACAGTTTACTTTTTATTTCCTTTGTTCCCATTTGAAAACGCATTAGCTTTTTGGTTTTTTTTTTTTTTTGTCTAAATTATTCTTTACTCTTGAGTTCTGAAAGCAATTACATCTTAGTTCTTTTTTGTTTGAAATCCTAAATAAAAAAATTGTGTTTTGTGTAAAATAAAAGGCCTAACATAATGTGGCAGACTTCCTCTCTCTCTATCAGGGCAACATAGACTATACCACAGAAAATAACTTTATATAAAATAATTATGATATTTTATATAAAAGAACACATTCCATAATATCCTATAGCATTGTCCATTAACTCTTGTTAACTAATATTGTTTCATTGAAACATCTAGAATCTCATAGGGTATGAAGAGGGAGTTCGGGGGACATTGATAGAGAAGTAGACGAGTGGACATTAATCAATCAGCTATAAGGTTCTCGTCTTGCTAAGTTTTGATCTATCTTGGTATTTGCTCTATTTATAAATATTTTTGCTTTGAACAATTATGGGTTAGGTATGTCTAACAAACGATGTTCCATCTGGAATAGGTTGTTCGATAGTAATGTTGATATTTGTTTTCTATTAGAAACAAAAAAAGATAATTGTTGCAATTTCTTCATCAGAAATCTGTGAAATATTGTAACGGTTAAATGGGCTTTTCTAGAATCTATAGGAAAATCAGGAGGGATGATAGTGATGTGGGACATCTCTATCTTTGAGGTCAATTCCATAGAATTTGAGGGGCAATGGATCAGCCTATACGGCAAACATGTTGGTTTATATGTTGCATCTTCTGTGCAAGATCGTGCTAAGTCGTGGGAAGACATCACCACTCCGAAGTTTGCCTTCAAAATACCAATGGTAGTGATAGGTGACTTCAATGAAACCCTTTATGCTCATGAGAGAAGTAGCGGCTACTTTAATCATTCAGGATCAACTTTGCTCCACAATTTCTTGTCTGATTGTGATCTGATTAAATTCAAACTACAAAGCCATTGTTTCACTTGGTTTAGGGAGGGCTCCATGAGTCGCATCAACAGGGCTTTTACATCTCTAGAATTCCATCTTTAGTTTCCATTCTTTTCACTCTACCGCTACCTTATAGGGATGTCTGATCATTCTCAACTACTTCTTCAGACATCAAAGGTACATTGGGGAATATGAACTATGAGCTTTGGGAGGTTAGCAGGAAGGTTGAGGATATTTGGAGGCAAAACTCCCGCCAAAACTAGTGCAAAACGAGGGATAAGAACACCCGTTTCTTCCACCTTTCGGCAAGTTTGAGGAATGGCCACAACCACATCAGCAAGATTGAGCAGAATGGCACAATTTTAGTCTCTCTAAATGGCATCAAAAAGGGCGTTGTCAACTACTTCTCAACTTTGTTTGCCAAGCCAAAATACAAAAGAATTGAAATAGGAGGCTCGGGGTTCTCCAAAATTTCAGAAGCAAGATCAGTTTGGTTAGAAAGACCACCTTCAGTGGAGGAAGTGAAGCAAGCCATGTGGGATTACCTTCTCCTTCTATAAAAAGGTATGGAACCTTATCAACTCCGACATCTTTGTGATGGTCAAAGAATTTTTCAGAGTATGTAAATTACCCAAAGGTATCAGCTCGTCTTTTGTGACTTTGATCCCGAAGACTAAGGGCTGAGCAGATTTTCCCAATTTTGACCGATTAGTTTGATACATGGGTTATATAAAATAGTGGCAAAACTCTTGTCCACTAGGCTTCGAAGCGTTCTGTCAAATGTGATCAATGTAAACTAGTTTGCTTTCATTGCCGGACGTCAGATTCTAGATAGGTTCATGATAGCAAACGAGGTTGTCCATGATATTCGAAGCAAGAAGGACCACAGGTTTTTGCTGAAGGTAGATTTTCATAAAGCCTTCGACTCGATTTTATGGGGGCATATCAATACTACCATGAACTATATGGGTTTTGGCTCTCATTGGAGGAAACTAATTTTCTATACTAGATGTCTGTTTTTCCTATACCAAAGGGCATTACAAAAGCCATATCCTCCATCAACCGCTATGCTCTTTGGAAAGGCACCTCAAATTCACATGGTATTTGTAAGGTCACTTGGCACAAAGTAATCAAGAGTAAACCCCTTAGAGGTCTCGGGCTGAGATCTTTTCACAACAAAAATTTTGCTATGTCGTTTAAATGGCTTTAGAACCTTGATAAAGGAATGGCAGGAGGTTGGCAAGAACTTATCCTATGAAAGTATATGCCTCATTTTGCAAATGGTCTTCCTGTGTTTACAGGTTTTTTATCTCCAACTTGGAGTCGCATTGTATCAGCAACTCCTTAAATCACAGCATAGCCACTCCTCTCTAAACCAATATCGGGTTCAAGGTGGATGATGAGAGAAATATCAGGTTCTGGACTGATTCTTGGCTAGGCTTCACAGCCCCTCTCTAATTCATGTTTCCTAGGCTTTATAACCTCTCCCTGCAGCAATCATTAAGCCTTACAGAAGTTCATAGCCCAACTAATACCTCGCTCAATTTATCTTGGGGAAAACCCCTTCAGTCTCGTGAGTTTTGCATACGAGAGAGCTTGTTAACAGAAGTGGAACGTGGTCCAGTCTTCTTTGATGGTAAAGGCAGCAAGATATGGAAATTCCACAACTCTGGCATTTACTCAGTTTTCTCAAGATGTGATTTTTGACCTCACCTTTCATCGATTGGTCTTTTGGTTGAAGTCCTCAATTAAAAATTTCAGCTACACAAGCTCAGATATTTTTAGAAATCCTAAATGTATCATAAACTGGACTAATTAGTTACGACAATCGTTGCCTCGCTTACTTTATTTTTTCAAATTCCCCCATGTAATCTCCCTTATGTTGTAACCCTCATTTCTTTAATGGAACGCTTTATTTATAATATTCTTCATTACTATTTGTTTTTTTTTTTTTTCTTATATCCCAAATAAGCTTAAAAACACTAACAAGAGGCCAAACATAAGGAAATAGATAATAATTTACTCAAACTTCTTTTGAATATTGAAAATCCATTGGTTCTGTTTTCTACTACAACTTTAAATTTACATATTGCATATGGAAGTTGGGTTGTAAGTCTATGGGTTGGAAGTTGGACCGAACCAATCACTAGCCAATGAGCATATGTGCGGCCTTCACTAACCATTTTAATTTCTCCTTATCCCCATGCATGTTCCTTTTCACAGCTGTGGTGGCTTAATAGTTTTCATGAATTTACGGCAAGATGCTCGGGACAGGTTCTGAATATTAATTAGTATTTAATAATTTTGGAATAATTAAGGTTGTTGTGCAATCACATACATAGTTCAGAAACCAAATATTAATTAGTATTTAAATTTTGGAATAATTAAGGTTGTTGTGCAATCACATACATAGTTCAGAAACCAAAATTCTTTTCTGATCAACCTGAACAATAGACGGACAAGGAGTGGCCTTTTGGTGTGTTTTTAGTGCTCGTCTTCAAAACACACACACAAACACATTCATGGGCACCAATGTTTGATGTGTGAAAGGCGCTGTACGTAGCTTACTCGATGTTCATGTATCAACCTTTTTTGAAGACTAACCACTTGTAAAGCATGTGCGTAGCCACTTTTAATTCGGTCCCTGTTCTTGCCTAACTTTAATATATCAATCCAAAATGACTTAACCTAGCTAGGAGGTCATCGCAACCACAAAAACCACCACAATATAAAACACATTTGGATAATATTTAACGTTGTGGTAGAGTTTATTTTTTAAAATATATTTTTTAAAAATAAATAAAATAATTTTTTTATTTTAAAAAATTTATTCTTAACATCAACACATTATTCAAAAATATAAAAAATAATGTTTTTATTCTTTAAAAAACACCGGCTAGTGTTGATCGTTATGGTAACGGTTACTTTTCAAAGTCTTTTGTTTTTTTTTCAAAAATACATCACAAAATATTTTTAATAATAACATATCAAAAAAATTTAAAAACATAGAATAAAATTAATTTAAAACAAATAAAAAAATTTTCAAAAACATTTTTAAAATATAAAAATAAACAAGCCAAGGGAGTATAAATAAAAGTGATGAGATAAGCATCGTATTCGTAAAGCTAACAGCGTGGTTGAAGACTCTTCGATTTACCTTCAAGTACTGATCATGTGTACATGACAGAGGTGGAAAGATGAGTATAAAGAGGGCGACCTCTCACCAAAACTTCAGAGCTAGCCGGCTGTAGAGGAAGAGTGTCAAAGCTAAAGATGAAAGATCGAGACGGCGGAGGTGACGACGACTAGGAAGGTTTCTACATCAGTTGACTTCAAGAACTTGCAAGGCAATGTATCCATTGCCGACAACACTTGAGGATATGATCATAAGAATACAAACTAAGATGAGTAAGCTTTGCATTAAGAACCATTAATTAATTTGCACTTGACAAAACAGTACCGGAGTAGCAGCAGCATACAACAAAACGAGTCCCCGGAAAAGGGACTCGTTTGAAATATTTGTCTTTATCACAACATTGATAGAGATTGGTTTTTTTAATTAATGCCTTTATATTTATTTTTCCATGTATTGTTTTTTTATTTCTATAAGCAATTGTGTGCAATTGTGTATTATTTAATAAAATTAAATGGAATGTAAAAAAAACCAATGCATTGAGAGCACCACATGGTTTAAAAATCAAATTTGTTTGTTATATATTCAAAGATGTCAATTAAAAACTATTTATAATTCAAGGAGAGTTTGTATAAACTAGTCGAGAGAACTATCGTATTTGACAGATTCTAAGCCATTGGTTTAAAATTAACGATTAGATTCTAAAATATTCTAAGCCAATGTGGTGATGCATCAGAACCACACGCTATTATTATTTCTGCCACTTAGAAGCTTTTCAGCACTATTCCTGAGTTCCAACAACTTCCCCAGACTATTTCATGAATTTCAGGATGTTCATTAGCGGATGTTTTATGTGTGTTTTATTTTTAAATTTTAAGTTTGTACTCTGTGTAACATGTAATTATGGGGTGTGTAAGGAAAATATAGTAAAAAACCTTTTCTTTACTTCCAGCACTTCCAACAACATAACAACCTATCAGCTTTGCAAATTGCCCAACAAGCTGACCAACTGCGCCTGATGCTGATGAAACGTAGACACGGTCTCCTTCCTTGGGAGAACCAATGTCAAAGAAGCCAAAATAAGCAGTCATGCCAGGCATTCCTGTAAGATCAAAAGCACAAATTCAAAGAATATGGCTCATTACAGTCATAACAAAACAACTTCACATAAGAAAATCATATGGGCCAAGAGCATGCATACCAAGAATTCCAGTGTAGTAGGAAAGGGGTATATCATCAGTATGGTTGATTTTGAAGAGGTATTCAGGTGCTGTTATTAGACTGTATTCTTCCCAGCCGATTGTCCTTCCCCAGACCAAATCGCCTTTCTTGAAGTCAGAGTGCCTGGAATCAACAACTCTAGCCACTCCATATCCAACAATTGGCTGCTCAATGTCTCCAACAAGAGTAAGTAAATTCACAGTAACTAACAGTAAAATTACCATAAATAATCGTAATATAAATTATAACACTTCAACAATGAAAGAGGGAGATTGAGAACATACAGAGCCAAGGGAGTAGGAAGATAGTTCAGGTTTACCGGGTGGCAGATCTCCCTGCATGCGTCCACGCATGAAAGGATCACAAGACAAGTAGAGATTCTTAACCAGCACAGCATCTTTACCACTCTCTTCTTAATTATGGCACTTTGAGTTTGATGTTACTTGTCGTCAGGTACAGGTTTGATTCTCTTAGAAAACCACTCACATATTCCCTGAGGATCACTTGTTTGTTGCTGATCACTTCCTCACCACCAACACTATGATCACTAGCCATGCTTTGTGCTAATGTTCTTAGATTAATTTGTTGCTGAACAAAATGGTGATAAAATATTGCTGATGATCTACAAGGTTGCAAAAGGCAAAACATTATATAGACATGCATTAGCTAGATCTTGTTGAAAAGTCAATTGCCGGCACAAGATTGCAGATATAAATTATTGTATTGGTTAATGTTGATATATAGAGGTCAAAGTTCAATAAGTGGCTTGCTCACGCCAAATGATTTATTTGATAAAAATAATCATAACTTTTTATATAATTGTTAAATCAAAAGCTCAATATTTTCCAAATTGTTCTACAGCCAAGTATTATATATTGTATTAAACTCAATCTAGAAGGTCGAAGAAGACAACCATCATTTGCATCCACTGCTTGCAATCATCGCCAGCCACCAACTGTCAACCGTATTCACAAACCGCCAGCAGCCATTTTAAGTCGCCAATTAAGATTTTTTTTTTATTTTTAATTTGTGTATAAATATATGCTATTATCAGTGTGTGGGAGAGATAATAAAGTAGAGAGAAGAAAGAAACACTAGAGAAAGAGAGAGGACGTGTATTAAGCTTTTGTTTATTTTGTAAAGCTTTTGTTGTTGAAATAAAATAGTGTGTTTTATTCCCTTTAAGTGTTTCAAAGCCACCACCAGTGCTTTTTCCCACCAACATTATAATGGGTCTATTTTTTATAACTTAGAGAGGTCAAGAAAGCTTTCAAATTAGGTTTAGAAAATGTTATTTTATTAGTTTTGCTATATTTCTGGTTAATTTTAAATTTTTAGCTTAATTTTTATGTTTATGTATTTCATAAGCCAATTAATAACAACAATTCTGATGCAAGCTTCAAAAGAACTGAACGTTATAAAGGAGAAAATATATTGCTCATATGAAGTCTCAAATGTATAAAAAAAAAAATTAAACGAACTAGGTGTTCGGAATATTAATTTCTTCCTTTGTACTATTGCATTCGTCGTCGGGCGGAGACTTCCCACAAGATCAAGCAATAAACTCGCTTAATGAGCTACGTATTACATTGTTTTTAAGCTAAGACAGAGAAAATATCCCATTTGTATATATACTATATGTGTTACGTAATAATTTATGTTTTTTGCTTGATCAACTATATATTCCCTCATTAATTAGGCTCTTATAGACAGCTAGTGGGCTGAACAAGTCCTGAAGCAACTCCACCAGCATTGCTGCATGATGCTTCAGCTGGCTGATTCTTGTAAGTGAGCTTTACATCTTCTAATTTGATCCCAGTGCATGGATATTTTTTGCTACAATCAAATTTGACCGCCACTTCTGTTGCTGATGATCCATGAATGTCTTGGTAGGTCACATCACTTATTTTCACACCAGAAACCTGTTTAATGTACAGAAAAATACAGCAAGATTTATGTATGTTTTGGATGTTCGCTTTCAAAATGAAAAAGAACGGTATAAACAATAGATTTGACGTGTACCTGGCCAGGGCAATTCTTCTCGCCGGGGCAATAGTTTTGATCTATTACAATGGGATTTTGGACGTTATTCATGACTGCATGTTGGAAAAGAATATCTCTAGCAAAACCATTGCTAGGCCTTCCCCAAGACTTAATTCTCAGTCCATTTTCTGTACCGGTAAATGTAGAGGTCTTGACTGTAACATTTTGCACACCAGCCTCTTGGGATTCTTTGCCTAAACTTCCAATGCTGCACCAACCATGTACACATCATTTCAGTTCCCATAATTAGCAACACATTAAACATTAGGAGCAGATGATAATTGATATAAACTTACAGTTGATGTTATAATTTCTTATTTACCTGATTCCATGGCCAGGTCCACATGCCACATTTTCAATCCACAAACTTGAGGTACCGGGGCCAATCGATACACAGTCGTCACCTGTTCCAATCCTAGAATTCAATATGGCGACACCGGTTGATGATTGAACGTGAATGCCATCCGTGTTTGGGCTGTTTCCGGCGGCAGAGACTTTGACTCCTTGCACTTTGACGTTTTGGCAACCATGGATGACAATGTGAAACAACTGGCTATTTAATGATGCCAATCCGGTGATTGCAATATTGTTTGAATTGGAAAACTCAAGTGACTGCACAGTAAATAAATTAACAAGAAAAATTAAGACCTTGAAAATATAATATCTATCTTTAGTCCACTGACCAAAATATTGTAAGATGATTATATATGCCATGCATGCATGTGCTTTATTATCATACCGTTGCGCCTCTGGGGCAACCCTTGCCGGAATTCTTGCAAGACCACAGTCCAGCACCCTGGCCATCAAGAGTCCCTCCAGATACAGTAACCCCATTAACATGCTCAAACATTAGCCAATTTTTAGCGTTGCCAATGACCTTATAATCTGATGGTGCGACTAGGGTGCCATCTATACGTACCAAGATAGCACGGTTCTTGCAAGGACCCTGAAACCTCACTTGACCTAAAGAGAAACTCCCTTTAGGAACAGAAATTGTGGCTGGTTGTGTTGAGGCACATGCCTGTGCCCAAGCAGCAGCAAAGGCCTTGGTTGAGTCAGTTTTTCCATCAGGTTTGGCACCATAACTTAACACACTATGTTGTGCTGCCTTTGCTAAAGGTGAGAACGCAAAGAAAATGATGAAGAAAAGGGTAATATGATGGGGGATCATTGGAAGTGGAAGGCCTGCCATTGATATTTTTGGTATCGGATATTATTTGAATTGATGCAAGTGATGAGTAGTTGAAATGGAGAGATGGGAATCTGAAGCAGCTGAAGGTGGTATTTATAGGAAGTTTGGATATAGAATGCATGTGGAGATTTATTATTGGGTATTTGAAAATATAAGGCAAAATCCATATTCATCTTTTAATTAAGTTCTTATTACCCAAAAATCATGGCCTTAATCTCACAATTTTTTCTCTTCTTGCGCGTATTTCTTTCACTTTTCGTGTTTTTGATGGGACACAAGGGATGGCATAGGTTTTTACATGTGCCTAAATGGAAACAGTATACTTTTTATTTCCTTTGTTCCCATTTGAAATCACATTGGCTTTTTGGTTTTTTTTGTCTAAATTATTCTACTCATAAAAAATAATAATAAAAATAAAATAATATTTTGTGTAAAATAAAAGGCTTAACCTAATGTAGCATTCCTCTCTTTCTCTGTCAAGGCAACATAAAAATGATGATGTAGACTATACTATATATAATAACTACAAAGTAATTATAATATTTTCTATAAAATAACACATTTCATGATATCCTATAGCATTGTCCATTAACTCTTGTTAACCAATTTTAATTTGTTTTATTAAAACATTTGTTGTTCTTTTTTTCTTATGTCCCAAATATACTTAAAAATACTAACAAGAGGCCAAACATAAGGAAATAGATAATAATTTACTCAAACTTCTTTTGAATATTGCAAATCCATTGGTTTCTGTTTTAAACTAGCAAAGCAAGGCAGCATATTCTACTTCGACTTTACATATTGCATATGGAAGTTGGGTTGTAAGTCTATGGGTTGGAAGTTGGGACCGAACCAATCAATAACCAATGAGCATATGTGCAGCCTTCACTAACCATTTTTTCTCCTTATCCCCATGCATGTTTCTTTTCACGGCTTTGGTGGCTTAATAGTTTTCATGAATTTTCGGCAAGATGCTCGGGACAGGTTCTGAATATTCATTAGTATTTAAATTTTGGAATAATTAAGGTTGTTGTGCAATCACATGCATATATAGTTCAGAAACCAAAATTCCTGTGTGATCAGCCTGAACAACAGACGGACAAGGAATGGCCTTTTGGTGCGTTTTTAGTGCTTGTCTTCAAAACACACACACAAACACATGCATTCACAACAATGCTTGATGTGTGAAAGGCGCTGGACGTAGCTTACTCGATGTTCATGTATCAACTCTTTTTGAAGACTAACCACTTGTAAAGCATGTGCGTAGCCACTTTTAATTTGGTCCCTATTCTTGCCTAACTTTAATAAATCAATCCAAAATGACTTAACCTACTAGGAGGTCAAGAGATCAGTAACATGATTATCATTAAGTCAATTTCTCTTGTCAGATTAATATAGCTGATTTCAGACTTGAAACTGTTATCAACTAACTCAGAGTGACAAGTAACCTCCCCATGGATCGGAGCAGGCCAACCTATGTAACAAGCTTTCCACATGGGGTTTCTTGTCTTGTGTTCCAATTTCGAAGACGGTATAAAAGAGAAATCAAAGTTTGCATCTTATCTTGACTCCACTTATATTTGTTCCCATAACTAAGTCTCGAACAATTAAGTCATGGTGAATTGGGTTTTCTTAGTCAGGCAATTTTCGAATACTCCGTCTTACATCATGAAAAATTGAAATGGCTCACGCATATTTGAGGCCTTATCCTTCTCTCGTTTCTTTTCTAATAATAATAATTGAATAGTTATTCTAATTGAAAGCAACTAAGAGATGGATTCATACAGAAAAAGTCTATAATTGAATAGTTAAATAAACTTTAACAGTATAAATGGTCTCCAAATAAACTTTCAAGGATCGGTTGCCTTATCCTTGTTCGTGCATGTTCTTCCATGTATAAATGCGTGCCTCATCAATATGTGTGTGTAAATGAAATACCTTATCATCCACTGAGATTACAGAATATATTAACAATTATCTGTGTTGTCTCTGAACAAGCAAAGTCGACTAAATCATTTCGAGATAATTTTTATATATTTAATTTTAAATTCAGACTAGACAATAAATCAGCTTGAAAGGTTTTTTCCAGTCAATTTCATTAATTTTTCCTCACTTTCATTCTCAAACTTCTTTATTGATCGGTTGGGCTGCTTTGCACTGGCCAAATTAATAACTTATATTTAAGCAATTTTTACATGGTTTAATTTTAAATTTAAGCTAAACAAGAAGTTGGTTTGAAAGGTTTTTTTTTCTCATTTTCATTCTTATATTTTTTTCTAGGGAATCAGGTTGCCTTTGTATCAGCTAAGTTAATAAAATCACTTAGAATTAATTTTTACATTGTTTAATATTAAACATGAGCTAGATAAGAATTCAAATTAAAAATTTAATGTCAAATCATATTTATTAAAAAAATAATATAAATTATATATTTGAATCTCGCCGACCACCTACAGATAAAATTTGTCTGAACCTTTTTGATACTGCACCAATTCGAGCAATGTCATTTATTTCAAGGAACGAGAAAATATGATGAATGATGGGTTCTAAAAAGCCCAACTGAGAGTGCTTGTTAATGGCCCAACAGATGCCTAAACAAGGTAAGAAAGAAGGACCAAAACCTCATCTCCTTAGCCCAACCTAACCATCTCCTCATCTTCCAACCAAACCC
>Ga0325410_1007904_pt1 | contig 11576 bp, 9 predicted proteins | sample PopdelMetagenome_16_FD_206182 | JGI IMG/M metagenome (GOLD analysis project Ga0325410, IMG submission 206182) | Populus deltoides microbial communities from Bellville, Georgia, United States - Xylem-PdIQD-R3 | ecosystem: Host-associated > Plants > Phyllosphere > Stem > Wood/Secondary xylem... | reverse complement strand
CTAATGGCATCCTAAATGGATGATCAGGATGAACAAATGATTAGCTTCGACTAATGGCAGCCTAAGTGGATGACCAGGATTAGTAAATTATTAACTTCAGCTAATGGCACCCTAAGTGGATAATCAAGATGAATAAATGACTAGCTTCGGCTAATGCATCCTAAGTGGATGACTGGGATGAATAAACAATTAACTTCGGCTAATGGCATCCTAAAAGGATAGCCGGATTTGAGAGTTAGGAGTTAATTTCAAGAATTGATGCGTTCATATAGACTATGTTTTGTGTATACTAAGTATATGAAAGAACTACGATTGTTATGTTTTAAACAAAGAATAACATTAGTTCGGCTAACGGTATTCGAGATGAATGATTGAGTTTAGCTTCGGTAATTGATGAATTATTAACGATGGTATTTACATAAGTAAGGAGAAATGATAGAATTACACTCTTTTGGTCCATGAATGAAATGTTACGCTAATATTATTTTATTATGTTTCTTTAAATGGCCTATAATACTTGAAATTATCTTGTGTTGTAATAGAGACATCTAGCAACATGGCGTGTATGGAAATCCGTTTTGCAGCTCACACATTTGAAAAGAACTATATATTCACATGTTATGAGTGATATGAGTTCTATATGAACAGACGTGTTAATCACTAAATTAGTCGTTCGACCCCTTTTGTAAAGACTAGTAATGAAAATTGAAATGGAACACGGATGAGAATGTGCAAACAAGTTAATATGATGTGTATGGATATACATATGAGGTATTCATCTAGTGAGGATGTCGTGTTGTGAAATTACATGAGGTCAGGATAACGAAAGTACTAGTTGTGTAATTTATTATTCGACACTCTTGTATGATCTCATAATTTTAACGAGACTAGAACAAGAATGTGAATTTATGAGTATCTCAATACAATGTAATGTAAACCTACAAGTATGAAAATATAATATTATAGGCACGTGTATTGAGAATCCGTTTTATGGGAATGTTGATTTAGATTATCCTACGTAGATTGTGCCTTGATAATGAACAAAATGCAATGATAAATATGAAGAATGATGTGGTGAAAAACATCCAGAAACCAGACGATTAAAAAAAAATTCCTTCAATTTTGGCCTTGAAAAATTTTTCCAACATGGTGTGTAGAGAGTTTCTAGGTCGTTACAATTGGCTATCTAAACCTCCTCGTCACCGAGTAGCGATTCCATAATGACTCCAAGGAAAACAGCCTCCTAAAACTCCTATAAAATTTTTTATGCGATCCAACGGTCGGATTCAAAGTTTATAAGTCCTTACTCAAGTCTGGTCGACCAGACCTACTCGTCACCGAGTAGTAATTCCATAGCTACTCCAAGAAAATAGCCTCCGGAAACTCCTATAAACATTTTTGCACGATCCAACTGTAAGATCAAAAGTTATGGCCCTTATGAGTCGTTACTCTAGCTTGGCCCAACTTGATGAGGATCAGCCCAACACCAAGCGCAATCATGCTAACAACCCATTGAAGGTGCCAATTGGGCTAATTACAAGAGCTAGGGCAAAGAAGCTTAAAAAAGCATTGAGTGGGCTTGTTTAGAACATATGGAGCAAGATGGACCTAGAGGAGCATGAGACATTTAAGGAGCATGAAGGACAACCTCTAATTCATCTAGTTCAGGTCTAAGAAAAGCCTAATTCGTGTGGAACAAGGGGCTGATGTATCCGGCCCCATAACTAGCCTTGTTAAACTTGTTTTTTCCTAATGCTGCAAGGATATAAAGTCAATAATTTATTCTCTTAATTAAACAAGGAAGTTGACCAAATCATGTTCCTAAAGAGGAGAGGATTATTTAATGCTTTTCCTAACCTAGGAAGGAAAGTCATTAAATCAGCAACAAAGAAGGAAAATTATTTTCTTATTTGATCAAGTTAAAAAACGAAAATTAAAGACCTAAAAGGTGGCAGCAACACAAATTTTCCAAAATCAGATTTCTCATAGTTTGTTTGGGATTTCTTAAGGGTGACAAATTTGAGTCTAGCATATTTAGGATAGTAATTTTTGGATTTTTATTATTTTCTTCTTAATCTTTGGGTTGTTATTACTTATTTGAGTCAATTATAAGTGGGTCTCGTATAAGTTCACCTAAGGAGGGGTGCATTAGAGCTTATTTAAGTCTAGAGTCAGTATAAATAAAGGCATAACCAAACATGTAAGGGTTACACAATTTTTAGATCAATAAACTTCTTTTGCTACACTTGTTGTGTGTTAGTGGGATAATCTCTCTTCCGTGGTTCTCTAAAGAACTAAAAACGACTTATCGAAGAACATCTAGCTTCGTGGTGTCATCTTTATACTTCTCATTCGTGAATCAATAGTAGTTGGCTGGGGGTTTTCCATTTCCAATAATGTGGTGCCTAGGAACAAGTTATCTTTGTGTCACACTCCTATCAAACCTGATTTACTTGACTTTTTGAGAATTTGATGTCTTTGCGTATAGGTTGCGTGACCACGTGATCACGAGGTTCACATCCGACCTCCTCGTCACCGAGTAGCGATTTCATAGTGACTCCAAGAAAAACAGCCTCTGAAAACTCTTGTAAAACTTTTTGCGCGATCCAACGGTCGGATCAAAATTTTATAAGTCTTTACTCAAATTTGGCCGACTAGACCTACTCATCACCGAGTAGCAATTCCATAGCTACTCAAAGGAAAACGACTTCCAGAAACTCCTGTAAACAATTTTGCATGATCAACGATCGGATCAAAACTTATGGCACTTATGAGTCGTTACTCTAGTGTGGCCCGACTAAACCTCCTGATCTACAAGTAGTGATTGCATAGATACGCTAAGGATTATGACCTCCAGTAACACGTGAAACAATTCCAGAGTGATCTAACGGTCGAATCAAAAGTTTATAAGTCGTTACCAAGTCTGGCTGCCTAGACCTACTTGTCATCGAGTAGCAATTCCATAGCTACTCCAAGGAAAACGGCCTCCGGAAACTCCTATAAATATTTTTGCACGATCAACAGTTGGATCAAAAGTTGTGGCACTTATGAGTCGTTACTCTAGTTTGGCCCAACTACACCTCCTCGTCTACGAGTAGTGATTGCATAGATACGCCAAGGATTACGACCTCCAGAAACATGTGTAAAAATTTCAGCGTGATCCAACGATCGGATTAAAAGTTTTGGCTCTTTTGAGCCGATACTAAAGTCTGGCCGACTAGACCTCTTCGTCATCGAGTAGCAATTCCATAGCTACCCCAAGAAAAACAGCCCCTGGAAACTCTTGTAAAAATTTAAGTGTGATCCAATGGTCGGATCAAAAGTTATAACCCTTATGATCCGTTATTCTAATTTGGCCCTACTAGACCTCCTCGTCATGTAGTAGCGAATGCATAGGTAGCCAAGGAAAATGGCCTACGAAAACTCGTGTAAAAATTTAAGTGCGATACAATAGTCAGACAAAAAATTATGGCCTTTTTGAGACGATACTCAAGTCTAGCCGACCAGATCTCCTCATCACCGTGTAGCGATTCCATAGCTACTCTAAGAAAAACAACCTCTAAAAACTCGTGTAAAAATTTGAGAGCGATATAACGGTTGGACCAAAAGTTATGACCCTCTTGAGCTGTTATTCTGTTCTGACCCGACCAAACCTACACAACACCGATTTGCGATTCCATACTTAATCCATAAGAATTCGGTCTCTGGAAACTCCTGTAAAAATTTTTGGGCGATCCAATGGTCGGATCAAAAGTTTATAAGTGATTACTCAAGTCTGGTCGACTAGACCTACTCGTCACCCAGTAGCGATTCCATAGCTACTCTAAGGAAAACGCCCTCTGGAAACTCCTGTAAGCAATCTTGCACGATTAACGGTCGGATCAAAAGTTGTGGCACTTGTGAGTCGATACTCTAGTTTGGCCCGACTACACCTCCTCGTCAACGAGTAGTGATTGCATAGATACCTCAAGGATTACAACCTCTAGAAACATGTGTAAAACTTTTAGCTCGATCTAATGGTCAGATTAAAAGTTTTGGCTCTTTTGAGCCGATACTAAAGTCTAGCCGACTAGACCTCTTCATCATCGAGTAGCAGTTCCATAGCTGCCCCAAGGAAAACAGCCCCTAGAAACTCCTGTAAAAATTTGAGTGCAATCCAACAGTCGGATAAAAAATTATGGCTCTTATGAGCCATTATTCTAATTTGGCCCAACCAGACGTCCTCGTCATGGAGTAGTGATTGCATAGTTATGCTAAGGAAAACAACCATCAGAAATTCGTGTAAAAATTTGAGCCCAATCCAAAGGTCAGAGCAAAAGTTATGGTTCTTTTGAGCCGTTACTCATGACTGGCTATCCAGACCTTCTCGTCACCGAGTAGCGATTCCATAATGACTCTAAGGAAATTGACATCCGAAAACTCCTGTAAATTTTTTTGTGAGATCCAATGGTTGGATCAAAAGTCCATAAGTCATTACTCAAGTCTGGCCGACCAGACCTACTCGTCATCATGTAGCAATTCCATAGCTACTCCAAGGAAAATAGCCTCCGGAAAGACCTGTAAACATTTTTACACGATCCAACGATAGGATAAAAAGTTATGACCCCTTTGAGTCGTTACTCATGTTTGGCAGCCCAGACCTCCTCGTCACCGAATAGCAATTCAATAACTACCTAAGGGAAAATGGCCTTTGAAAACTCTTGTAAAAATTTAAACGCGATCCAACAGTCAGACCAAAAGTTCTCGCCCTTTTGAGATGTTATTCTGATCTTACCCGACCAGACCTACTCAACACCGATTTGCGATCCCATAGCTAATCCATAGGAAATTGGCTTCTGAAAACTCCTGTAAAACTTTTTGCACGATCCAACGGTCGGATCAACCAATTGAAGATTTTCAACTCCCTCCTTTCTTTTCTTCTTATTCAATTTCTTGTTAATCCCTTGCTCATAAGTGTTTATCCCATCTATAAACCCTTAATCTTAGATAGGTTCTTGAAATTTTAGTGTTTCGCTCTTGATTTTGCAAGAAAGGGTATAAAACTCCATATTTTCTCTCCTTGTGGTTCCTGCAGAGTTTTGGTGAGGAGAGAGTATTTATACTCTATTATTTTCCTTATTTGCATTTAGGCCCCATTTCCATTAAATTTCTGAATTCCTGTCTTTTATTTTACCACACGCATGAATTTCTTCACTTTTATTTCTCATGTAGTTAGTTTTCAATTTAAGCAACCTTTATTTATTTTTATTTTTATTTTTCCGGGGTTTGCATTCTCCCCTCCTAATTGAAATTTCATCCTCAAAATTTGAGTAATGTACCTGAGTTTATATTGAAAGTGAAGAGATGTTGGTTTCAAGCACACCATAATTTTCAAAATTCTCATGGGTATGCATCTCCTTATGTTCCCCCTCCTGGAAGGAATCTTGAGGCACGTTATATGCATTTATTGAAAAGCAAGAGACAATCAACACTCAACTTGCTCAAAGAATGATGAATTTTAAAGATACTCTTGCAAAATTCACATCTGCTTTAAGTTTTCAAGAGAAAGGTAAGTTCTCATCTCAACCACAGCAAAATCCCAAAGGACAATTCAATTCAAGTGCAAGCAGCTCCAGAAGCCAATAAATGGATCAAGTCCAATCAGTCATTACTCTCCACGGTGGTAAAGTTATTGAAAAACCAATTTTTGAACCTTGTGAGAAAGATGATGAGTCAATCTCTGAGGGTAAGGAAGGGGTTAAACTTGAACATTGCAAAGAACAGATTGATTCCCCACCAGTACTTCCATTTCCTCATGCTATGACCAAACAAAGGGAAGTCAATCATGATTCTGAAATTTTTGAAACTTTCAAACAGGAAGAAATCGAGGATGAAAAAGGGACCGAAAATGATGTTGCGGATCATTTGTCAAAATTGACAATAAACTCGATATCTGACATCAAACCAATTGATGATTACTTTCCTGGTCAATCTTCACTTTTTATTGCTTCGATATCTTGATCTGCTAATATTAAAAACTTTCTTACTTCAGGATTATTGCCAGCTCATTTGGATACCCAAGACAAAAGAAAGTTTTTGAAAGACGTGCACTTATTGGGATGACCCTTACTTACTCAAATATTGTCCTAATCAAATATATCAAAGATGCATTTCTGACAATAAGGTAAGTAGTGTTGTTGCGATGTCGCGGTCGCAGAAATTAATTACCATAGCTTCAAACACAACACACAAGATAGTATAGAGCAAGCAAGGGGTCGATCCCACGAGGAAGTTCAAGTCAGATTTTTATGCTAGATGATATGCAATTTAGGGGGATTTGGATGTTATCTAGGCTAAAGCAAAAGAAAATAGAAAACTATCAAACGAAATTTAATAAAATCAGAAAATTATCAAGAGAACAAACCTTGGTCACAAGCACACATCCATCTACAGAAATCAGAACTGATCATGGAAACGAAACATCAATTTATATTCTGAATATTTATCTCTTCTTAACATTGGTTAGTTAATGGATCCGCCGTATAACTAACCCTAACCATTAAACAACCACAGTGTCCGCACTAGTAATTTAATTTAATGGCAGCCTTAAGAACTAGATAAGTTGATTAATCAAGAAAACATAACTGTCCGCAGTCTATGTTTGATTTGATTGAATGTTCTCCCTAAGATTAATAACGTAGATCCGCCACAATTATTAAACTCAGTTGCTTCACAAGTTCATATACCACAACTCCGGTTTTGATATCAAACTTAGCAATAGATTGTCTACAATAATAACTTAGAGTCCGCTCTAGCAATTAAAATAAACAATCATAGGAAAAATAAGCATAGGAGAACAAACATATTCATCATATAAACTGAAAAGAAAAGGTAAAATAAATCTCATAGTTCTTGAAATCCGAAGGTTTCCGTGTCCTTGCAACCAAGAAAAAATATTTAGCCTTGCATGTTTGTTGAACAACTAATCAAAAAAAAGGAAGAATGCATAATTTAGGGTTTCTTAGAGGAAGGGAGCATTTTTCTGTTCTTGGCTGGCTGCCTCCCTTCTCTTCTCTCATTCTTTTTATATCTTAGGAAACCCTAGGTCTTTATTTTACAAAATAGTCCTCCATTAAGTAGACTGTTTACATTTAAGTACTTCAATAACTATTTTCCTAAAAAATGAGAAATAACCTTGCATGAAATCTTTAAGCTTTGACTTAGAGGAGCTAAATTGCTGAAATAAAAACTTGGATATCAGTTTAGATGCTTCGAAATGTAATTTGGACTCGTTTCTTCATGAAACCTGTTTGCTGGCAGAATTCAAATGTCATTTTGAAAAATCATATCTCCCTCATATGACATCGGTTTTGTCTGAAATTTGGAACGTTACAGAACTTTGAGTTATTAATCCAGAAAAATTGAGTTTGCATCAATTGGACTTCTTTAGCTCCAGATATTCAAGTTGGAATGGATGAAGGTTAACACTGGCAGATTGCGAGATTTGACTTTGAAGGCTGTGATTTCCATGCTCTTCCTTATTTTATTTTCTTGCCTTAGATTTCCAGAAAGGTATGGATGTTAGCTTTTTAATGCCACTGAAATCACTTTATTTCAACCTCTAGAGCTCACGCTCTGCACAAAACATCGACTGAAGGTCAAATGTGCCAATTATCTCCAATTTACTACTTTTTGCATCTTTCATCCAAAAGTGCCTTCAAAACATAAAACAAAGAATATCAAGGCATTTTATATATAAAACATAGGCAAAGCACTAGTTAAATGTGGGTGAAACTATTGAATAATATGGTTGCATCAAATACCTCCACACTTAGCTCTTGCTCGTCCTCGAGAAAGGATAAGTAAAATCAAATTGAAGTTAAATTAAATGAAATCACTATGACTAATCTTTTAATCTCCCATCAATATCCAAGAATATATGCATTATAAACAAGAACACAATTAAGAAGGATAAAGAGTATAAATTTTCATGAATTTATTTACATGCAAACTTCAAAATTCAATTAATCGTCGAGATTTAAATGAAATCTATGTCATGCCAAAGTGATAGGTCCTCTCATTGATATACACTACAACACTCACGTGTTTAGGGCTTATGTGTTTAAATCTCTCAAATTCAATCAATGAATATGTTCTACCATAAGCTTGCTCTTCAATCTCATCTCCATTAATAACATATTACAAACAATACATGAATCAAAAGTTTTTATTTTCTGGTTGTAATGGGGCTAAGATAAAGGTGAGGTAAAAGACAGTAAAAGAAAAGGTTCAAACCAAAGAAAGTAGAGCATTCTGAAAAATGATATTGCAAACAAGATATTCCATCAAAGCACATAAATTTTCCATCTTTAATCACCAATGCTTTACTTCTTTTGATTTCAAACTTTTTCAATATAAAATCTTAAGAACATAAAGGAACACTTTTTTCTTTTTCTTTTTTCTTTTTTTTCTTTCCCTTTTTTTTTACCTTTGGCAACTTTGCCCATCTTTTCATCAAACATCACTTCTTCTTTCTTTTCACATAATTTTCAACCATAATTCCATGAGATATCATAAGTATATGCTCTACTAATCCTTGGCCAGGAAAAAAGGAAAACATATAAAAAGTTAAGGCTTATACATGGATAAAGCAAAGGAAAGATAAACAAGCTCAAAAGGGGCTCACTAAGGATAATATGCTTTAGGTTGGCTTTTTGGCTCAAGTGGTTTAAAATTCCTAATACTTTTATCATCTTCATGTATATATGTAATATGAATGTAATCTCAACAAGATATGAAGCAAGTTCTAGAGATAAATATCATTGAAAGAATGCACAATCAAAGAATATAATGTTGAAGGCTCAAAAGCATGCATTGGTATAACACTATAAAGTCAACATGGCATATTCTCAAAGTCAATCCCTAAACCAATTAAACCTTAAAACTTGCATGCACACTCCTTCATTCGATTTATATCTTCATCCATCTCAATTAATTCTCATATATAATACTCACATTCTCATAAACCAATAGGAGTTCAAAAGATCAAAGATATAATTTTTTTTTTAGAACAACAAAGAAAATCAAAATAAGAAAACCAACATTCTCCGAATACCCCCACACTTAAAACGTGACATTGCCCTCAATGTTGAAATAAAAGAAAAGGAAAATAGGAGAATGAAAAAAATAAAATAAAATGCGAAAAATAAAAGATAAGGGAAAAAGAAAGCAAATCTGTTTTTTTTTTTTTTTTGCTGGGTTGCCTCCCAGTAAGCGCTTTTGTTTTATGTCATTGGCTCGACATGTTGCATGCTCATTCTTCATATATTGGTTCAGCTAACTCCGCAGAAGCGGCGAGTTCTGTCGTCCAACCTTCATAGAAAGGTTTCAAGCGATGCCCATTGACCTTGAGTACTTTGTTGGTTTCTAAACTTGTAATTTCAACTGCACCATAAGGAAAAACATTAGAAACAACAAAGGGTCCAATCCAACGAGAGCGCAACTTTCCAGGAAAAAGTTTCAAATGCGAATGATAAATAAGGACTTTATCTCCAACATTAAACTCTTTTCTTGTAATCATTCGATCATGAAGACTCTTAGTCTTTTCTTTGTAAATCCTTGCATTTTCATAAGCATCATTTTGTATTTCTTCCAATGTAATTCCAATCTTTTTAGGCACCAAAAGGATAGGCGCCACCCATTCATTGTCCGTGATGAGGTGAATGATTCCTGCATTATAGGGAACAGTTTGCAAAGCTTGTAAAGCCAATGCCGATTCATGCACATTTTAGGGAACACATATATGCCTCTCCATCTCTTCTATCTTGGTAAAATCATAGTCATAGCTCAAAGCTACGCTTAATTCATCCTCATAATCAAAATCACAAATTTGATGCACATACTTATCAACTTGGTCATAACATGTGATAGAATAAACATTGCTATAAGGACATGTCATTGCATCATGAAAATTGAATTCAATTTTTTCATCTCCTACCTCCATAGACAAGGTATCCTTACCACAATCAACCTTTGTGTTGGCAGTTTTCAAGAATGGTCTCCCAAATAATATAAGAGTGCTGGTTGATGAATCACAAGAATCATGTTCCATATCAAGAATATAAAAGTTACATGGAATAATCAAACTATCAATCTTGACTAGGACATCTTTTATCACACCAAGTGGGTAAACAAAACTACGATCCGCAAGTTGTATTACAATACTAGTTTTATTCAAAGGCTCTAGACTAAGAGAATCATAAAATGTTTAGGCATAACACTAATGGATGAACCAAAATCGCATAAAGCTCTTTTAAAACTAGCATTACCAATAACACATGGGATAGTAAACGCACCTGGGTCTTTTTGTTTCAAAGGCAGATTATTTTGAACAACAGCATATACAACATCACCCATTCTTACCGTTTCATGACCTTTCAGTTTGAAAGCTCTCTTGGTAGTACACAACTCCTTCAAGAATTTTGCATACTTGGGAATTTGCTTGATAGCATCAAGCAAAGGAATGTTCAGTTCCATTTTCTTGAAAACCTCTAAGATCTCTTTTTCTTTGTCTTCTTTCTTTGAACTAGAAGAACTTACAGGAAAGGGTGGAACTGTTTTAAAACTAGAATTCATTGAGTGAGGAGTTACCTTTGGAATGTTGGTCTTTGTTTCAGTTTGTGGAGGAGGATGTTCCTTCTTTGTACTCAATTCAGTTTCTATCTCTTCTTCTTCCTCCATCTCAATTTGTTTCGACCTTTTCTCTTCAAGTTCTTTCCCATTTCGCAGCATGATCGCACTAACATTCTCTTTTGGATTCAATGCTTGGGAGGGCAATTTTCCATTCATTTGTGCTTCCAATTTCCCCACACTTGAAGCTACTTGCCCCATTTGCTTCTCCAAGTTGTGAATACTTGACCTTGTTTCCTGTTGAAAAGACATGACATTTTGTTGCAAGGTAACAGTATTAGAAGCCAAAGTTTTCATCATCTCACGAAGATCATCATTGGATGACGACCTATAACACTGGAGTTGAATAGAGGGGGCTGTCTTGCTTGATAATTTTGTTGGGGCTGAAATCCATGGGGATGGAATTGTCAGCCTTGATTGCCTTGTTGAGGCTGGTTCCCATACTGTTGCGATGTCGCGGTTGCACAAATTAATTACCCTATCTTATAAAACACACAAGATAGTATAGAGCAAGCAAGGGGTTGATCCCACGAGGAAGTTTTGAGTTAGATTTTTATGTTGTACGTTATGTAATTGGGGGGATTTGGTTTGTGATTATCTAAACTATGGTAGCAATTAAACTAGCAAACAAAATCAATTAAAACCAAAACTTATCAAGAAAACAAACCTTGATCGCAAGCACACATCCACCAATGAAAATTAGAACTGATCCTTGAAACGAAAATTGCAGTTTATGTTCTGAAATTTTATCTTTTCTTAACATTGATTAATTAACGGATCTGCCGTATAACTAATCCTAACCAACAAACAATCAAAGTGTCCGCACTAATGATTCAATTTAATGGTAGCTTTAAGAACTAGATAATTTCATCAAGATTAACATACAAGCTGTCCGCAGCTTGTGTCAC
>Ga0325410_1007902_pt1 | contig 11581 bp, 10 predicted proteins | sample PopdelMetagenome_16_FD_206182 | JGI IMG/M metagenome (GOLD analysis project Ga0325410, IMG submission 206182) | Populus deltoides microbial communities from Bellville, Georgia, United States - Xylem-PdIQD-R3 | ecosystem: Host-associated > Plants > Phyllosphere > Stem > Wood/Secondary xylem... | reverse complement strand
TATTCTTTCTTCATAAATTATTGCATGATGAACTCCTTTAGCAAATTGTATTCTGCCAAAAAGAAAATACAATAATTATTGTGGGAATTAATGGGGGATACCTTTGCATGAATATCAAACCTGTCAATGCAATGAAGAAGAACTACTGGACCAATTACTGAATATATAGACCTGGGATGAATGAGCTTTTTCCATAATATTTATTATTGATGATAATGCATATATTTTTTTCTAGTTTTTAGCATGCCTCGACGAGGATCCATATTAGATTTTAGAAGTGACAGGTTCATTTCATCCAAATCATTTCAAACTCTATCCAGGCCTAATAACAAAGGATCTATGTTTCATCAACCAGTGTATCATAACTTAAAGAAGTATTATATACCTACTTTGGAGATTACACATCCTCCTTAACATGATTATGAAAGGGTTGATGCATATCAATATTTTGAGGGTTTTCACTTCCAAGATTTACTTCGAACTCAAGGAGGTTTCTCTCGAGATAACTAAATTGCTTATAAAGGACATAATTCATATAGAAGTTATGAGAGAGTTGATGGTGATTATGATATTGATGATGATGTAAATATTAGAGATAAAGATGACAAAGACGGTAGTTGAAACTTTTAAAAACTAACTTATTAAGGTTATATGTTCAGGTATGAAAAAAATTACTTATTATTATTATGTAATCATTTGTTTAATAAAAGTTTGTTATTGTATTTTTCAAATTCAATAACGTATCGTGTAGACATGCAATCAGAGATATTTTGAGATTCAATTTTAATGGAGAATGACACTATTGGAAAAAAAAGTAGAGTTTAAGGTATCAACCAACACTATTTGGCATATATTTTTTTTTAATTTTAATCACTTTAATATAGTATTATGAAAATTATCAACTGAGGTATTTTTTTGTTTAATTGTTGTGTGTTGTTTAATTGCTTAATTTAAATTAATGATATTATATACCAAAAACTTATCTAACATGAATTTATTAAATGTAAGCCAAGTTTTGGAACTGACCATAATATTGGTTTGTTCATGACATACAGTTGAAGTTAATTAATTGAAAAATTGTGCCCAATAAATGGTAATTGGAGCAAGTGCACTAAGGAAGAGTGATGTTGCAGCATCTTAATTTGTTGCCTCTGTTAAAATTGTCCTTCTAAAACCCTCACTATAATAAATATAACACGACATTTTAATAAAAACAGCAGACTTCTTGACATTCTTACCTCTGGAGGAGCACTGTAAGCCAAGTTTTGGAGCTGACCATAATATATATATATATATATATATATATATATATATATTACAATCATGGTGTCTCTTGTTTGGTCCCAACACATAATATTGCAAATTCTCAACAAGATAAGATTAATCATTTCCATACTTTGAAATGTTGTGCATTCTTTTTACTTGTTATATATTATTTGGTAGAAAAAATATACCTTTCCTGAGAAAGATGAATCGATTATTCAACAATTGACAAGAGCTCGCAAGAAAGCAATGTCAAATAAAAACACTATAAATATTATAGATTGCCTTGATAAAGGTCCTGTTTAGATAAACAATAACGACTAAAATCAAATGATCAAAGATGTTTGGTCCACCCCTGAATTTTAAGGGAAGTCGGAATCTACAAGGAGAAATCAATTAACCAAAACAGATGGCAAAATAAGTACTCATTCTAGAGGAACAATGTCATTTGCATCATATCGAACTAACATGGTAAGGCTTTTTTTTTTTCCCTTAAGATAATGAATTAAAATTGTTATATTTATCTTTTATAATATTTATTAATCTTGAAGGCAAGAACAAGCTAGTGGAAAAAAAGCTCCATGGGATGATATCTTTTTAGCTTTGCATCAAAGTACGAAGTAGTCTGACATCTTCATAAACAACAAGTCTAAAAAAATGGTTGTATGTATTTTTATTTATTTATTTATACAACTTAAATATCATTTAACATTCAAATGAATTTATTAATGCATGTATTTTATTTGTAGAAAAATTATAAGAAAGAGATGATTTCAAAGTATAGAACTAATCGGGAAAATCATTCTTCATTTGATAGAGCAGCTTGGTATGTAGCTTCAAGAGGAGTTACAAAGGGTAGGGTATATGGTGCACCTCATATGCCAAAATCTATAGTTAATACAAGTTCATTACATTTATACTCGGTAGAGTCATTATATTCTAGTTCATCTTATCGGACATTGCAAAATGAGATTAAGAAAAAAGGAGGAGATAAAGAAAATAGATGATTTTATTTTTGAAATGAAACGGCATATGAATTTCCCAGACACATTGGTTAGGGAGAATGGATTAAATTATTTGAACAAAGAGATTAACCAATTATCTAATACATTAACCTTTTTTTCATAAGCATCTTGAATTTTAAGATTTATCAATTGACGCTATTTATGAGAAACTGATAAAAAAGCCATTAGTTTCTAAAACTTGTATGTGATATTTCTAGGCCATTTCATAACACACAAACAAGATACACTTGTGTCAGGACGTACGACAACTTTACCCATCATCATGAACACTTCTACCCAGCTTGGATCGACCAAAAAGGGACAGTAAAGGGTAGCAAGAACAGCCAAAAACCCGTAAGAAGTCAAGACTAGGGGAGGACTCGAATACAAGCTCACGAGGAGACTTATGCTTAATAGCTGAAGATGGAAGACGATTGATAAGAAACACAGCAGTTCGAAATGCTGCTGACCAGTATTTGGTTGGAACAGATGCATGGGCCATTAGAGTGTGTCCTGTGTCAACAACATGACGATGTCGCCGTTCAGCCAGACCATTTTGTTCTGGTGTCCCAGGGCATGAGAGTCGATGAATTATACCATGAGCTGCAAAGTGATTCTGCAAAATGATGTTGATGAATTCACCACCACCATCACTTTGAATAATTTTTACAGATGTATTGAACTGATTTACCATTTGTGTAATGAATGTAAGAAATATAGTTGCAACATCAGATTTGCGAGCCATAGGAAACAACCATATATAACGAGAATATTCATCAACAATAATCAAATAAAATCGAAAACCATCAAAAGAGGGGGCTGATGCAGGCCCCCACACATCAGTATGTAGTGTATGCAAAAAAGAAGTGGAATAAGATTGTTGAGAATGAAAGGGCAGCTTTGCAGACTTGCCTAACATACAGCTCTCACAAAAATCTATTTTCCCTTGCAATGATGGGAGTCATTATATTCTAGTTCATCTTATCGGACATTGCAAAATGAGATTAAGAAAAAAGGAGGAGATAAAGAAAATAGATGATTTTATTTTTGAAATGAAACGGCATATGAATTTCATGAAAGAATATCTTATAAACAATCTTAGATACCATGGTGGGACATCAAATATTGACAAAGGTATGCCAACACCTATAGCCCCATCAATGCCTCCATATATGGCTTCCTAGATAATGACCCCTACGGGTCTCACATATCCACTAATTTATCGACCTACACCTCGACTACCATATTCTGATTCATCTTATATTGATCCACAATATCATGGTTCGTCTTCACAAAAAAACACCATGATTGTATCTTTTTATTGTATTTTGACTTATTTGTATTAATGCAAGTTTAACTAAAATTTTTTAATTATATTATGAATTTTATTTTTATTCTATTTATTATTGGTGATAAAGTAATTCTAAATATTAATTTATGTTTTTTATATATATTCTACAAATTTCAAAATATCCATAAAATTAATTAAAAAATTAAAAGTCATTTGCATAAAAAAAATCTAAATTAATTTAATAAAAATCATATAATGAACTATGAATTTTTCGTTGTTGATTGTAAATAATTCATTAATCAGCAATGAAAAATCCATTATTGATTCATAAAACCAACAATAAATTATTACATTTCTTTTATATATATATATATATATATTATATATATATATAAGAGGTTATTCGTTGTTGATTGTAAATAATGAAATTTTCATTATTGAAAAATCAACAATTATATATATGCATTCAATATTTTCTATTACTAATTTTAACAAGGAATTTTAATTTTATTTGCAATGAATTAGATAATTGCTGGTACATTTTTACAACTTGCAGAGGAGAGAAGGAAAGACTTTGCAGGGAAAAAAAGAACTCGTGATTTGCCTACATTCTTTGGCCTCGAGAAACGCAGACATTAAACTAAGCAAAAATGAAACCTACAACCACCGAAGGGTGAGTTTCCAGTAAAGATCATTCACGGCATTCATGGCGAAAGGTGAAATTCCAGTGAGCTATCTCTTAGATATACATTTTTTTTCACCCATGTTTCTCTTAGATAGAATTGAATTAAAAGTTTTAAAAAGCCAGATCTTCATGGTGCAGAAACACATTTTCTTCTGGATTAAACATTGAACTCTCATGTTTTTAGCAAACTAATTAAGAACCTATAATTCCTCTGCTCTGTTTTGCAGATCATGAAGATGCAAGTTTGGAGATAGTTTTTTTTTTAAAAAAAAACGAAAAACAACTAACTATATGCATGCATCCTGACTTGCAAGAATTTATAAAAGCAGAATGAAAATGCAGAGAGACCAGTTTTTAGACACGACAGGATTGTATGTTAGTAGGCTTCATGTTAAGCAAATGCACACTCCAAAAATGCACCCGGTATCCTATGAGAAAACAAAACCTTAGGTTTTCTGTTTCTCTTTTCTTTTTTTATTCATACATGAGGAACAAGATGAACTGCATTTCTTTATTTCTTAACAGAAGAATGCAGGTTAAAAGGGCTAGGAACATAAAATACTGCTACTACATGCAAACGTTTTATGTGGAAGAACAAAAAAATGAAGACTTGTGCAATGAAATTGCTTTTAAAAATACATGGCTAATTCAGCCTTTATAAACTCTTTCATACAAAGAAATCTCAAGCAAAGTGACTGGGTCCTAGGGAACTTACGAGAGTTTTTTCAAAACTTACGAGCATGAAGTCAGGCACACTCACTCTAATGACTTTGATGGTGGAAAAGGAGTAAGAGATGAATAACATCCATGTTTGCTGGTAACTGAAACAGAAATACTAAGCATGATTTCATGCTAATGGTGGTGTAAAATCCCATGCTAGCTAGGAGGTGCTACCAGTTCGATAAGGGAAAAACATTTTCTGAATGAAATAAAACTAATATCTACAACTAGATTATTACAAATATGAAATATTAAGATGAATATTATAAAGTATATTCTTCATATTTATGAGAAATAGTTATAGTCTTGATGTATTTGTCGTTGTTTTGGACAAGTTTCTCATGAAGGAACAACTCAAGTTAGAAATCTAAAATAAATACTCTCATATTTGATTTTGAGATGTTCAAGAAGGATCCTTACGAGAGCATAAAAAAGATGAGCACAGGGTTATGACCATTAAAGTAGTGAATATATGGTTTATAAAAACATTAGAAGAAACATCAAACAACCTGATATGGTGAGCAAGATATTGAGGTCTTTACCGAGACCTTGGGATCTTGGAGTGATGGCCATTAAAGAATCAAATATTTTGAAGATACTTAGCTTATAGGGTTTCTTATTTTTTATGAGTTCAAGGTTACCAAAGGTGATGTTGACATCATGAGTAAGAAAGGCATTGCGCTCAAACTTTACAAAACGATGGTAATCAAGATGATGATGAAGATGTCGCTCATATTGTGAGGAAATTCAAAAGTGTTTAATTTCTAGAAGGTGTGACTACAGAGATAATAAAGCATGAGACTAGCAAAATGGGCCAAATTATTTGCTATGAATGCAAGAAACCCAGGCGTATCAAAAGACATTGTCCGTTGCTTACATTACATTATTAATATCAATGATCGTGCAACTTCGTATGGACAAATTTGTCCATAAGTATTCCGATAAAAAACCTTTGTCGGGATATACCGATGACATTATAAACAGTATTACAGTGAGATTTAAAAAGACAAATCATACAGTGATATAATATTTATACCGAAAAAATTGTCGACGGAGTTACCATCAGAATAATTTAATTTATGACCTGGTGCTCGACCTTCCTCCCCCTCCCACATTTCTACTTCTTTCTTGTAAAAGTTTTCTTTACAATAAAACATCCACCCTTACCCCCTTTAATCTCCCACAACTTTTTGAGCCATTGCAACACTTGATTTGTCAGCATCCATGTTTTAATTCAAATTTTATTAAGGATTCTGCACCTTAAAGGCACGTTTAGGAACATGGTTGAAACCGCTTCCCTCAAAATTCAATTTTTTTTCTTCTTGCTAAAAATTATTTTTTTATGTTTTCAGATTGTTTTGATGTGCTGATCTCAAAAATATTTTTTTAAAAATAAAAAAAACATCATTTTGAAGTATTTCTAAGCGAAAAGCACTTTGAATCGCAACCGCTGCCACAATCCCAAGCAGACTTTTTTTTATTTGAACACTATTTTAAAATGTTATGTTTTTTTTTACATATTTTTGTAATATATGTTTTTTTTTGGTGTTTATAGTTTTTTTTTTTATCAAACAAACTTGTTGTATGGATTTATGATTTGTAAATGTTATGGTTTGTTTTAGATTTTATAAAATTGTATTTGTTTATAAATTGTTGAAACTTATGTCGAATTACCGACTTAAGTGTTTTGTAATGAAATAAATAATAATTTATTTAATAGATCCATTTTATATTTTATCAATTTTATTACCGAGTTGTAATTTCATGGTAAATGTGTATAAATTTATATTTATATAGATAATTAATAATAAATTAAAAAAATATTAAAATAGATTAAATAAGTATTGAGATTCATCCTAAGAATTATGAAGGATAAATTATTATAACAGTGTTTAGAATTTTATTAATTCCCATAAAAGAAATAACATGGGCTGAAAACTAGATGAGTGCTGGGTTTTTAAAGCTGGCAACTGTTACCTTATGGCTTTGATTCGTGGGAAAGAACCAAGGCATGAATGCTTCAAGGTTGTATCCTGCATGAAAGAGAGCACATACCACGTGATGTTACCTCGGGAGAGAGTCGATTATGGACGGAAATTGGGGCCAAAGTTCGCTGGGTGATCAGTTATTCCCAGCGTGTTTTAAGCTTAGAAGCCTACTGAATTTAGAGCAAAACGGAGTCGTTTTGTCTCTTAAGCGTAGTCTTGTTCTTCCTCCTTTTACTAAAACACACGCGGTTTCATTTAATGGGAAAGGACATTATTTTATTTTTTTGTTCTGGGGGTGTTTGGTAGATGTAAAATGATTTTTAAAAAAGAATTTTTAATTTTTTTTATTTATTTATCATTAGAAAAATTGGTTAATAAAAATATATTTTACAGTCAAAAGAAAATTTGACCTGGTTTTCAGGAAAGTGTTTTTTTATTTTTGATAGAAAAAACTTTTTCGGAAATTGTGAAAAATTTAGAAATGTCATATTATTTGCTAATTATATTAACTTTAATCCTCAAACTTTTGATTGCTATATATATTTTGTTTTGAATATTTTTTTTCAATTTCATCCCTTAGAATTTAATTTTTATATTAAATTTGGTCCTTATTTTTATAATTGTTATTTACTTTTCCCTTATTATTTTTTAATTAAAATTTTTTATCTATCAAATTTGGTCCTTATTCTTTTGATTATTACTTATTTTATTTGAAATAATATATGAAATGATAATTATTATTATTTTAATTTCTTCATATTTCAATTTTTTTATTTGTTAGATTTGATCTCTGTTATTTTGATTATTATTTATTTTATTTGAGATAATTTATAAAATTATTTTTTTTCAATTTCATTATCATTCAACTTTTTAATTTGTAAGATTTGTTTATCATTATTTTAATAAACTTGAAAAAATAAAAAATTAATAAGTTATTTTCCAAATCATTTTCCATGACATAACCAAACACTGGAAAATATTTTTCAACTTATTTTTCATTACACTTCCAAACATCGAAAAATAATTCACTTTCCTAGAATTTACTTTTTTTAAAAAAACTACTTTCCAGCAAACAAACGAGAATTGAAATATGAAGTTTTTAAATTTAAGTTAGAAATGGTGTCGTTTTCAAACCGCTAAGTTCACATTAAACCCTTCCATTCTCGTTTCTTTTCTAGTTTTGTCCGTGGCCTTCCAATTATTTCATTTTCAGTTAATTTTGGTCTTTTTTAACTCAATTTGTTTCATTTTCCCCCTCATCAAATTGGAATGAACCCCTTAATTCTGCTTCTTCTTGCATTTTAGTCCTTCTCCCCGGTCTTCAAATCTTAGGTCAATTGCAATTAATTTGTTATTGTTTTGTTATATACAAGCCTTTTTTAGCGATATAAAAGATTGAAATGATTTTTTATACATTTTCATATTAGTATGTTTCATAAATCTAATTTTTATTATAAATCTAATGTAAAGATTTTTTTTTAGGGTTTCTTATTTTTTAGGAGTTCAAGGTTACCAAAGGTGATGTTGACATCAATAAGATACTGAAGGATGAGACTAGCAAAATGGGCCATGTTATTTGCTATGAATGCAAGAAACCCAGACGTGTCAGAAGCGATTGTTCAATGCTCGATAAAAAAATGATTACTGATGAACATATCTGTGGATGTGGTAAGTGTTTGGTACTGTGTTTTAGGAAGTGATTTTAAAAATTTTAAATTTTTTTATTTTAAATTAATATAATTTTTATGTTTTCAGATTATTTTGATGTATTGATATTAAAAATAATTTTAAAAATATAAAAATACTTTAAAAAAAATCATTACTATAATTTCAAATACCCTCGTTTCCGAGAAGATGTTGTCTTATGAGTTCTAATGTGGAGGATTCTTCTGGGGTTGCCATTTTTTTAAAGAAAGAAAAAATGAGCCAAAAAAGTGGATGTGTGGGTGGTAGTCAAGTAGTTTTTTATATACAGGGAGTGAATACGAGTTGCTACTTTTGCTATGAAAAGTCAACATCAGATGGGACTCCCTGAATTTATTAGATACAGCAAGCTCACAGCGTGCGGAGCATCATTGTACATCCTCCATTAATGAGGTTTTGGAGCTGGATTGGGGTCATCTTATCCAAACCTCATTAATGAGGATTTCAAGTTGGCCGGGAGGACAACATCATCCAGATTTGGTGTTTTTGTGTGTTACAATAAGCACAACTTATGCTTGGCATCTACATGCTGTGCCTGTTGCGTGTTGACATCTTGACATGTAGTATGTCCCACTATGAACTCAGGTCATCAAAGGTCTCTCATATCATTTTCCCCGTTAGCCTTCACGCATTTACAGTACAGTACTAAAGTAATATTATGAAAAATTATTAATATTTTTTATATGATTGGGATTTATTGGGAGGCTAAGCTAAGTTTTCTTGGATGATTTAGGATTTATTATAAATTAATAAATACCATATGTAATTTTATTATTTTAATATAGTAAAAAATAAAAGCTTTTTACTCCTGCACGTAAATGTAAGTACATCATCAAACCACGTCGATGTGTTTGGAGAAGTAGTTATAATCTTAATGTGTTTATTGTTGTTTTGAACAAGTTTCTCATGAAAGGAACAACTCAAGTATCCTTGTGAGAGCATAAAAAAAGATAGAGCACAAGGTTTTACGACCATTGTGGATGGTTTACGAAAACATTAGAAGAAACATCAAACAACCTGATATGGTGAGCAAGATATTGAGGTCTTTACCGAGACCTTGGGATCTTGAAGTGATGGCCATTAAAGAATGAAATATCTTGAAGATACTTAGCATATAAGGCTACCAAAGGTGGTGTTGACATCAGTAAGAAAGGCATTGCGCTCAAACCTTACAGAATGATGATAATCAAGATGATGATGAAGAAGAAGATGTCGCTCATATTGTGAGGAAATTCAAAAGGGTTTAATTTCTAGAAGGTGTGACTACAGGGATAATAAAGCATGAGACTAGCAAAATGGGCCACATTATTTGCTATGAATGCAAGAAACCCAGGCGTGTCTAAAGAGATATATTGCCCTTTGCTCGATGAAGAGAGAGAAATGAAAAGACAACAAGTATTTGCAAGCCATTCTGGGGGAACTTTTCCCGAGCAAAAGTGATGATTAATCCAACTCGACGAGATAACCAGTGTTTTTGTCTTATGGAAAAATATGATAGCTTTGATGCTAATGTTTCATGCTAATGAGGTATTTTACTTATTCTATGAATTTTTAAAAATAATTTTTAAATATTTTAAACTCATGTAGTTTATTCCACTCTGCATGTGTGTTTGGATATTTTTTTCAAATTAATTTTAATTTGATGTCATTCATCATGTTTGGAATTTTCAAATATTTAATTTTAAACCAATATTGTGGTTTATGTATTCCATTCCATACGTGTATATTTCTTTTCATAATAATTTTTAATGTGACGTGGATTATTTCTCCATTTATTATGTTTCGAGTTTTCTAATATTTTTAAACTAGCTAGTGCTGTTTATTTCACTTGATGCCTGTGGATTTCTTTTCAAATGATTAATAATCTGTTATAGGTTATTTCTCTCTTCTCAAAATTCATTTAATATTTTTGTGGTTGGTTTCTCATTATATATATTGCCATTTATCAATTTGATTTCATTTTATTCTAGTTTTAATTATATTAATTAGAAAATACAAAAATATTTTCCTTTGTTGTTTGTGTGTTGCATGTATATATATATTATACATATAACCATAATGAAGTCTTGAGGAAAGGTTAGCCAATGATGATGATATAGATGTTTCTATTGATGGGGAGGTCACTTGAAACAAAAAATGTCGCTAGCGATTAAAATTTAGAATCTTGTTTTCTTATGTATTTAGTTTTCTTGTTTGCGCCATCAAGATCTAACAACATCATTTTTTTTCAAATATAATTTTTTCATGTATTATCTATTTAGTTATCACACTTTTATAAGTCATACATAAATCATACATGAATAAATAAATACTAGTATTTTTCCCCACCAAGATCTAGTTTTTGTTAGAGTCTAGCAAGCCCTTAATTACAAGGTTAGAAAACTTCTCACACTTGTAAATAGTAATGACATTTTGAAACTTGTAATCATAGTTGACTTAAGTAGGCCAACAGGTGGGTCATTGACACCCACAAATAAATAGTCCAGAAGAACATCTAGCTAGGTCTGGGTCTAATGAGCTCATATAAAGGTTAGGAAGCCCTTTAGTTCCAATATGGTGAGGTTAAACAAAGAGTACAGGGGACTTTCAAATCCAAGAAGCCTTTTAGTTCCAATATGGTGAGGTTAAACAAAGAGTACAGGGGACTTTCAAATCCAAGAATACAGAGACAGAAGAGAGGGCTACAAGGGCCTTTGTAAGAACTAATTGACAATTATAAAGTTAATCAGACAACTTAAGGATTAGTTAGAGGAAACTTTCCCTAGAATAACCATCATGATCCAATTACAATTATTAATGTCTAACTAAGAAAAGGGTACATGGCCAAAATTCTTCTCCAGTTAGAAAGGATTAGTAGGCAACCCGAAAAGGCTCGTATAAGGGGTAAAATATAATTATGCATATTTTACTAGTTTTGCATGTAAAG
>Ga0325410_1007901_pt1 | contig 11582 bp, 4 predicted proteins | sample PopdelMetagenome_16_FD_206182 | JGI IMG/M metagenome (GOLD analysis project Ga0325410, IMG submission 206182) | Populus deltoides microbial communities from Bellville, Georgia, United States - Xylem-PdIQD-R3 | ecosystem: Host-associated > Plants > Phyllosphere > Stem > Wood/Secondary xylem... | reverse complement strand
AACCACAAATTCTGGTTGGTCAACGTGTATCCCTTGACTTCAGGTTAATCACATACACAGTAATCACTAGCCAAGAAAAAACTAAGGAGGCTATACAAGTCTAAGAAATTACTGTTTTGATTTTCTATGAAATTTTATTTGACCGGTTATTGGAGGGGGAACAATTTTTTCAATTAATTAAGGACATACATGTCTTTTCAACTCTTTTTTTAAGCATAGCAGAAAGGTTAAGTTATTTTTAAAACCAAGATTTAATTAATGAGAGAAAAAAAAAAATTGACATTCATCGAGTATTTTTAGTTATATTTAAATTAGGTAAGGGATAATTTGATATTTTAATAAATTTAAATATTATTATAAAAATGATTTTGCATGTATTGCACACTTTAGCGTATAGGTTATGTTATCGAGCTGTTCGAGGGACGCCCGATAACAAAACTCTGACTCTAATTATTAGAGTGCGTTGGAATTATCTCGGTGCGCCTTTATTTCTGGGCAACCCTTGTGATCAACAGACCTCGGGTTTGGCAACAACAACTTTTTTTTTCTCTTTTTTTTAATTTTCACGCCTCACCCTTCAAGCTTTCAAAACAGTCATTCAATTTGTTTTTCCTTTAGATATGGTCCCTATTCTTTTTATTTGAAATAATTTATAAAATTAATTTTTTTTTAATTTCATCATCTTTCAATTGTTTCATATGTCAAATTTGGTCTCTATTTTTTATTATTTATTTTATTTGACATAATTTTAAATTTTGAATTTGTTTTACAATTTTATCTCCTTCAAGCTCTTTTTATCAAACTTGATTCTTCATTATTTTGGTTGTTATTTTATTTTACTTAAGAAAATATTTCCAATTCATTTTTTTATATAATTTCATAATTTAACATTAAATTAGTTGGAATTGAGTTTTTTTTATTGAGATTGAGTCTAGGACTTCATGAGTTGCAAGTTCAAGAGATTAATTCATGTTTAGGATATTCGTTCAAGTTTGCTTCTTCTTCTTCTTTTTTATTTTTTTAAACTCATGTTTTTTTAATTTTATCATTTATAATTTATTCAATTGGAGATTGAGCTACGTTATTTTTTTTAATTTGCTTTTTATAGGATTTTTTACTAATTTTAAAAATGACTCAGGTTATCACGAATCTTTTTATTTGTCATTCTTTGTTAAGTTTAGCTTCTTCCAAAGAAATTTTTTTTTGAATTAAATTAAATTAATTGGTTGAATATAAACATGAGATACTCACTTCGTGATTTTTTTTTGTTTGCTCTACAAGTTATTGCTCTAACGGTGCATAAGGCCTTTTTGGGTATCGTCGTGCAGCCTTTCATAGTACCATTATAATTCTCTCGGTGAGCTCTTTTTTATAATGGGGTGGTGTCCATAACAAAGTGATATTAAGCCTTCAACAACCTTTTATTTTGGTTGATTGGAAATTATGCTTCAATGTTTTTTTCAATTTACTTTCTACAGGGTTATCTCATCCCTATGACTATGATCACATGTTTGGTGGGTTGACTCAGGTTGACTCATGTTATTTTTTTGGTTTGCTTTCTATCAGGTTATCCTAATCTCATAACCCGGGTTTTAGGTTTAATGGGTTAAATCAAGTTGACTCGAGTCATTTTTTTGTTAATTGAATTTTGTTTTCAATTTCATCATTTAATATTGAATTGATTAAGACTTGAGTTTTATAATTTATTTTGATTTTCTTTCTATAGAGTTATTCTATTCTCATTATCTGAGTCGCAGTGTTTTTCAAGTTAACTTAGATTGACTCGAGTTAAATTTTTTTTAAAAAAATGATTTTTCTTTCAATTTAATCTGTTAATATTGAGTTGATTGAGAATTAAATATTATAATTTGTTTTGATTTGAGTTATCATGGTCCCATAACCAGATATGTGAATTTATTAGGTTGACCTGAATAGATTCAGTATGTTATTATCTCAATATTTTTTTAAAAAAAATATCTTAAATTTTTCATGAGTCAAACTAAGTGTTCACCGGTTGTTCATATTATCTTTAAACTTGTCAAGTTAACTGTATCATATCAAGTCAATCTTCACTCAATTTGTTTTACTAGAAAAATATGTTTAATGTGTTAATTTTTTTTAATCCACCTCGCAGCAAAGAGCATAACAATTGTTCAATTCTCTAATTACTAAAAGAAAAATGTAGTTCTATACTATATAGCGTGTCCATGAGACCTTTTCGAGACTATGCATGTGGAACATTGTCTTATCACATAAACTGCCATGGTTTGACTTATTAGCAAGCTTGGAACTTACTATATGGCTGGTGGTATCTTCAGTTTTTTTTTTCCTTTTCTTTTCTCAATATTATTTCAAATGAACGGTTTGCAAGGGTATGCGTTGTTCCTAAGGCACCGTTTGGGAACGCGGCTGCGGCTATGTTCCTAAAAAATTTGAAATTTTTTTTTTAAATTTAATATGGTTTGTATGTTTTAGATCGTTTTGATGTGCTGATGTCAAAAATGATTTTTAAAAAATAAAAAAATATCATTGACATGCATTTTAGCATAAAAAATTATTTAAAAAGTACTCACAATCACACTGCCAAACACACTCTAAATTGTCATCCTAACGTGCTGGGAAGCAGGACCTACCTCCAGCAGAAGACAAGAACATGGACCTAATCGTCTTCCCACAATAGCTACAACTCATGTAAGAAAATGTGTTTTTTAAGACACAAAACTTGACTTCCCGAGGGATACCTTGTTTTGACCTTTGAAAAATGCTACTACTGATGCCGCAGAAAATGTATTTTATAGTGACACTATCACTATAAAGTACTAGCCTTGGTACCCGTGTTCATATGCTAAAATGGAGTAAGAAAATACTAAAACGTCACGACAAATCTACGATCACTGTAATTAATATTGAACTAACATAAAATATAATGTTAATTTTATCGGATAGATTATAAAATTTGAATAAACTGATAAAAAAATAAAAAAAATTATAATTTTTTTTTAAAAAAACTCGTGTTAGTTTTTCAAACTCATAATTTTAATTATTAGACCTGAAAAACTCAATCTAGAAAAATCATTAAACTCAATTCTCAATCCGTCAAATATTGGAGGATGAAATTTAAAAAAAAAATTTAATTGTAAAAAAATTAAAAAAATAGCAATTAAAAAAATAATGATCAAAAGTAAAATAAAAAATAAATCTTATTGGAATTGAAAAGAAAAATCAATTTGGTAAAAAGATTAAAAGAATGAGGGTCATCATTGAAATAAAAAAATAAATGTTTTGACTGAATGGTAAAATTGAAAAGAATAATATTTTTTTTAAAAATACCAAGAAAGAAAATTAAAAATCAAAACAATAAGGACCAAATTAAAAAATATATACCATTAATTTAAATTGAAGGATGAAATTGAGTCACAGTAGAATCTCCTCTGCTTAAGAAATCTGGTGTTCCAGCATCTCCTTTGTAATTAAAAAAATACAATAATATAATTATGAGGTATAACTTAACTGATTAGATTTTGAGTTTGATTTCTAATGGTCGCAAGTTCAAGTTTTTTAGGACTACTGGAGTCTTACAAGAACATTAATTTTAGTATTTATGGGATTAATTAAAATACATGCAAGTTAATTTAAATATCTATACTAAATTAAAAAAAAAAAAACAATGATGCAAAAGAAAGAAGAACGTTGGAGGGGTGCTAGGAATGGGAATTGTCTAGAGACTTGCCCATACTGTTAATTTTCTAGTAGCAGTTGTCCATGCTGTTAAAGCTGCTGGGGTTTGCCCAAATGATAAAAATATTCAAAAGGGCAAAGAGAAAGCAAATTGAAATCGGCTTCGCTATTCTCTAGGTGAAATAAAGCCAGACAATAAAACGACACTGTTTTCTTGGTTTTTTTTGTTTTGTTTTTACCTGCTGTCTTTTTACCCTAGAGGGTCTGAGCTAGTGTATTGGTCAAAATGCACAGTCTGTCTGCTATGGTGCTATTAGCGGGAATTTCCTTTTCTTCGAGAAACATTGGAATATATGGTTTTTAATGCTTTGTGATGGGGTCCAATGATTGCCATTCTTTAATCATACACTTTCCAATATTTCCAATTTTGCCTCAAGAAAAAATTGTTGTTACTTGATAATATTAATTTGTTAATAAAACTACTCATATTAACTAAATATCGTACAGTCCATCTAAAAAAAACTTTTTAATGAATGTTTATGTGCTCGGTATCATAGTTCGTTATATGTAACATTTTTTTTCATTAAACTTTTTTCATTTTTAATTTCATTGTTTCATTTAATGTTCGAGAATTCAAGGTTTTTGATAGAATTTCATCATTAAATTAGAAACCAATTTAATGAAATAGAGTTGGAATGTATTTGATGAAAAATAATTAAAAATAAGAGAATTAAAATAAAAACAAAAAAAATAATTTGCTTTTCTCATTTGTGCATGAAAAACTTCATTTTCATCCAAAAAAATTAGAATATATTAAAAGAAATTGGAAGAATAGGAGCTTAATTGAAATTTTTCAATCTCAAATAAAAAACCCTAAACGACGCGTCGTTTAAACCTAAAGAAGAGAAGATGAGTGACACGTCATTCGGTTGATTGGCTTCTGTTTTTTACAGTTTTACCTGATCGAGTTAGTAACTTTAAATACATGAATGTGGAGCTACATACCTACAAATTGAGCAATGTTGGATTCAAATAAAAGGTTTGCATCCCCTCTACCAACTTCAGGTGGTCTCAGGCGACGATGACGTCAAAGTTACTTCAACGAGTCTCGAAAATAGGCAACTTAGTCAGCCATAACAATGCAACTATCATGCAAAAACCGACCTATTTTTCATGTGTTTACACATAAAGCCTTCTCAATGAGTCTTTATTAAGGGTTTACAACACTTTCCTTAAAATCAAGAAGTCAGAAATTGATTTAAAACCTCCAAAAACCCTACAAATACCCTCTATAGCTTGAAGGCAGATGAGGAGTAGACAAAAAAAAGGATAAGAAAAGAAAAATAAATATCAATAAGAAACACAACTGTAGAGGTCCAAGATCCTAAACAAAAGATTTCTTACCTTTGCAAGTTTATGAGAGAAAATATTTCAAAAAAAAAAAAACATAAAGAGAGTGGTTGTTCTAAATATACTTTTTTTGATCCAAAAGTAGGTCCTTTATGACATGCTTTTGATTTTTTTATTTACTTTTGTTTTTTTTTTATTTATGTTTATAAGTATAAAAAAGAGATTTAAATGCTCAACATGTAATGTTATATACACCTCTTTGTTGCTGTGTTTTTTATTTAATGATGTTTATTTTGAAGTTTTTTTTTTAAATGTTTTTGATACATTAAAGTTGTTGTTTAAGTTTGTTTTTGATATATAATGTTGTTTTAGTTTTTGTTTAACTTAAACTATGCATGTTAAAGTAAGAGTGTTTTACCATGGGTTGGCTAGGTTTGTTTATGCACAAAATGGGTTTAGAAAACCAATTTTAAATCCATGTTGTGCGAATATTTAGTCTGTTTTAAGTTTATGTTTTTTTTATTTGGTACCTCTTGCTTGATTTTGATTTTTTTTTTTAGTTTTTTAAGATTTAAACATGTTTGTGTATGATATTGTGACTTGTTGAAATAAAAAAAGTATGATTTAAAAGCCAAAAATGCCAATTTCTAGGCTTGGAAGTGCCTTCCTCATGACTGTATTTTTTATGGGTTTTAAGGCAATATTCTTTGTATTCTTGTGAAGACCATTGCCATAGACCCTTGTTTTAGACCAATTTTGATATATTTCTTTGCACATACATATTTTTTATGCACGATAAACCAATAATCTAGTGTTTATTCGCATCAATAACTTGTTTAAATGGTTTTTAATTATAAGGTTTTGGTTTTGAACCGAAACCCGTTTTGGACAAATCTTAATGATTTATTGATAATCGAATTGAATGGATGCTAGATTATTGATCCTTGCATGATTTCCAACATGTATGTGCCTTTGGTTTGTCCATATTTGATCTGGTTTGAGAGCCACATTATTAGGTTCACGTTGAATGTTCTTTATTTATTCTTCTCAAAATAATGAAAGCACTTTCAATTTTTCTTATATATGGTGGCCGAAACAAAAAAAAATACAATGACCCACACAAATTTTTTCATGTAATTTTCAAGAAACCCAACCATGTAAATCTAAAATATCCCAAATTAAGATTTAACTCCAAGATACCCCAAGAATCAAGATTTTTTAGATTTAAAGCAAAAGTGGCCAAATTTTATGTTTCTTATATCAAAGGATTGCGACAAGCCCTAAAAATTTCTTTTATTATGATTTTCTTTGCTTTTTTTTTTAAAAAAAACTTTATTTAATTAAGATTACAAATAATATTTGTTTTTTTTTTACTTGACGTCGTAACTAGATTTTTAGAGAAGATAAAGAACTTAAAAATATACTTGAATTTTTTAAAAAAAATTTTGGCCGTATGCAATAAAATATATTTTTTTTCTTTTTGAAAATATTTTGAATTTTTTTTTGAAAGATTTCGGAGAAAATCGGGTATTTTAATACCGGATTTGTATTTTACAGTGTAAATGTACAACCAGATATCATATAAAATTGGTAGAAAAATATATGAGAAAATCACAATTTTTTTCAAAGGATTTTTGAATTTTTTTTAAAAAAAAGGTCGGGCCGGATCCAGCCATTTGGGCTGGGCCAAAATTGGCCCAGACCAAAGACCACTTAATTATTTTGTCGCTACATGCAGGGATGAATTCTGCATGCAGCGACCTTAACGAAGAAGGAGGCAACGCAGGGAGGAGGAAGTTGCCTGGCGTGGGGGTCTTGGTCGTGATGAGGTGGTTCGGCCGGTGGCTCAGGGGGCGTCGGCTAAGGTGATGGTGGCCGGAGTTGATTGTGGGAGGAAGAAGAAAACGTTGCAGAGGAGAGAGAAAGGCTGGAAGGAGAAGAGGGAGAAGGTCACGGTGGCTGCTCTGCCACTGGTGAGGAGTTGGGTTGATGGCAATGATGGTGGTAAATTCGGTTGTCGAGGTGGAGGTCGGTGGCAGTGTTGGCTGCTTGTGCGGAGGAAGAAAAAAATAGATTCAGAAGAAGAGAATCTGCAGAGAAGAGAGGGAAGACCTCGCGGTAGCTGTGCCTATCGCCGCTGAGGATTTGGGTTCATGGGGAGGCTGAGATGTCGTTTGTTGGTGGAGGAGGAAGGTTTCTGTAGGGTCTTCAAGGGCTGAAGAAGCAGCGGGAGAGAGAGAGAGAGAGAGAAGAGAGAACGTTGGCTGGAAGAAAAACAGGGGAGAAGCTGATTTTTTGGCTTATTTTGGACCCGATTTTCTCCTCCCTCAGGCCATCAAATCCACCTCTATTTATAGGCGGTGGAAGAGGGCAATCTTGTCTACACTAGAGAAAAATTTCAGCCCTTGATTCAGATGGGAAGGATCCTAACCGTTGGCTCAAAGTAGGCATGATGCGCTGTCAAATTGTCAAATCTGCAGCTGCAGGCTGCCTGAGTTGGCCTCTTTGGGGTGGTGCCACGTCCGTTTATTTGCCAGTGTGCCGATGAAGACCATACCTCGACATAGAGGGATGTGTGGTTATCAGTTTCGTGCAAGTTTTGGCAAATTTGGTGGACGTTAGGTGCATTAAATGCACCTGCAAAGGAGGTGACCGGGCCAGATTTTCAGGGAAAAGAAGAAGATAATGAATAGTGTTCAGGATTCTGTTTTGGCCAAAGTTCATTTCAGTCCTTCCTCTTTCAATTGCTTTCAATTGAACCCCTAATTGACCCTAAATGTTTGCAATTAAGCCCCCTGATGACCTTCAATTGGAACCCTAAAGTTACGCACCTTTTGCAATATGGTCCTCGGTCCCCTAATTGACCATCAAACTTTCAATTTCTTCAATTTCACCCCCGGTTTTTGTCAATTAAGCCCCTTAATTGTGGCGTCTTTTTCAAATCGGTCCTTAGCTGCAAATTTCTTCAATCTAGCCCCCGATTTCAATCAATTAACTTGGTAAAAATTAAATTTGGTCTCTTAAAATTCCAATCTCCTTAATTAAGCCTAAATTAGGCTCCCAAACTTAATATTTCACCAATTAAGCCTCAAATAAAATTAATTTGACCCATTTAAAGTATAATTAAGTCCTTGCACTTAATTAAATCCTTCAATTGGACTCAAATTAATTATTAAACATAATTAAAATTTAATTTGGCCCATGATTAAATCAAATTGGCCTATTAAAAATTTAATTATGTCATTGGACTTAATTTTTATGCAAATTCATCCAATAATTATTTAATTTAACCTTGAATTTGCATTTTGTCTCCATTTTTTGGCATAATAGGGTACAATTAGGCCTTGAATTTCCTCCAAAAATTGCAGCTTGATTTCTCGGCCTGCCTTCTCCACGTTGCCAGCCTTTTATTTATTTATTTATTTTTATTTTTTAAAAAAGTGAATTTTTGGGGAATAACCCAGAATTGGGTTATGACACTTATCACAAGGCCTTTTCGATGTCCGATTGATATGAAATTTAACCTAATAAAAACAAGGCCTCTGAAATCTTCTGATAAAATCTCATCCCGATCCGAAGGTTGAATTTAATATTATGCTTGTTAAAGTAACATTATACATTTAAAAAATAAGCCTCTAACTGCTGAAATTAATTAGCCCATGAAGTAAATGGATTGAGCCTCTTTTGTACATATATTAAATTGAATAAGGTCTGATTATCACTTGTTGAAGATGTAGCCTCCTTAAGATTTACATTGGCTAACTACTTTAAAAAAGCCCATTGAATGTATATTTAAGTTTATTTACCCTTGATCATGCAATTGGCCTAATTAGATCTTGTAATGGACTTTTGATGTAGTCTTGATTGTATTTTTAATTCTCAATTAACTCAATATTGAGGGATAAAATTGAAAAAATAAACCAATTAGGAAAAAGAGGAAAAAACTTGAGTCAATCGAGTTAACTCGTCAAACTCGAGGTCCGAGTCATGATACTAAGAGAACCTTATAAAAAATAAAAAAATATTATGAAGCCCAACCCTTAGTAAATCTAATGTTGAAGCATGAAATTGAAATTGAAAAATCGATTAGAAAAAGGATATAAAAAAAACAACTTAAGTCAACCTAGGTTAACTAGCCAAACTTGTGACTTGAATCATAAAACAAAGATAATCTCATATCAATCAAATAAGACAAATCATAAAGCTTGATTCCCAATCAACTTAATGTTGAAGGTTAGAATTGAAAAATAAAGTCAATTAAGAAAAGGAAAAAAAACTCGAGTCAACCCATCAAACCCACAGTCCATATCATGAGAATAAGATAATCTCATAAAAATTAAATTGAAAAATATCATGAAGTCCAATCTCAATAAACCTAATATTGAAAGGAGGAGTTAAAATTGAAAAATTGATAAAAAAAATGACACAAAACAACGACTCGATATAACTCGCTAAAGTCGTGACCCGAGTCATGAGATTGTGATAACCTTATAGAAAAAAAATCAAAATAAATCACAAAACTTAATTCTCAACCAGTCCAATATTAAAGGGTGAAATTGAGAAAAAGTGTCAATTAGTAAAAGAAAAAAAAAAACTCAAGTCAACCAAGTTAACTCATCAAACACACGGTTCAGGTCATGAAACCAGGATAACATCATAAAAAATAAATTGAAAAAAAGTATGAAGTTCAAGTCCTAATAAACCTAATATTAAAGAATGGAATTAAAATTAAAAAAAATATTATTCTAATAAATAATATTTCAAGTTAAGTCCAATCCCATCAATTTTTTTTTGTTTTAATGTTAATACTAGTTAAATGCCCTGCGCGATGCCGCGAGTCAATTATTTTTTGCATTTCAAAAAAAATCAAGATCTAAAAGTGTTAGGTTTTTTTTGGTAAAGTTAAGAGTTTTAGGTTTGGTTGCAACGCTTGACCCAAAAATAATATTTATAATATTAATAATAACATTAAACTTGGGTTAACCCTTAGCATAAAAGTGTTTGGACTGCAATACCAGATCCAATAGCATTGGACGTGGGTCTGGCTGCAAGGTCATGTCATTAAAGTGTGATAATTAAATAGATTAGTTAAAAAGAAAAAAAACAAAGAAAAAAACCAACAGGAAGAAAAAAACTAATGAAGAAAAAGAAAAAATATATAAATTAACTGGGTTAACCTTTAAAATCAGGTTAACCCGTCATACCTTGAATTCGCATCATGAAAGTTTGATAATTAAAAAGAAAGAAACAAATTAATGGGTTAACCCAGAATTAACTGGGCTAACTTGTCAAACCAGGTTAGCTTGTCAAATCCGGAATCCGTGTCATGAAAGTTTGATAACTAAATAGAAAAAAATTTAACATTAACAATTTAAATTAAACAAAAAAATTAATTAAAAAAAAAACAAAAGGCATCAGCTTTTTCACTGTGGACTGCACTGTGCAGTCCACAGTCAAAAGCATAAAAACAACTAAAAAACAAAAAGAAAAACTAAAGGCATCAGTCGAGAACTACTTAGAAAAAAAATTTAATATTAATAAACTAAATTAATTAATTAAAATTAATTAAAAATAAAAAATAAATGAAAAAAAAACCTCTAAGAAGAAAAAAACTAAATAGAAAGAAATTTAACATTAACAAAACTAAACTAAACGAAAAAAAATTAAAAAAAAAAAGCAAAAAACAATTACAGGTTAACTTGTCAAATTAGGTTAACCCATTAAACCCGGGATTCGTGTCATGAATGTCTGGTAACTAAATAAAAAAAAAGTGAAAATTAACAAACTGAACCAAACAAAAAAAATTTAAATAAAAAGGAAACAAATCCGGGTTAACTCGTCAAACCATGTTAACCCGTTAAACCCAGGATCTGTGTCATGAAAGTCTGATAACTAAATAAAAAATATTTAACATTAACAAACTAAATTAAACAAAAACAATTTATGAAAATAATAAAAAAAAATTGACGGTCAACCCATAATTAACTGGGTTCACCTGTGAAACCAGGTTAACTCGTGAAATCGGGATAAGTGTCATGAAAGTTTGATAACTAAATAGGAAAAAAAATTAGAATTAACAAACTAAACTAAATGAAAAAAATTAATTAAAAATAAAAAAAAAGCAAAAAAAAATTTCTGGGTTAACCCGTTAAATCCAGAAAACGTGTCATGAAAGTCTCATAACTAAATAAAAAAAATTTAATTTTAATAAACTAAATTAAATTAAACAAAAAATTTTGTTAAAAGAAAAAAACAATGAAAGAAGCAAAAAAATAATCCCGAAAGGCATAAAAAAAGCTAAAAAAATGAGACAACTTAAAAAAAAACTAAAGCATCAGTGTTTTACTGTGGACTGCACTATGCAGTCCACAATAAAACATTGATCCCTTTTAGTATATGTTACAATTAATTAAAAAGAAAAAAAGCAAAAAAAAAAATTTCAGGTTAACTCGTCAAACCCGGGATCCGTGTCATGAAAATCTGATAACTAAATAAAAAAATTAACATTAACAAAATAAATTAAACAAAAAACATTCATTAAAAAAAAACACAGA
>Ga0325410_1007900_pt1 | contig 11584 bp, 10 predicted proteins | sample PopdelMetagenome_16_FD_206182 | JGI IMG/M metagenome (GOLD analysis project Ga0325410, IMG submission 206182) | Populus deltoides microbial communities from Bellville, Georgia, United States - Xylem-PdIQD-R3 | ecosystem: Host-associated > Plants > Phyllosphere > Stem > Wood/Secondary xylem... | reverse complement strand
GAGATAAACTTTACTCATGTGCAAGCAATGTATGGTATTGACGGATAATCTATTATAAAATATCTGATATTGAGAGGTTTATCTTAACTAATTAGATTTTGTATTTAATTTTTAGAAATTATTAATTTAAGTTTTTTAAAATTTAAAATTACTAGAAACTTATATGATTATTAACTTCAGCATTCATGAAATTAATTAAAATATACACAAACTGCCTCGAACATCTATATTAATGAAAAAACAATATCTAGATAAAGTCACATCAATATATACAAGAGAGTTCTTAAACCCTAACTAATAACATCTAGAAATAAAAATTATATGAGAGTTCATCTAGTAATAAGTATTCCAAAATAATATTTAATTAGTTTACTCAAAAGAATTTGATATGTGCTTATCATTATTATGTTTGTTATTTTACTTTAATTAAACTTTCTAATTATCACTAATATTATCAAAAGTTAAATATGCATTTCACTAATATTTTAACGAGAAATATATAAAATTTAGTGACTAACTAGTGACGTTCTAGATAAAGATATTATTATTATTATTTTTCAATATAAAAGCGTGAAGTAACTAATAAAATATTAATAGTTATTCTTTATCCACAATAAAGATATTATTATTATTATTTTAACAGAGCATATGTTATGAATTTTTTTGAGTTGGGTCCATCTGCCTGGATATAACAATAACAGAGTCAAATCAACGAAATTGTTTTTCGCAAGGACTAGTTTACCGATTGGGAACAAACACAGGGTCTCAAAATGGGCATGTCTAGTTGTCAACTTGTCATCCTAAAATAAATAAATAAATTAGTCGCCGTGTTTTTGTGACAACACGTGTCGATAACCTATTAGATAGATAGCTAATATCTCTGCTACCGTAAACACACCAAGCATTGAATCCAGGAACAAGGTACGATGATTTTTTTTTCTCCACTTGCTAGTGTAGCTCTATTGGAATACTCGCTTTCAGCTGTTGACATTTGTCTGTAACAATCTCTTCTCTCCTCCTCAACCCTTTATTTGATTCTCTCGGCCCTAAACAATGGGCTTTTAGCACACCTCAGTTTAAAGGCAGTTTGCAAAGTAACGGTGTTTTTTAAAGATTTATATTTTGTTATGTTAAAAATAATTTTGAAAAAATAAAAAATATAATTTTAATATATATCAAAAATAAAAATTTAAAAATAAATAATTATTTCACACTCAACACCCTCTTAAAAAAAATTATTTTTAATTTTTAATTGGGCAAAACAAATCAACCACTTTACTTTTCAGAAAAAAAAACATAGGATTGGCATCCTAAACATTTCTCCAAAAGGATAGCGGCTGGTGTGCTTGGATTAATTAATACGAAAAAATCATGTCTTAATTACATTTCCTATAGTTTGTGATTCTCGTTTACTTACCCTTCTTATATTTTTTTGGAACGATCCCAACTTTCCTGTTTTTATTGATATATATCATTACCTAGGGTTTAGGGATTATTATTCTATTCATTGAAATAATATATTTTTTTCTCTTTCTATTTTGTGTTTTTTTTTTCAATTTCAATTCTATTCTTCAATATTATATTTATTGGAGACTGTGCCTCACAATTTTTTTATTTACATTTTATAATATTATCCCAAATTCATGATCTGAACCGTTTTAGATGGCACTGTTCCTCCTTCTTCTTCCCCTGGACATGCAACAAGGGAAGATAAGTTTTTGTTCTTTTTCGTTTGTTTCTTCCTCGCCCTCCCTCCTACGTGCTCTGTTAGAGCCAAAACTAGACGCCACTCGCCTCATTATGAGGTGCCAGAGAAGTCGTGCCCCGCAAGCAACACCTCGATTGGCCACTTCTGCCGGCGCTGTGGCAGAGCAGGAGACATGCGCCCCATGCATGGGTAGCGATGGGACGAGGCAGGGTCGACCCCGCTCCCCTTGCCCCTATAAATAGTGACCTGAAAGGAAGAAAAGGAGGAGAAAAAATTGCAGAAAACAGGAAGGGAGACTGTGAGAGAGAGAGAGAGAGAGAGAGAGAGAGAGAGAGAGAGAGAGAGAGAGAGACCGACAGTGTTGAGAGAGAAGGGACTGAAACAGTAGGGATATCAACAGGGAGACTGAGAGTGACAGACGGGGAGAAGGAAGAAAAAGGGATAGAAGGAGCAAACCGGCAGAGGGGAGAAGACACAGACTGGTGTCTCTATGCCGAGGAGAGGAAGCACTGTCGCTGTCATCGGGCTTCCCAGTCACCGCCACCACAGCTCCACCGAGAACGGTCACCAGCATCACCGTCAGCTTAGCCATTCAAGATAATCGCCTCAGGTAATTCTTCTCCCCCTCATAGTCGTCGGTCGCTATTCATCTTCTTGCCTACAGAACGTGCACAGTGCACGTTCTGCATGCAAGAAGAATAATTAGCCGGTTATTATGAATGCACACAGTAACCGGCTAATTAATTAACTGGTTACTTGCTTATGCACAGTAACCAGTTATGATTGCTATGGGCTGGAACATTAGCCTAGCCCACGCGGCTGGGCTGAGTCCAGCCTTGTGACTGGGCCCATACAGGCCCACCCCAGTTCATTTCATTTTTTCTTTTGTGTGTTGATATATATATATATATATATATATATATTGAAAATTATGATTTTCCAATGCATTTTTCTATGCTATTTTGATTAATATCGGTATGTATTTTTATATCATAAAGATACAAATTCGATATTAAAATACCCGGTTTTCAAAAAAATTTTCATTTTCATGCATACGGGCAAGTCTCTCAAAGCTAAAAATCATATTGTATTTTTTATACAACAAACAAAACTAAAAAAAATATTATTTTAACATGCATTTTGGCTTTAATAACCAGTTTATTAAAGTCATGAGAACTTGGCCAATATTTCAAAAAAATCAAAAAATATTTTGTTTTGTTTTAATGTCTGGGATTACAAATTTACACGTAAAACGTATTCCCGATATTAAAAAGGTATTTCTTTGACAAACATTAGACCGGTTAGGTTTCACCTCAGAAGATAAGAACCTCCTTACTAAGAAGGGCTTTTCTCGAACCATAGACAGACCAACATGATAAGACCTTAGCTTTTTATTAGACTATAAAACAATGCAGCTTACCTTAAGTAGGGCGTATCTAGGGTGCTAATACCTTCCCTTTACGTAACCAGTCTCCATACCCGATCTCTGAGATCAGTTAGGGTTCCTAGTGACCAGAATACTAGGTGGCAACTCCCATTATATTTTTTCTACTGATAAAAGACAAGAATTCCTTGTCTTCCTATATTTTCCAAGATAGACACTCCACACCTAATGATGATGAGGGTGGTGGACGATCGCCGCGACGCCACACACGTGCGACAGAATGACGACTCCACTAGCGACCTTGTGGACTAAGCTTTGTTTTTGTTTGATTATTGTGTTTTATTGTTTGGTTTGTGTCCTTGTTAATGTGTATTTCCATACGTTTTAATTTTGTACATATTGTTTGCATTGTAAAATTGTTTCATGCATCATTAACATTTTAAGGGAATTTATATCGAAAAACTTTAAGTTAGGTGAGAGACTAACAGCTTACCTTACGACTTTTAGTCAAGGTTTAAGTTTGTGTAAACCTCAACTCTTCGCTGAGAGCTTAGATTGGTAATGATTAGTGCACGTGCCATCCTATTACCTGCTGAGCCCCCATATTGCCTTCACGAGGGTGATCACTGGGATAACAAGAGATCCTTTTGAGACCAGGTAGAAAGCCACCTATCCTGTAATAGCCCAAAACCTATCGCTAGAGTATGAACTCCATAATATGCATGTATATACATTTGCATCCATATGCATACATCCATTCATTTGTAAATAACATACATATATGCAACAGGTTGGAATATAGGTCCCCAACGAGTCTATAATACCTGACTTCGAGCGAGAAACATGGAAGACGAAGAACGCGCTCGCTGTGATGCCTATTTTCAAGAAGAGTTGGAGTCTCTAAATACAAGTGTGGCTTGCCTTACTAGCTTACTCGAGCAAACACTGAGAAATGCCTCTGGTGAAGGTCCTTCTAAGTGACCGGTCACCTTTAATCAAACTTCAACAACAGCTCAGCCCGAAGAAAGAATGAGTGAGCATGGTCAAGAGCCTCGACATAATCCAGCGTTTGTGCAATCAACAACACCTGCACCAGCCCCGACAGTCATGGATGCATTTGCTAATGAATCTCATTAGGCCAAGTCATATGATAGCCTTGATAAGGAAAAGATAGCGGCGCTGGAAGCTAGAATCAAAGTCATTAAAGGGGTAGACTTATATGAACCAGTACGAGCAGCGGAGATGTGTCTAGTCCCAAATGTAGTTGTCCCGAAGAAGTTTCGTGTTCCTGAGTTCATCAAATATAGTGGAACACAATGCCCCATGACTCACCTCAAGTCCTGTTGCAAAAAAATGGCAGAAGTAGTGCATGATGAAAAACTATTGACACATTTTTTTTAGGTTAGCTTAAGTAGGGCAGCATTAAACTGGTACATGAGATTGGACAACACAAAGATCTGGAGATGGAAAGATCTTGTTGAAGCTTTGGTCAAGCAATACAAGTACAACATGGATATTGCTCCTGATAGAACTAGCTTGTCCAATCTTGGGAAAAAGGATAAAGAAAGCATAAGGGAATATGCTCAACGATGGCGAGAATCAGCTGCTCAAGTCCATCCTCCACCTTTGGACAAAGAGATGGTCACTTTATTTTTCGACACACTCAAAGTGTCATATTACGAGCATGTGATGGGTAGTTCTACTCAACAATTCCCTGATGTTATGGTAGTGAGCGAATGCATAAAATAAGGCGTCAAGAGTGGTAGAATTTCTGCACCTACCGAGAAAAGAGGCATCGAAAGGAAGGAGGTCAACCATGTTGAAGATGGCTACAAGGGTAAGAAAAACTCATCCCAAAACTACCACACTCTATCCCAAATTACCAATATAAAAAAAACCTGAGCCCTTTCAAGCCAAAAGCCAAATTGGAAATTACCAAAGGGTCCAAGAACAACTACCTCCATTACCGCTCCCCCTGAATGAAATGTACCAAAAGTTATTAAGCATCGGGCATGTAGCTCCCTAACCTCTGAGGCTGGTACAGCCACCTTAACCTAACTGGTACAAGCCAGAGCTCACCTGCGAATACCATGTTGGTGTCGTTGGACATAATATCCATACTTGCAACGCCTTCAAGAGAAAACTTTTGCAATTAAACAAGGCAGAGTGGATAGAATTGGAAGACACTTCTAATATGAACCCTCTACCTAATCATGCCTGAAGTGGTAGATCAGAAATGCACTAACGATGGAATGTCCGAGAAATCTGGAAGCACCGATGATCCAGGTAGGGTGCGAAAAAGGCAGCATAAATTTTAAAGGTCTCGAATCTCGAGCATAGTTTTCGTTCATGAATCCTTTATAAGAGTTGTTGTGGGGAAGCTAGCCTAAGAGGAGATTTGCCAAAATAAGAGGATAAAGTCTGCCCTTTTATTGTCTTTTTGTTTGATCATATTAGTTTTAACTTGTTTCAGTCTCGTTGGTAATTTGGCTCATAATGCCACAAGACTTTCTCTGTCAAATGAACCTTTCTTGATAAATAAGATCATGTGTTTTCCTGTATTCATGATGCACCTTCATTTTTGTTGCCATTTCATGTAAATAACACACTAAGCTCAACTTTCACCCACAAAACCACTGGTGTGTTTTCCTTTTCTTCCAAAACTATGCATGATCGCGCATGTTCACAAGGATTTCAAAGTTGAGTACAAAAACAGAAATCATGTTGGCGTTTGTCCAAAACAAACGAGTTCTAAAAATTTAAGTGATTCTTTAGAAAGGTAACCATACACTTAGAAAACCTGCTGAAAAGAAAAAAAATAAAGAAAAAAAACAAAAACACTATAAAGTGACTCTAAAGCTGAGTTTTATTTGAAAGAATAATGAGAAATCACTTTGCATACTCGTATGAAAGTAAGGCTTACCGATCCTAAATGCATGAGTTTGGAATGAAGAAAGGCCATCTTTGATAATCTTTTCACAAGGCTAAAATATATCCTTTGCAATCCCCTTTTGAGCCTAGTAATTTTTTTTGGAAATAACCTTGGCTAGGATCACACCCCAAATTAGAGGCAAGTGCGAGAAACATAGAAAAAACCTCGATGATTGAAAATGCCCAAGCAACACTGAAGGGTAAAAAGAAAATTCTCAATCATCAAAGGTGCCAAAACAAAGCTTGGGGGCATGAAGAAAAATCCAAATAATCCAAAAATTTTGTGCAAAAAAAAAAAAACCCAATACAATGATGCTTAAAATCAAATGAAGAAAACAAAAACAAAGAAAAAGAGCCCAAGCCCAACACTGGGGGGCACGATAGATCATTTTGGAAAGATAATTCAAAAGACAAAAGGTCAGGAAACAAGCACAAGTGATCCTTAGTCTTGAAATACCTTAAACACCTTTTGAGCCTGTAAATATCCTTTTTCTTAATAAGCATTACCCAAGCCTACATTACGTGCCTAATCAAGCCCTTTTTGATCAAAGACAAGCAATCTGGATCAGTAAGCAGTGCTTTCTCATGTGAACCAAATCATTATTCATGCAAATAAAATGAATGCCTTGAATGTTGGTTCTTTGAAACTCTCAAATTAAATCTGAAACTTTTTTTTTGACCAACCAAGTGTCACTTCATATTTTTCACCAAAATCAAAACAAAAATTTTTCATCACTTCTGAAAACCTCTCCATAGGAATCACTTGAATTTCTTCAGAATGAGTTTGCTTTGAATCAATGTCAAAATGATTTTTATGTCTGGAATAGCTTTGAAATTCCAAAATTTCTACATGAAAACAACTCCTTGTCAAAAATCAAATCTTCCTTCATATAGCCTCATCCCCAAACCCGAATTAAATACTTGGGGCATGATCAAGCTAGGGGCAATAAAAAATGCATGGTAGGGTTGACTCCATGATTCCCTTCCTAAGGAAATTGTCAGGTAAAATTGGCAACCCTTGAGATAAAGGGGCGGAAGACAAAGAAGTATGATGATATCAAGTCCTTTCTAGAGGTCAAGGTCACAAGAGATGACTCGAGTAAGCAAGAGCGAAAAAGCCATCGAAGTCTATTGCCAACACTCCAACTTTTGAGAAAAGAAAGACATCATGAAGAAATGGGGACCTATATTTCTCAAGTAAGTAGACATGCATATTGATTATAATGCATTGCTTTCAACATTGTCATATTTGTGTTTCATCATCAACTTTTGGGTAGTGCGTTTTCTAACCCTACCTCCTTTTGAGTGCACCTTTGAGCCCTTACTTCTCAAGTAGTGCATTTTCTAACCCTACCTCCTTTCGAGTGCGCCTTTGAGTCCTCATCTCCTTCCGAGTGCGCCTTTGAGCCACCATTTCTTAGGTAGTGCGTTTTCTAACCCTACCTCCTTCTGAGTGCGCTTTTGAGACACCATCTCTTGGGTAGTGCGTTTTCTAACCCTACCTCCTTTCTAGTGCGCCTTTGAGCCCTCACCAATATTTTTTTCTGGATAGGTCACCCATTATAACGCGATTAATTCTCTATGTTTTTTTTATCTGGGTAGGTCACCCATTGCAATGAGGTCAATCTTCCACCTGGGTAGGTCACCCATTACAATGAGACCAATATTTTTTTTGGGTAGGTCACCCATTACAACGCGACTAATTCTCCATGTTTTTTTTTATCTCGGTAGGTTACCCATTACAATGAGGCCATTCTTCCACCTGGGTAGGTCACCCATTACAACACGACCACTTTTCCTTTTTTCCATTTTTGGGTAGGTCACTCATTACAACTCGACCATTCTCCATGTTTTTTTTTATCTGGGTAGGTCACCCATTACAATGAAACCATTCCTCCACCTAGGTAGGTCACCCATTACAACATGACCACTCTTTCTTTTTTCTATTTTTAGGTAGGTCACTCATTACAACTCGACCATTCTCTATGCTTTTTATCTGGGTAGGTCACCCATTACAACTTGACCATTCCTCCACCTGGATAGGTCACCCATTACAACACGACCACTCTTCCTTTTTTCATTTTTTGGCAGGTCACCTATTACAACTCGACCATTCTCAATGTTTTTTTTTATCTGGGTAGGTCACTCATTACAATGAGACCATTCCTCCACTTGGGTAGGTCACCCATTACAACATGACTACTCCTCTCTTTTTTCATTTTTGGGTAGGTCACCCATTACAAAGAGACCTTTCCTCTACCTGGATAGGTCACCCATTACAAAACGACCACTCCTTTTTTTTCCATTTTTTTGGGTAGGTCACCCATTACAACTCAACCATTCTCCATGTTTTTATCTAGGTAGGTCACTAATTATAATGAGGCCATTCCTCCACTTGGGTAGGTCACCCATTACAACGCGACCACTCTTTCTTTTTTTCCATTTTTGGGTAGGTCACCCATTACAACTCGACCATTCTCCATATTTTTTATTTGAGTAGGTCACCCATTACAATGAGACCACTTTTTCTTTTTCAACTTGGGTAGGTCGCCCATGAAAATAGACCAAGGTAAGCGTGAGTGTATGGGCTGGTCACCCCTAAAAATAGACCACTTTGAATATATGTGGGCAGGTCGCCTATGAAAATAGACCAGGGTAAGTGTAAGTGTATGGGCAGGTCGCCCGTGAAAACATACCAATTTTCTTCAAAAGGGGTAGGTTGCCCAAGATAATGTGATCATCTTTTTTTCTTTTTCTTTTTCTTTTCTTCTTTACAAAACTTACTATGCAAAATCTTTGCTCCATAAGCATTATAAAGAGGGGGTAACTGTCATAACCTATTTTTGGGTTGTTCCCCAATTCATGTTTTTTCCTCTCTCTTTAAAAAAAAAATAATAAATACGAAAAATCAAGAAATATAACAGTGAAAAAAGGATGCCAGAACACTCAAAAAATAGTCAAAATTTGGTTGAGGAGGTTTAAAAATACAAAAATTAAAATTTGTCAGTATTTTATTGACTGATGATAGCCTTGTTGACAAAGAAAATTCAATTTGAGGAAGAAAAGTCCAAAAATTAGATGTTGGTGGACTCAATTAAATTATATTTGAGGTTTAACTGAATTTATGAAGGGTTTGATTGTAAGAAAAATTGATTTTGGAGTTAGTTTGGGCTTTAATTGGAAGAAATTAAAGTTCTAGGGTCAAATTATAATTTTTGAAAGTTAATTTGGTCAAATCAGGGGCTTAATTGAACAAATTTTGAAGTTTGATGGCCAATTAGGAACTTAATTAAAGAAATTCGAGACCAAGGACCAAAATGCAAAACGTGCGCAAAAGGAAGGATTGACTTAAAATCTGGCACTTTGGCGCCAGTTTTTATTTAAATGAAATGGCGTATTTTGGGAAAAATGAGGTCATTTCATGCATTTTCAAAAAAAAAAGAGAGGAAAAATGAAACAGTGCTGCTTTAGACGACACTATTCCTCCTCCTCCTTCCTCTGGACATGCAATAAGTGAAGAGAAGTTTTTGTTCTTTTTCGTTTGTTTCTTCCTCTCTCCCCCTCCCACGTGCTCTATTAGAGCCAAAACTAGACGCCACCCGCCTTATGATGAGGTGCCAGAGAAGTCGTGCCCCGCAAGTGACGCCTTCATTGGCCACCTCTACCGGCGCTGTGGCAGAGCAAGAGACGTGCGCCCCATGCATGGATAACGATGGGACGAGGAAGGGTCGACCCCGCTCCCCCTGCCCCTATAAATAGCGACCTGAAAGGAAGAAAAGGAGGAGAAAAAAAACCACAGAAAACAGGAATGGAGACCGAGAAAGAGAGAGAGCCCGACATTGTTGAGAGAGAAGGGACCGAAACAGTATGGATATCGACAGGGAGACCGAGAGCAAAAGACGGGGAAAAGGAAGAAAAAGGGATAGACGGAGCAAACCGGCAGAGGGGAGAAGACACAGACTGGTGTCTCTACGCCGAGGAGAGGAAGCACCGCCGCTGTCATCGGGCTTCCCAGTCATCGCCACCACAGCGTCACCGAGAACAGTCACCAACATCACCGTCAACTCAACCATCCAAGATCATTGCCTCAGGTAATTCTTCTCCCCCTCGTAGTCATCAGTTGTTATTCATCTTCTTGGATGCAAAACGTGCACTATGCACGTTCTGCATGCAAGAAGAATAATGCGCACAGTAACCAATTATGGTTGTTGTGGGCTGGAACATTAGCCCAACCCATACGGATGGGCTGAGTCCAACCCTTTTTTGCTGTGGGCTGGAACATCAACCTAGCCCACGCGGCTGGGCTGAGTCCAGCCTTGTGGCTGGGCCTGTATTCATTTCATTTTTTCTTTTGTGTGTGTGTGTGTGTGTATTTGAAAATTGTGATTTTCCCACGCCATTTTGATTAATATCGGTCTGAATTTTTATATCGTAAAGATACAAATTCGATATTAAAATACCCGGTTTTCAAAAAAAATATTTTCATTTTCATGCATACGCCCAAGTCTCTCAAAACTAAAAATCATATTGTATTTTTTATACAACAAAAAAAACTAAAAAAAAAATTATTTTAGCATGCATTTTGGATTTAATAACCAGTTTATTAAAGTCATGAAAACTTGGCCAATATTTCAAAAAAATCAAAAAATATTTTGTTTTGTTTTAATGTTTGGGATCACGAATTTATATGTAAAACATATTCACGATATTAAAAAGGTATTTTTTTTATAAACATTAGACCGGTTAGGTTTTACCCCATAAGATAAGAACCTCCTCACTGAGGAAGGCTTTTCTTGAACCATAGATAGACCAACATGATAAGGCCATAGCTTTTTATCAGATTATCAAACAATGCAGCTTACCTTAGGTAGGGCGTATTTGGGGTGCTAATACCTTCCCTTTACGCAACCAGTCTCCGTACCCGATCTTTGAAATCAGTTAGGGTTCCTAATGACTAGTATACTAAGTGGCGACTCCCATTACATTTTTTCCACTGATAAAAGACAAGAATTCCTTGTCTTCCCATATTTTCCAAGATAGACACTCCACACCTAATGATGATGAGGGTGGTGGGCGATCGCCGCGATGCCGCACACGTGCGACAAAGAGGACCACCCAAGTCATCTGGATAAGGCTGCAATCTATTGACCAAAACTTTAGTAATTAGCTTATAAACAACATTACATTAGCTAATTGGGTGAAATGGCCTTAGATTCGTTGGACTCTCCTCCTTAGGAATGAGCACCAACAAGGTCTCTGCTAAAACCCTTTCAGTTTTTTTTTAAATTATTCTAGTTATTAAATTTCTTGTTACTTGATTGATATAATTTCTTTTTGATGATTAGGAAATATGAATTTTATTCACCTCTTTTTGAATTATTAGAGGTCGGCATATATTTTTAGTTTGCAATACTAACAAAATGAATATTAGCCCCTTTTCGGTTTGTCATTCCAATTCACTTTATCACAAGATCAAGAGTAAAACCTTGTTTAAACTACATGGATAAAATTGAGAATTTTTAAGCTATGAAGATGGGGTTAAACCGTAGCTACAAGACCTA
>Ga0325410_1007896_pt1 | contig 11585 bp, 7 predicted proteins | sample PopdelMetagenome_16_FD_206182 | JGI IMG/M metagenome (GOLD analysis project Ga0325410, IMG submission 206182) | Populus deltoides microbial communities from Bellville, Georgia, United States - Xylem-PdIQD-R3 | ecosystem: Host-associated > Plants > Phyllosphere > Stem > Wood/Secondary xylem... | reverse complement strand
TCAAAAGCTCAAGATATTCCCGTTTGAATATCTAGTGTTGAAAGCAGGGATTCCTGACCGCGAGAAGGATTTTTGCCCAAGTTCGCGGGACTGATTCGAAGGATTTTTTTTGGACCAAGGACTGAATTGAAATGTGCTAAATTGAGGGATTGAATTGAAGAAGGACATTGAAAGCTGGAGAGGGGGGCTGGATCATCATAAATGACAGGATTTTTACCACACCGAATAAGGAAAATAGGACTTTGCAGCTGCACCCTCCATCTGATTTCTTTCCTTTTTTTCTCTGCTGTTTTCCTTTCTCATCACGCCTGATTTATGAAGCTGAAGACCACGTTTTTGTTGCCTCATTTCAAAGGGAGCAGCTAGCCCTATGGAAGGAAAGAAAAGAGCCACACCACCCTCTAACTAGGAAAGAAATCGCTGCTGATCACAAAATCAGAATCAAACATTCTGGTTTCCTATTTCTGCTCACTCGAGAATACACCCTAGAGTTAATGTAATATTTGTTTCCTAAATAAAGCCGTGTATAGGCTATATAGAAGCCTCGGCTGCTGACCTAAGAAAAAAGAAAGGGCAGAAAAAAAAGAGCATAGAAGGGGGGGACGAAGGCAAAACAAGGGGAAAGAAAGGAGGCTTTTTCTTTGATACTAAAAAGCCTGCACTGGAACGTGAAAAGAAAAAAAAAGGGAGGAGAAAAAGACAGGATCTGCAGGTGTTTCTTCCCTAGTGCTCCAGCTGCGAGAACGTTAGGGACCCTCACGTTCTTTTCTCTTCTTACGCCTGCTGGAGGGAAGGTTAGCCGGCCATGACTTTGTCTTTTTGTTTGTAATAAAGCATGCTTTCCCAGTTTCTGTTTTGTTTCTCTCTGTTGGCGTTGTAAAATGAATGAGGCTGTTTGTTTTTTTTAAGGTGAGGAAATAGTGGGGTTTGTGAGGCACGGACATAAGGGTTTAATCACTAAATTCTGGTTTCATAATCTTGGCTCCCTTGTACACATGTTTTATTTCTCTCCGGTTATAATTTTTTTAAGCTTCTTATAAATTTTATAATATATGTGATCGATTGATTAACTTTTATTGCGATTTTTGTATTTTATTGCGATGCTTGTGTTTTTTTTAAAAAAAATGTTTTCTTGTGTGTTGCATAAGGCCAATACCCTTACATGTTTTAGAATGTTTTTTATGTACAAAAATATTGGAAGTTTTAAAAATGTGCTTTCGAATGGATTTCTTAAACACCAAAAAAATTGTTTTCTTGCATTTCTGGATTTTACAACATGTTTGTAAAACTCTAAAGGGTATTGGCCAATATTCCAAAAAATATAAAAATCTTATTTTGGGGGGAATTCATCTATTATTCACCGCTAATGTTTGGATAAAGAAATCCTTAAAGGACGAATATCCAAAATATTATTGGGAGTAATAAATCCACACAAATCCTTGAAAGACGCCTTGATTATAATCGAGGACATTTCAATTTTTTACTCCACGGTTTACGAGCCATGAGAGTATAAAACACTAAGACAAAAAAATAGGTTTTTAAAGCACCCCAGATTTCTAAATTTTTGTCCCTCCTCCTTGCGATTTACGAGTCACAAACTCTTGAAAAACTAAGGGGAAAATGAGCTTTTAAAGCACATGGAACTTCCTTGGATTTCTATCCTAATAATTTTAGTTTGAATCAAAACCTAGAAAACTGATGGGATTAGAAAACACCAACACCATAGCAATTATAAGACAAACCAAACACCAAGCAGCTTACCTTAGGTAGGACGTACTAGGGGTGCTAATACCTTCCCTTTACGCAACCAGTCCCTTGCCTTAGAATCTCTGAAAGACCAGTTAGGTTTTCTAGTGACCATAATACTAGGTGGCGACTCCTTTACACAAAACAAAAGACCCCGAAACCAATCGAGGGTCGCCGCGCTCCGCCGTGAGGGTGCGACAAACAAAATAAGCAAAATCCTGAAAGGAACCTAATTGAAAAAACCCTGAAATATAAGGACCAAAATAGACTTTAAAAAGAATTAGGGGCCACCTCGCTTTTAGCTTGTTTGTCTATAGCAAAGTTGGAGGACATCATTTCTAGAGCTGGATGACGAGCTCAACTCATCTTCTTCGACTAGCCTGGAAAAATATTGTATAATGTATATAAGATATATTGGTGATTTCCAAGCATGGTCAACGAGCCTATGTATTCAAAGTTTGTTAAAAAGATTCACCAACTCTCAACAAACAACAATTTGCCTTTAATAAAGTGCGAACAGCTCAACTGTTCCAGCTTGAGTGGCTTAAAAATTAATTATAATTAGTATCACTCTTCATAATCATGTTCAAATAACACCAAATGAAAGTTGGTCCACTGATCACAAATTAAATTAGCTAAATTGAACCATGGACTTGTATATTATATAGTCCTATAAAATAACACGAAATTCCTCAAACCCCTAATTCTCCCCACCTAAAAATCACGTTAAACTACTAAACATGCACAATTAATATTAATTGTTCCAAAACAAAGGTTATTACCTTATAATATGAAGGATTGAAGAAGAAAGATGAGAAGAACTTCTTGATTTCTCCCCTCCTTCCCTTCTCTTTCAATTTCCCCCAATTCTCCTCCTCCTACCAAGCTTTAAACTCCCTCAATTTTTTTTATGTAAACAACCTCCCTAAATCTTCTAACACTCCTTTTTGTATTCTTTTAATCAAAAGATTTTGTGTAATTTATAAAGATTATGCAATTAGTTTTGATTTTTTTTATTCCCCTCTCTTAAACAATGGTGACCAGCTACTCTTGGCTTTCTTTGGAAGCCAAATGGCCTTATTATATGGTGTAATGAATCCCATAATTACCATATTACCTTCTCAGTAAACTTTCAAGTGTTTTTCATCCAATCAGGCACTCTATCTCGGTTTGTTTTGATGGTCAACTATACCCGAACCTAGATTTAATTATTGAACACTACCCCATAATTATTTGTTATTCGATCAGTATATTTATTTATTTATTTATTTATTTTCAGGGTCTTAACGGTTCTTTTGACCCTCCATCCAAAAAAAATTTTACATTAATTTTCAGGGGCATTAAAATCTTTTTACATGGTCTTTTTATCATTTGTAAATTGACTAAGGTCAAATAAATTTTTTTCTTTTCATATTCAGTGCATAATGAAATGGTCAAAATAACTTTAGAAGCAAGAAAATTAAACTTGGCATATAATGGGTATTTTTATATTTTTACAATGATTTTTTTATTATTATAATTTAAGCTAAAGAGTAATTTTATATTTACACAAATATTATTTTTTTACACAAAAATAGTCCAGTTTCAGAATGAAACGCATGCATCTACTCTAGTTATAACTAACTAGTCATCTCAAATATTTCAATCAAGAAAATTTTGAAAGTATATATATATACACACACACACACACACACACATCATTAGGGATGAAATTATGAAGAAACATTGAAACGATGTTGTTTCAATTAAAATTAAAGTTTTTCAATTTTTATTTAGTGGAATCATAAGGAGAGTTTTGTTATACAATTAAATTTGGGCTCATAATCAAGAATATACATGGTTAGGTTGGGATACAACCCATATGGGTAAGCTAGAAGAAGACTGTCGATGCATTGTCTGTCTTTTAAAATCTACTTTAATGCATTATACACAACCTAAAGTTATTTTTGAGCTTGTTTTTAACCAAAAAAATTACATGAAAAGACTTTTCTTAGAGTTCTACAATAAATGCAATTTTCTAAATATTTTTATCTAACAAATCAGCATAAAAATTTAATTCTTAATTTTTTAAATTAAAACTTCAAATGCATATAACTCAAAAAAAAAAAACAAAAACTTTGATAAAATTATGTAATTTTTATGCATATGAATTTCTCGCAATGAATGTGATGTGATGATAGCATTGGCTATTTTTTGTGTTCATTTTTTGTGTCCGAGTTCCATCCACTCAAAATTTCCTCTTTCTAGTCGTATTCTCATTCTCTCTCTTTTTAATATTCTTATTGTTATGAAAATACCCTTTTATTTTTTATTTTTCAAATCCAATGATTGAAAGCTATTTGGTGGAAAATTAATGATTTAGATCTAAATATGAGAACGGTGAAGAGAATTTTGAAATATTTTAAGGGACATTTTGAGAAGAAAAAAATTATTTCTATTGGAAGGACACGTCCCTTTTATACATTATTTTTTGGTTAGATACAAATTTAATTACTCCATTTATTTCCATTTATGTTCTCGTCTTCACTATCAAACATTTTCTTCTCTTAGTTATATTGTTGGGTAATACATAATTTAGTGTTTCAAATTGCGAGAACTTTAACAAGTTTCCATCCCTCTACTATCAGTGGAGATCTTTCTTTCTTTCCATCCAAAAATATACGAGAATGGGACTTCTCAAGGATCTTTCAACAATTTGAGGGAAGTTATGTTCTTAAATTTCTATTTTTCTACTTCGTTAGTCATTATTATGACATTTAAAATGTTTGCTTTTGCAATTTCTCCCACGAGTAGCAAGACTAATCCATGTTACAGATTTGAGCATCGTTTTGCCTTAGTATTTTAAACAAAATTAATAATGTTTATCTAAGATCATACATTAAGTCAACAAAACTCTTATAAATCATTAAATTTATTATATAAATCTTTGAGCACTTGATAATTAATAATACATCCATCAATCATAAAATAATTTAACCAAATTTACCTACACAGAACTTTATTGTCATCCCATCATTCCCATGCTTACTCTAAGGCTTGTATTGGTCTATTAACTTACCATGATGCTTCGTTAATGTTAATTTGGCAAGATTGATTAAAAAAAATAAAGATTAAGTTGGCAGTCCTAGACTTTTATTGTCATTCAAGCATTGTTCGTGCACGCTTTTCCCTTATTTTGAGTGTAGACAAGGACTTCCTTGGATAGACACTACCCGTTTACAAGTCTATATTCGCATCACCATAGGCCACCACCTCTTGTTTATTTCTTATATTTATTTGAAGGTCCAGCGTTGAGCTCGACTTGCATAAAAAAAAGTAGTTTTTTTCACCTTCTTATTTCCAATGTCTAAAATCCCAATCATTAGGTTCATAAAATTTAATTAGTCCTCGACATCAAGCTTTAATTTCAGTTTTCACCAAGTAAGGGTTTTATCATTTCCTCAATAATGTTTATTGGGATCGTTTTGTGCAGTACAAATTTATAGCCTTCCCAAGCCATCAAGTAATGAACAATTTTAATCATCTAAATGCTACAAATTTGTCAACACTTTCATCAATTTAAGAGGGAATATAAACCGAAGGGAGTGTGAAGCAATAACGAAGAATTGCAGAGAACATAAGGATCATTAATAAGATTGAATTTCAAGTGACCCATAAGATATTATTGTGAATCGTCATAGCAAAGAGTAGCTGTCACATGGTCTATTTTCTGGCATAAAATTTCAGCCCTTATACGGAAACCTAGTCCCCTAAACCCAGACTTTTCCTCACACTTTTCACTTATACTTACCAACAATTATGTCTCCCACACCCCCAGAGGTTTTTTTACTCTCACAAGTTGTAAGTAAGTGGCAATACACAAGTCAAAAGAAAACAAGATGCATAGAATCAAATACAACAATAATTACAAGAAAATCCAAACCTTCATTAAATTTAATAACAAATGATATACACAAATCTAATTGCGTGTGTTTTGCACACAACTTGTATGCCACGTAGCAAAGCTTCATAGCCTATTTATAGACCGAAAATGATGAAGTAGATGAATGAACATTTCCTTTATTTTGATTATGCACAAACTTTATACCAACAATTTATACCAACAACTTCACGCACTAAAACAAGAAGGTAAATTTATTGATGATTATACTGATAAATTCTATCAATTAGAGGCAAAGAATGCCCTAGCAGAAATACAAAAGTAGCTAGTGGCAAGGTATTTAAGTGGTTTATGGTGGTCTATCTAGGATGTGTTCTTGTAATCCCTATGAAAAATTTCGGAGCCATATTAGAGGGCTTTAATGATGGAGAAACAACAGGATGCTAGGCAATTAGTAGAAGTTTTTGGATAAATTATTATAACAAATAAGGCGGCAACAACAATAATTAGATGTCATCTACCCCACAAGTGAGACCCATTCAACATAATTAGCAGACCATGGTTTAAGATTTTGGTTTAACTTTAAAAATTATTATAGATGTTGTGAATTAAGGCATTAGGCTAGTGAGTGCAACAAATAAGAAAGTCATTTGGACAAGAATTTATTGATAGAGAAGTCTAGAAATGATGTGACTAATCTTATTTATGATGACTTGGATTGTAGTGGAGAGATTCTACATGGAGATGATGGTGCTACCTTAGTTATCAAAAAGAGTCTGTTGACTCCTAAGGGTGATTCGAGTAAAGATTGATGATGCACTAGCATCTTCCACTCGATATGCACCATAAGAGATAAGGTTTACAACCTAATAATAGGCAATGGTAACTGTGAGAGTATAGTGTCCACAAAGATAGTGAAAAAGTTATAAGAAAAGTCGAGAGCCACCTTAAGCCCTATAAACTAACTTAAATGAATAGAGACACTAAGGTAATTGTGGATAAATATTGTTTTATTTTTTTTTCCATTGGAAAGAAGTATTTTGATAATGTTTGGTGTGGTGTGATATCGATAGATGTGTATCATATTTTATTGGGAAAGCCATGATAGTTCATATGAGTGTTGTGAATGATGGGAAAAGAATATGTATACCCTCAACATTAAGGTGAAACATATAGTATTGATATCCATGAAGGAAAGGGTGGAGATAAAAACTTAGAAGGGGAAGAATTTTTTTATCCTTGTCATCGTTTATAAAGGAGTTAAGGAGTGAGCGGATAACATATGCCTTAATGCCTAGTAATAGTAATATTGGGAGAAGGATGTCGTTGATGATAGTCTTGAAAAAGTGTAAAGTTTTCTAACAGAATTTATATATTTGATGCTAAAGAATTGCTCTAAGGATTACCTCCAACGAGAGATATATAACACTAGATTAACTTGATTTTGACTTCTAGCTTGCCAAACATGTTAGAATATAGACTTAAAAATAAGAAGGTTGAAGAGTTGCAAAGATAAGTGCAATTCCAACCCTTTTGGTTCTGAAAAAGAACGGTTTTATGATGAATATATATGGATAACCAAGCCATTAATTGAATCATAATGAAGCATATGTATCCGATACCACAACTAAATGACATTTTGGATAAATTATCAAGTTCTAAGGTGTTTTTCAAGATTGATCTCAAAAGTAGCTATCATTATATATAAATAAAATCAGGAGATGAATGGAAGACAATCTTTAAAATGTAGTATAGGTTGTATAAATGGTTAATATATTGTTTAGGTTAAGCATTCCAACATGTAGGTGTTTATGGAGTGGTAGATTTTAAAGAGTATTTGTGATGTTTAGAGCTTTCAAGAACCTACATCCTTCTATTAAAGATTTATATTTAATTTTAGTTCTATAAATCTATTATGAAGTACTTAAAGAGATGTACTTTTCTAATGGATGGATGAAGTAGAAGCCAACTTTCAGTTAGTAAAGTAGAAAGATGATTGGAGCTCTTGTATTAGCACTTCTTGACTTTTACAGGATATCTGAGGTAAGTTGTGATGTATCCAGGATATACATAACAGTCAAACAACCTCAATAAAGTAGCTGACACACTTAGTAAATGAGTTGCCCTACTCAATATCATATAATCTCAGGTGATGATCTTTGTTACTTTCCTAGAAATATATTCAGAAGACCCTTCAATTAGGTATATTTATGCTAATTTGATGGATAAAGGTGAACGGGATAATTTTCTGCTTGTGAATGGTTTTCTATTACGTGGTCTATATTTATGTGTACTAGATTGTTTTCTATGGTAACATATCATTCGTGAGTTGCATTATGAGGGATATAGCTATGGATTTGATTTTTATTGCAGTGAATAGGTTTTTGAAGATGGCTATTTTATAGCATGTTAAATGATCATGGATACATCCCATATAGCTCGTCTTTACTTTAACAAGATGGTTCATTTGTATGGTATTCACAAATATATTACTTTAGACAAAGACGTGAAGTTTATTAGTAACTTCTCAAAAAGCTTATATGGGAAGCTAGATACCCAATTAACTTTTAGCAATGCTTATCATTCTTGAACACATGGATAAACAAAGGTGGTTATCCATTGCCTTGAAAACTTGTTGTGGACTTTGGTAGGAGACAAACCAAAATAATAGGATCTAGGCTTACCACAAGCAAAGTTTGCTTATAACAAGTCTCGAAATGGAACAACTCAATTGAATTCATTCGAGATTATTTGCAAACATAACCTTTCTTGAGTGCTTGAGTTAGCATATGTTTTTTGTATCAAACGACTAAGCATTCAAGCTGAAGGTATGAAAGATTATTTGTATGGGATTTATAAGCAGGCCAATAAAATGATTATAGATAAAAAAAAAATGCCAAGTATAAGGCCATAAATTATATTAATCGTATAATAATGGTTTTTGAGGTAAGAGACCTTGTGTGGTAATTACTCACTTGTGACAGGTTTATGGTAGGAGATTACAATCAGAAAATCAATAACAACATCTATAGACTTTTTATTTGTAGTCATTTAAGAACTTTTGATGTCTTTAATGTGCATCATTTAACATCATATTTGGTGAAAGATCAAAACTTGAGGACGAGTTCTCTCAAACCCAAGAATAATGATGTGTTGGGCTAGTACAAAGTTAAGGTTTTAAGTAGTTGGGTGAGGATTTATCATAGTTAAAGATTTGCTACCAACAAATCATATAGATAGTCTAACATATGTATTTATAGAGCAGTGAGACAAAATTAGGTTAAATGAGAAGTATGGTTGTACTACACCAACAAAATAATATTACATTCAATCCAACCGTTAGATTTGACTTAAATTTTTCCAAGAGATTCTTAAAGCCTAGTTCTATAAAAGGCCTGATTGGCTATAACTAGAAAAGCTTCAAAATACCCTTAAATTAGACCTTAAAGATGTTGTTTGAGTTAATGTTGTTGTTTTTCCTTGATTTTTCTATACTATGTTATTTTTATATTTTCTATTAGTTTCCTTTTAGGAACTATGATTTTCCTTCAACTCACTGCCTAACTATTAGCCTCTACCCCACCAGTTTTGTTGTGTGTATTTTTTTCAGCTTAGAAAGTCAATTATCCAAGCTCTATGTCCATTCCAAACCAAGAAACTATGACTCACATGAATCATTGGATGATGCTTGCCAAATTCATTGTCGTCCTCACAGACACCACTGCCTTTAGCTACAGAATTCTTAGGCAGTGTGCTTTTTTAGAAACACGCTCTTGTGCCCTCCGCAATACACTTAATCCACAAGCATCAAACATATGGTCATAATTTCATTAATTCAAAGGGATACATACAGATCAGATATCTAAAAGAAAATAAAAAAGAAAATAAAATCAAGAAAGTAGAGCATGAACATGACTACTGAAGGGAATAAAAAACAAAAACAAAAGTATTTTTTTCGGTTTATATGTATATTTCCATCTTTAATAGTTAGAGTATTAAATGATGGGAAGTGAGCCCTTCTCTTAATCCCACTAATTCTAAGTGTGAGCAAGTTCGGCCACAAAATTTGTTATCAAACTCATCATGCTAAATGATATATCCATGCAGAAGACAGATAGCAATACAAAGAAAGAAAAGAATATCGAGGGCATAATATCATAGAGAAAAACAAGGGGAAAATGAAGCACCTACTAGCTCTCTGTTACGTTTCCAGGAATTAATACAAACAATTAAAAGAGAATAATTCGAAACTATATAAATCCCTTTTGATTTATCCTTTTCACCCATATATATTTGTCCCATCACCCTTCGGAATCATATGCTTAATCATTCTCCTGATTTCAATGATAAATTAATATTCTCAGTGTGTGTTTGTAAACGACTTGTACAGTGATTGCAAGAGTTCAACATCCATGGAAATTTTTTAAATATATTCTTGATCACCGACAGTGCATGTCTGTAAAACAATATCCCTAATTTTTCTTTTAATTTTGGTTAAAAAGATATAATCTTTGACACACTACTGGTCCGATAGTCAACTTACCATCAACTTCGATTTGTCTCGTTACTAGCTGCCATGACATACGATGCCAAACCAAATAGTGATCGCCTATCACTATCAAGAACACCTCATTTTACTATATATTTGTTTTGATCTACGAATTCTTCACTGAGAAAAGTGTGCACGAACTACCGAACCTTCCCCCTCTAATTGCGGTGGAGTATTATCGAAGAAGACTTCGATCTGTTTACTTTTGTGTTTTAAAAATAATTTTTAAAAAATTTAAATTTTTTTTATTTTTTTATTAACTTCAAATTAATATATTTTTAGTGTTTTCAAATCATTTTGATATGCTGATATTAAAAATGATTTTTAAAAAATAAAAAAATATCATTAACATGTATTTTAACACGAAAATCTATTTAAAAAGTAACCACAACCACACTGCCAAACACACTTTCTTAAAATTATTAAGTCGCACACAAAACACTGCCACCATTGCTGAATTAAGAGCAAACCATCACTCTCTGGTGAGATTTTCAACGAAGTTCCTGGATTGTATGAGATTAAAAAAATAGTAATTAATTGTTATAAACATAATGGTTTCAAAAGCAATTTTCAAGGATATAAAAGTTGATTTTTAAAGATGTCTAAATATATTTATAAATTAAGATGTTAATTATCAGTACAAGCAAAGAAAAATAATTAAATAATTAATAATAGATGAGAGATAATCAAGAATTTAAAGTACTCCGTATTTGTTTTCGGGGAAAAAAACAAACAAAAAATAATTATGTTGCTTGGTATCCTTTCAGTAATTAACTCCTCTTCCACAGGGGAACAAAAGTAATTTCAGCCCCAAATCAGGATACTACAGTGAATTTATTACGTGGAAAATTATGCTAAAAATCCAAGCTGGCAAGATTCTATGGAAGAGAATCTCAAATTGTATTGTACAATTATTAAACGTTCACCTTGAAGGGGGGCATGAGCCTTGGCTCTTAGTAACTAAAAGTCTTCATGGAACAGGGTGTCTTGGCTAGCTAGAAGTAAAATATTTGACACTACCTATGTTGTGTGGAATGTTTTGTTTTGTTTTGTTTATTTATGTTCCATGATTATTTTTTCTGATTAAACAATTTAAAGACTGTCTTTGTCAAGAGGATGAAGAGGGAGAATGATAAATTAAGTAAAATGAAATTATATGAAGAAAAATGATGAATGAAGTAATTGTTTAACCAATAAGAGAGAGCAAAAAAAAAAAAATTCAATGTATTCAATCGAAAGCATTAATTATCACAAGGAAATGAGAGGTTATTGGAAATTATAAGTAAAAAAGAATTGAGTCATTATTCCTTGTGTAGAAAGAAAGATACCCCAACCACTTTCCTCGTTGTCTACTATTTCTTCAATTCCAAAGCCGTCGATGAAAAAAATCTTAAAAATATATTAATTTTT
>Ga0325410_1007894_pt1 | contig 11589 bp, 4 predicted proteins | sample PopdelMetagenome_16_FD_206182 | JGI IMG/M metagenome (GOLD analysis project Ga0325410, IMG submission 206182) | Populus deltoides microbial communities from Bellville, Georgia, United States - Xylem-PdIQD-R3 | ecosystem: Host-associated > Plants > Phyllosphere > Stem > Wood/Secondary xylem... | reverse complement strand
GCCTATGAATTTTTAGCTTAACTAGTGCATGGGTTTTTTAATTTTTTTACGTTATCAATTAGAATTCAAATCTTAAAAAGAAAATTGATCAGTGAATAAATCAGTTTAAATGTAGACGGTTTATCTAACACGTGATTGGAAGAAAACATATTTTTTTTTGATATTTACATCAATATATCTTTTATATTCAAGGAAAGATCACGAGAGACGTGCTTTGTTCTTAATTAATTAATAGGATGTAAATTAATTGAAGTAATAAAAAAAATCAATTTTTGTTTTTTAAAAAGTGAAAATATCTATTAATTTTCCAATTCCAATATGAATATTTTACTAAAAATATCTTTGCATTTTGTCCATATCATCACAATATTGAAAAAGAATAATTCTACCATGCCCTAAACCATAACTGTAAAACCTGTATCGGTCCCATACGTGTCAGCAACACGCGACCGAGTTTAGCCTGGCTCAGCTCAGTTCCCAATCCAAAAAACGGAAGATGCTTAAGAATATTCCCACCTTTTTGTGAATCTCACCCCAATCCCATTAGATTTACGGACAAGTCCCCACCTTGATCATTTTTTCCCTATATAAACTCCCCCTCCTCTCTCGCTTTCAAACTCATTGTCATCGCAGCTTCCCTCTCAAACATCAATAAATCAACTCTATTTCTCTAATCTAATGGCCACGGATTCCTCCTTAGCTCTATCTCAATCTGACCAAGAAAATCTCTTGGAAGAACTTGGTATTTTCAAGATTCAAGGCCGTGATAAAGGTGGGCGTAAGGTTCTTCTCATCACCGGCAAGCACTTCCCTGGTAAGGACAACATGCAGTTTACTCTAGGTATTTTTTGGGATTTATTTTTCTCTTTTTGCTGTAAAAGTAACCTTTTTGGTGGGGTTTAGCTCGGGAGGTGAGCGGTGAGGTGTTGAAGAAATACTTGGAGGAGAAAATATATCCAAAATTAGAAGAAAAGCCATTTTCGGTGGTGTATATGCACACAGATGTTCAAAGGAGTGAGAATCTCCCTGGGATTTCGACCCTTCGATCAATTTACGAGGATATTCCGATCAACGTCAAGAATCATCTTGAATCTATTTACTTTTTGCATCCGGGGCTTCAAGCCAGGCTCTTTCTTGCCACTCTTGGTCGTTTTCTCTTCAGTGGAGGGTAAGATAATAAGAGTCTTGCCTTTTCTGAGGGTCCCCTTATAGCCTTTTTGACCAAGCTCCACTCACATGGAAAGTGCTTAAGGTTTTGGAGCATAATTCATTGGTGCTTGGTAGGTGTTAATTGCTGGATTAACTTTAATTAATTGATTGATTAACGGGTGTGATCAGGTTATACTCGAAGCTGAGATACGTGACAAGGCTGGAGTTTCTGTGGGACCATGTGAGGAGGAGTGAGATTGAGATACCGGAATTTGTTTATGATCATGATGAGGAGCTGGAGTACCGTCCGATGATGGATTATGGATTAGAGAGTGATCACCCCGGAGTGTACGGCGGGCCATCTATGGATAATAATCATCTTTCATTGTATTCAATGCGAGGCATCGCGTAGCATTCGGATGTTTTTGGGGTTACTTTCTATGTATAAATTGGAGGATGGAATGTGTTTTCGTTTCTGTTTTTTTTTTTTTTTTTTTTTGTAGAAATTAAGGGCGCCTTGTTCTTGGCATAATGAACTAGCGGCGTTGAAATTAACAGCACGACCATGGTTGTTCAACCGTTTTGGCCAGCCGTGACGGGTTGATATAGAAAACGACTAGTTGATTTTTCAGTTAAATTTTTGATTTAATTGGATTTTTAATGACTCGTTTAATCTGGTTAATTTCAGAGGGAAAAACAAATTTTCTTCAATTTAGATTTCGGGTCCAATTTAACTGATTAATAAAACTCAAGTTAATAAAAATGATTTTTTTGGGGGGTTAAATAATTAATAAAAACGTCTTTTAGGGGTGTTCAAATGTAAAATTGAAAACCATGAATTTAATGATTGCTCTAGTTGATTTCTCAGTTAAACCAAATTAAATGTTGATTTAATTGATTTTTTAGTGATTTGATTCGGTTAAATTGAATTTTAAATTAGTTAACATCAAAGAAAAAAATTAATTGCTTCAAGTTGGTACCGGTCATATTTGTTTTTGATTTAGTTTTATGATCTCAATTTAATTGATTAATAAAACTCAAATTAATAAAAATGATTTTTCTAGGGTTAAATGATTATTAAAAATGATTTTTTAGGGGGTTAAAATATAAAATTGAACGAGTTTAGGCTACACGGAAGATTTGTAGTGAATATTGGTACTTAATATCAACTGCTTCCGGGTTATAATAGGATTTTGACTGAAGCAAGTATTGGTGAGCCAAAGATCAATTCTCTAAGGGATAAGATATCAGCACTCAGAGGAATATGTGAGGAGTGTGCAGAATTAAAGATTATTCGAGAAAAAAATAATTTCAAAAGAAATCTATGAGCATCGGAAAAAAAGAGGAACAATACAATCCTTCAGGCCTAAAGAAATTTTGGTAAAAGCCTAATTAGGTAGTAAGCGGGCCTCCAATTTGCGAAATAAGAGAGTGCAAGTCCAACGTATGCTACTGCTGGCCTGTGCAGTCTCCCAAGAAAATCTACGTCTACAAGTGCACGTATCCAGAGATTAATCCGCCGCAGGCCGAAGGGATTGGAGAGCTCAGGGTTTTTCGAAACCCTTTTGGAGGGTGAAGTCCATATGAAAATAGGGAAAACAATATTGGTAAACTTCTGGTTCTTGATCCGATTGGGATACGGTGAAGTTACATCAAATCTATAAATATAGGACCCTAGCTTTGATTCTTGCACAGCAAATTCTGGGTGAGCTTTGTTTCAAGAGTTCTCCTGGTATAGTTTTCTTTGAAAGGTTCATATTCCTTGGAAATTAATTTGCTATAATGGGGAATTGCTTGGTCCTGCCAGTGAAATCTGATAAATGTTTCAGCAAGAAAAGGAATCCTGCGCTACCACCAGACCTTCCAGCCGAATATAGCAATCAAGTTAAGCTGCTGCCGCCGCCGCCACAGAAGTTATTCAACAGGGAAAACAATGGCAAACTAACTGAAGCTCAAGTTGAAGAAGAAGGCCGTGGCGCTCTACTGCTCCCATCCCCACAATGCAGGGAGGCAAGTAACCTTGAATCAGTTAAAGTTCACAGACAAATCGTAGCTAGAGTTGAAGAACGCACTGGCGCTCATCTACTCCCACATCAAGTATTCGAGAAAGCAAGTAACCGTGAATCTGTTGATGCTCAAAAACAAACCAAAGCTCAAGTTGAAGAACGCGGCGGCGCTCTACTGCTCCCACACCAACTAATAAAGAAAGCAAACAACTGTGGCCTAGTTGAAACTCAAGCTGGAAAACGCTATCCTGGTGTACTGCTTCCCCATGAATTTTTCCGACTTTATGAATTAGAGAGCAATCACCCAAGAGCCTGTAGCGGGCAATGATTCGGTTTCACTGTACTCGTTGGAGAGCGTTACTATTTTTGTAGCTACCTGATTCTTTTTTGCTAGTGTTCAAACTTTTCTATGTATTCGTTTCTGTTTATTAAGAGTATTCAGGAGTTTTTGCACAGATTCTAGAACGAGTATTTGTATACCAAGACAATTTGATAGCTTTTTGACCCTGTGAGAGGACTCTAGCTTAGTTGAGAAAAGAAAGCAAAAGAAAACACATACCAAGTCCCCTTTTTTCTCTTGTTCTCCTAAGTTTTCCCAGCAACCAAACAGACGGAAAGAAGAGATAGAATACGAGGCAAGAGGCTAGGGTGCAGGCTAGGTATTCATAATCAATATATTAGAAGGAAACGTAAGATTGCAGGCACTCATCTTAGCAGGAACAGAGCTAGAATTTTCTATTCAATAAGAGATAGCAAATCAAGAAACAAATAAATGCACACAAACATTAATTTTCCAGTAAAATGCCGAGTGACCATTTAAGTTAAAACATGTAATGGGCATACAAAACAAAGCTCTTGTGACCAAGAAAAAGATTGCCACCGCCGACCCTCCCCCATTCACCACTTGCATATCTACATAGAAGTTCTTATTTCCTCCGCTTAATAGCTTGTACGATTTTTCATGTTGTTATAATCACACCACATCAAGTCACAAAAATCCAAACCCTGGAAACAATCCCAAAGACAATGCTTCACGTACCAGCTCTGCCATACTCATGCAAACAGAACGTTACCGAATAACTAAGTTTTTAAACACCCTTACTGTACATAATTGCTGAACTAAACCCCAGAGATAAGATTTTCATTGACTTCTAAGTTGCTTTAGAAAGCAAATGCCAAGCATCAATTAACTGTTAATTAAATAAAATAACTGGTAAGGGAGACGATGAGAACCTAAACCCAGTTGTAATAATTCCAAAAAGAGTAAAAGTAATCAGTTTATGGATAGTAAAGTAAGATAAGTTTCACTGAGTTGTACACTAAGTCATGTTTTCAACCATAGTGCTTTCCCTGCCATTATTGTCTTCACTGGTGATATTGTCTCCATTGTCGCAAGCACGAAGATCAGGATAGTTTCGGTGGTTGAGAGAATGCAACCACAGAGCCACCGATCCTTCCTTGTGTTCTGTTGTCGCAATGTGTGAGTATATGTGCTTCATCTTGAATTCCTCTGCTTCCTCTTCGTAATCTTTCATGGAAAGTTCTTCATGGCTGTCTTTCCATTTCTGGTTATATGATGTGAAAAAGCACTCATCCAAGTATAAACCAACCTCAGGAGCCGTAGGCACATTGATGTTAACATTCCTGTAAATTTGGTAAAACATTGATCAGAGAAAAACATCAGTGATACGAGAACACGGCCCATTGAAAGGGACAAAAATTAGAAGTCCTTACTTTTGCAGAGCAGTTTGTATCAACGACTCAGGTGCACAGTTCCTCATAATAGCCACGGCAACACCAATCATCTTCCGTATCTGATGAAGCATGAAGCTCTGCCCAACAACCTCACACTTCACAAACTCAATGCCTTCAACAGTAACTGTAGTCTTAGCATCAAATGAAATGATGTAGCGCTGAGCAGAGGGGTCTTCAGCCTTAGTTCTAGTGGTAAAATTATGGAAGTTATGACTCCCCAAGTAATAATTCAATATTCGATTGAATCTCTCTTTCTCCTTCTCTCCGTAACAAAATCCACTTCCCTTAATCGCTTCCTCTTCTGATTTTGTATTTTTATCATCGCCATTCTCAATGGACACCATTATCTCATCTTTAATTTCGGGGTTGGCATTAGCATCTTCGCTGTTTGATGAAATGCCTGACTCAGTTGTTTCAGATTTTTTACCGCTGTCTTCATTTTGAAAGACCTTAGTTTCATTAACAGATTCAGAATTCCTAATATCTCCATCACCATTATCCATAAGACCACAAACCTCCTCTTTTATTTCTGATTTTAGAGTAGTATCTTTATCGTTTGACCAAATTTCTGTTGGGGAAACATCAGATTTTGATTCAAAGCTGCGCTTACCCACAGCACCAACAACCTTACGCCCTCTTTCTGAACACTGCAAACACTTGACAAGCTCACTACCAGACCCTAAACTAGCTAACACGCTCTCCCTATCACGATGCGAGCAAGGATTAAGAGCAAAAACAGGAATTAAATAGACGTACCTTCTCCGATCACAAAACTTCTTAGCATTGAACGAACCCGTCACTCTCTTGTACCCGAAAATCCTAATCTGAGGAGAAAGATTTGAGTGCAAGCGTTCCACAAGTCCAGGCGGGTCAATGTAGAACCGACCCGAGACAACCTGTCCCACAGCGCTCACGCCCTTATCAGTACGAGCAGAACGAGCCCAGTCATAGCGCTTGGGGATGCCACGGTCATGTTCAGGGACAGCACCGGCGTGAAAAAGGGCCTCTTCGAGGTCCCCTTCTATGGTTTTGGCACCTGGGTTCTTTTGCATACCTTGATAGCCAACGCCGCAGTATGTGAGGAATATTGCGATTTTGCGGCGCTTGTATCTTTGCTTTTTAATGGCTGTGTCGTCACCGGGGGTTGTGGTGGCGGCGTCTTCGTCCTCGGAGGTTGTAGTGGACATCTTGGGCCTTTTGAGGTCTGGTTCTTGTTGCTGTGGTGGTGATGTTGTGGTTTTTGAATCAGGGGTTTCCATTTTTTTGTTTATAAGATGATCAAGTTATCCATTAAAGTGTCAACATTGCTTGCTTTCCATCCCCTGGTAAAACCCTAGAGTGGAAGACACTGTTTAAAATGGGAACGTTCCTACGCGGGAGGTTTGACAGGAATAACGTGTTCCCTAGCGTGTTTTGTTGTGATTAATACTGTGATAATTTTTACGTGTTGTGATTTAAAAAAATATTTTTAATTTTTATTTTAAGAAATGAGTTTTGAAAAATATATTTGGTTTGAAATAATAAGAGATGAATTTCTACATAAAAAATAAATAAATAATAAGTCTTCATAAATAAATAAAACAAGCTCTTTTAATTTTTACAAAATCAAGGATTGAAATGCAATTATATATGAGGCTCAAGGTGAAAAATATAAATTATTTGACTAACCAAATTGTTTTTCTTCTAAGTTGGACAAAAAATAAAAGCTACTATAATACTAAATAATCTCCTAGTTAAGGAGAGTATAACTATCTTTTAATCTAGTAGTTTCTTATCATATATCATAATGTCTATGATTCTATAATAGTTGTTCGACTTAGTTAAAAACCGACCTGAAAAAGGATTCGGGTCAATATTTTTATTAAAATAACAACATTGCATTAAGATATATAAAAAAAAAAACCTTTGTTGATTTTAACCTAGTCATATTTGAATCAGATTAATAGCTAGTTTAACAAAGTTAATCACGCCACAAATCTATCCAATTAAGTTCATAAGGTTTTATTAGATAAATACATATTTTTTATTTAATTTAAAATCCAATTCAAATTTTGATTTAACTTAACAAACGAAGTGGAATTTAATAGTTGTGATTTTAGCATTATGGTCAATCGATAAATTTTAATTGAGACTCGAGAGTTCATCGCTTGTTGAAGTTATGCAAGTAGTTTTAGAATCTGTTTGTTTTTGCGTTTCAAAAGTATCTGTGAAATAAATTGAATTATTTTTTATTTTTTTATTTTAAATTATTTATATGTATATTTAATTTTTTTTGATGTGCATATGTCAAAAATATTTTTTTAATATATATATATATATATATATATATTATTTCAAAGCATTAAAATTTTTTTTTGAAAAACAATCGCTATCACAATACTAAACAGCTCTTGGTAGCCGAGTTCAAAGTTTAAGCAATGCCAACTAATAAAAACAAATGATAATTGTGCAAGATTTCACTATTCATCCTCCCACACATAACTGTAGATAGGTTGTGTAAAATTTTATATTTTTTCAATTTGCTCCTTGAACATTTTTCAAGCAGTTTCGTTCTAATTTAAGAGCAATTGATTTTGATTTCTTATGAAAAGACAAGATTAAAAGAAGAGAGATCGAAATGAAAAAAAACACCAAACATGGAAGGCATGCCATAACTTTGCAAAAGATGTACTTTGGTCATTAAACTTTAAAAATCATGTAAATTATACAATTTCAGTACCTCAATATTTTTCTAATTCAATCTTGGTGCATAATGTTTTATTTTTGTTATTTTTTAGTCCTTAGTTGAGAGAGGAGAGAGAGGGAGGTCGCTGAATTCTAGCGATAGAGAGAAAAAAATATCATTGACACCGATTTAGACCACTAAAACGAACGATATTTGTGTTAAATGGTTCTATTTGATGAGAGGAGTTCGTATTAGGTATTTTTTTTCACTTTTAAAATTTATGAAAAAAAAAGATCTGAGCTTAGATTGATATATAAATTCAGATTGATTTCAGTTTTAAAGGCAGTTTTTTTTCGGATTTTTTTATGCTATAAATAGATTTATCATAGTTCCTACAATGTTTTTATAAGTGTCTGGGTAAAAAAAAAAGGGTTGAAAAACAAGTTTTTTGGGTAAAAAAAAACTTAAACCCTGATTTTCTGGGCACCACAGTAGCTGAAATCCGAGCAAATCAGTCAACGCATAGTCAGCCTAAAAAATTAAAGGCTTGATCACACGAGACCCTGGTAGGCCCGCACATGTCCTGACAAAATGGGCTAGGCGGACTGGCCTGGCTTGCTAAGCCCAATATCGCTTAACCTTTGTGTTTTTTTTTCCAATTCTTTTTAAAATTAATGATTTTTTATGGTTTGTTTCTCAATTTTTTAAAATTTATATTTAAATTAGCATCGCTTCTCTCTTTTATTTTGTTTATAGAGTTTGTTTTAAATTACGATTATATTTTTAGTTGTGCATTCAAATTTAAAGATTTTTTCCTATTCAACTTTTTTATTTTGTATGGATGAGCTTTATTTTTTTAAATAAAAAAATATTTTCAGATAATATTTCTAATATGTGCAATCTTGCATGATGTTTGTTTTTCTTTTTATTTTATTAGATTAATTTAATTTGCGTCTTTGTTTCTATTATCATTTGCATAAATAAAAAAAATATTTTAATAAACAAATTTAACAAATACAACTGGGTAAATGTCCTATTTTTCAAGATTAAATATCTTAATCCACACTTGTCTCTTGATTTTTCAAGTTTTATTTTTAAGTATTGTTGATGACTTTTTATTTATTTATTTATTCATATACATAGTTCTCGATTTATTTGATTATATATGTGTATACAATTTTTAATTTGAACTTAGATTTTCTAAACTAAAAAAATACATTAAAAAACTTAAATATATAATTGTTTTATAAAAAATAAAAATATTTAACTCACATCAAATAAAAACTACATAACTAGCTAGTATGGATGATTATGCATAATAAACACTTCAACAACCACGGGGGCATGTAGCCAACAATCACGAGATTGCTAACTTGTCATGCTATATTTACTCCTAAATTCATCCAAAACGCTCGCAAAAGTGCCAAATAACATCAAAACTAAAGATATCTTTTACCTGAATAAGGTTAGAGAACCCCTGAAACTAAATTAATTTATTCAGGGAGACAGGAAAGTGAAGCTTAATATCCATGCTAGCCCGTCAAGTCATCCAAAATTGTTTAGCCCATGACTAGCCTTTGTGTCCGGCTTCGCAATGGGACTTTTTAAATGACGTTTAGATGTTGAAATAAGACAAAAATAGCATAAAAATTGATCAGGATAAAGTTATAATAGCAGTAATCAATATATAATGTTAAACTATGTCCAGTACCATGCTAAACTCATGTACGGTACTATAAGATTGAGATAATTTAATTAAAAAAAATTATAAATTTATTTTTTTAATCATATTAACTTTTCAAATATAGAACCTAAATCATTGGATTAAAGTATCCAATTTGGACAAACTATAAAATTCAATTCTCAACCAATTAAATATTAAAGGAAGAAATTGAAAAAAATTAACCATACAAATGAATTTTTAAAATAGCTTAAAAGAATGATAATCAAAATTAAAATATAAAATAAATGTTATATTTTATTGAAGGGTAAAATTGAAAACAAAAATCAATTTATTAAGAGGGCTCAAAAAAATATAAAAAAACGAGGGTCAAAATTGATATAAAATAATGTTTTGATTAAAAGGGGAGTTAAAAAGGATAAGAACTTTTATACAAGAATAAAGAAAAAAAACTAGAAACAATAAGAACCAAATTGAAAAATAAAATACCATCAATTTGAGTTGAATGATGAAACTAAAAACCAATAAAACTTTTACAAGAGAGTTGAGACAAAACATATTTAAAACTCAAAGAATGGAGACTAAAGTGGAGAATAATATTTGATAATTTAAGATTAAAGGATGAAATTGAAAACAAATATAACTTCTACAACATGGCTAAGATAAAAATTTATAAATCAAATGAATAACAACCGAAGTTGAAGGATATTTTTCAATGCTAGGAGGCACTGCACGCATCTCATAAAAGACATGGACACCTCCTACGCATTTCCAGGTGTGCCACTTGCCACGTTTTTTTTTTTATTTTTTAGCTAAAATATCAAGGCTCCTCTAAGCTGATTTTATAATTATAAACAAAACCGTTATGAAAAGGATATATAAGCCTCTGACACCATGTTTATTTTATTTTTTTTAAGAGAATTTTCAAATATGATCAAATATTATATTGCCTTTCAGCTTAAATTATAACAATGAGAAAATCACTGTGCAATCAAATTTTAAAAATACTTATATATTCTCACTCTATTTAATAATGACAACCAGATAATGTGAAAATACTTCAATACCCCTAGAAATACCTGTTAAGTTTTTTGGGTTAAGGAGGGAAAAAAATATTATTACATTATTTTAGTGAAGAGTGACAACGTGTCCAAAAGGTTAATACTTTCTTAAGGTGTTTTGGTATTTTTTATCATGTATCATGTCTAATTTCATAGTAAATTGTCTAATCTTTAATATTTTTTTTAAATTTTTGTTAATAATAATAAGATTTGACCAAATAACCTTGTCAAAAAGATCATAATCTTCAAAAAAAAATTAAAAAAATAGCGAGAATCATTTGGAAATCCATGGTAAAAAAGGGATCGATTTAAGATTACTGCCATCTCAAACCACTAAACAGAGCAAAACAATCACTAACTAGACACCTTTTAAATGAAATGGGCTGGGCTGCTTGTTTGTAAAATTCTGGTTCTACTGGGCCGCTGCTTACCTTCTCTTTTTCTCGCCTCCAGCTCTTTCAAAATTCTCCCCTCCACTCATTCGTAATTTGTACTTAATTTTGTCAATTTAATTAGATAGAATGGATTGTAAGATTCAAATTCCTAAAACCTTCAAAAGATGATCTTAATTCAAGAACTTAAATTTTTATTTAATCAATGTTTTTATATTACTGCACAGCAATTACCAACACATTGACGATGTTCTGCTGTTCCTGTCATCCCTTTCAGTAACTATCGCTCTAATTAGATTATTCTTGTTCATGAAGTATTGTCAGTGTGGTTATGTTAGTGTTAATGGCTTTTATTCAGTGGAAGGGAGATCCCTGTTCAGGCAACTGTCGAGGCCGGACTCGAAGTTAAACTGTTTATAGTCTGTGAACAGCCATGTAGTTTCTAGATTTGATTGAAACTGTTCACGCTGGACCTATCACACACAATCATATCATACCCATCGTCATCGACCTCATCATTTGTGTTTTGAAACTGCACAAAAACACATCTTCCCTACCGCCACGCATAATCTTCCCTTCTCCAGAACTATTAGAAGTTTTTTGACCTTTTCTTCTCTGTAAAACCGGACAGAACTCTTCTTTCTCTTTCTCTCACGTGATACAAACTGCAGTGTGTCAAAATCTGTCATTCATTGAAAATTGTAAAAAAGGAAAAACACCCCAATTCTATCCTCAATCATCACTGCTTTTCTTTAGCACTATCCGATATTCTCCACGCATCTCTGCAATCTTTTCAGCTTTCCAATAAAAGACAGTCATTTTCTCAGGTTCTTAATTGAGTCAGAACTCAGAAGTCATCCTATATTCCTTTGTTTTTTTT
>Ga0325410_1007893_pt1 | contig 11589 bp, 5 predicted proteins | sample PopdelMetagenome_16_FD_206182 | JGI IMG/M metagenome (GOLD analysis project Ga0325410, IMG submission 206182) | Populus deltoides microbial communities from Bellville, Georgia, United States - Xylem-PdIQD-R3 | ecosystem: Host-associated > Plants > Phyllosphere > Stem > Wood/Secondary xylem... | reverse complement strand
AAAAAACCAAAACTATACACAGTAAATCTGCTTATAAATCTCAGAAATATCTAGGCACGAGAAATCTCTAGATATTGATTCCCTGTGAAATACTTCTAGAAAACAGCAAATGTTATTTTCAACCATAGAAACATCTAATGATATTATTGTAAACGTCGTTGGATGGAAAGAGAGAATCTTATGTGAAATCTCAGTTACCTAAACCATAATATAATCGGATGTCAGCAAACATAAGTTTTCGATATCCCTAGAAATGGACGGAACATAAACATGTCTCAATTGATGTCGCAATCTCAAGGGAGTTGATGTCAAGAATAATTTCAAAATTTCTATCATATGCCCGTGTTGCTAATCAATAAGTAAATTAATGGGCCACCCAATCAAGCAGTCGAGCTAATCTTGTGCATCAAATATCATCGACACTCTCAAGTGGCAGGATATTTTGTGAAATATTTCAAGTAATTAAGTTGGCTATTGTTGGCACAGTGACAATTAATTGAAATGTTTGAAATTACAAAAAAAAAAAAAAAAACTTGGCAGCTATTAAGAAATCGTCTGGATCTCAAAATTTCCTCAAAATTTAAACCGAAAAGATTTTAATTAGAGGAGATAAGGAGCGATTGATGGGAATTAAGCACCACTCCCCGCAGCAGCCAAAATTAAATAAATAAAAAACAAATATGTTTCATTTATATCAGGTAAAGATGATTTAAAAAGGTTGATCATACTGGGAACTCCATGTTCTCTGAAGGGACATCTTAGCAATTAGAGTATTGGATTTCCACGAAAGATCTTAGATTTAAAGTGAGAAGTCAACAAAGATCAAGAGTAATTAGAAAGTTAGAATAGAATCACTGGATAATATCTGGAGTGCTTTGAGAGTAAATCCTAGTCAGTACTCATGATGGAATAATCTGAGATCTGAGGGGTACCCAAATGAGCAACACCTGTGCAAAAAAATGCACAAAGAGAGTGAGCCGAACAGCGTGGACTGTGGAGGGGCTGCAAACTTGCAAAGGGTTCAAGTATAAACTGAATAATTGCTGGGTTTATCTGGCCCGGGTAAATTACTCGTTTCGGGCAATGTCAAATCCCTTTTCACGTTCACCTGGCCCAATACTTGGGTGGGTTTTCACGTTAGATCTCATAAATTTGGGTACATCTCCCATCCTTAGTTCTGAATCTTGTCGCGGATTTGGGACTTCTGGATCCCGAGACTAGAGGTTCGTGTGGGCATTGAATTGGGTTTTGGACGCCCGGCTTCTCAGTTTGTGACCTGGGCGGTGCTGGCGGGGGAGTGCGGGGGCCAGAGATACTGCCCAGGTGATAAGAGGAGGCGGTTTGCTCGTGTTTGTTTTTATATTTTAAAAATATTTTTAAATTTTTAAATTTTTTTACTTTAAATTAATATTTTTTTAGTGTATTTAAATAAAATAATTTTTAAAAAATAAAAAAATATATTATTTTAATATATTTTCGAGTGAAAAATATTTTAAAAAATAACCACAATCACACTTCCAAACACAAACACGGTATCTTCAATTCAAATTCTAAAATAAAATCTCAAGAGAGAACCTTTTTAGATACAGCAATTTATTTATTGTCAGCTCGCCTAAAGCTCAGCTTAAAAAAGGCTCAACCATGAGCATGAAAACTACCTCTAGGATGGATCTATTGAACGTTAAAATAGCAATATTAGTACTGATTTTTTATTTTTTTTTTATCGTAATATCAGTACTGATATTAAATGGTTGTTTGGCGTTGGTGATTCGGTACACGGTAGATTGATTTTGTAGATGATAAATGAGAGTTGTTAAAAGCTTTCGAAGCTTTTAGGCTGTGGAGAACTGCCCTTGGGCCTGTTCGGGCCCGGTTGGAAAACTGGGCGTCCAGGCGTGTTAACTTCAATTTATCTTGATCGTTCGTTTTCTCTCTTTTATGACCCTTTTTGGGATAGTCCTTCTAGTTTTAGCTTTCTTTGCTCTTCAATCATCCCTGAATCCTCTTGAGTTTCCATAGTTTTAGGTATCAGAGACTTGTAACCTTTGGATGATGCTTCGAATCCACTGTAAAGATATATGCATTTCATTTGCTTCCAAATTTCTTCTTTCTTGATAGGAGCTTGCAAAGGTTACAAGTTGTTTGCATTTTTAATTACCCAGCATGTCCTGGTGCATGCTCTCTCGTTTACTCAAAAACCTCCATGTGCATTTGAATGATCTACGGCGTTACTATCTTGAAAATCTCTTTACATAGTCAAGGCACACAGAAGCACTCGGTGCCTTGAACCCCTTCGGAAGGTATTTGGTATTATATATGTTCAATTATATTTCTTAAAATTTTCGAATTTTTTTAGATTTAAATTATTGTTTTTTATGTTTTTGAGTTGTTTTGATGAATTCATGTCAAAAATAAATTTTAAAAAATATATATTATTTTAATGCATTTCCAAACATAAAATATTCTTAAACAATTATTAATTAACAAAAACTAAAGCTAGTAGCGTTTTTAATATACATAAAATCATTGTTCACTCTCTTACAAATCATCGCCAATTAGAGAATGATTTTGTTAAAAAAATTTAATTTGATTTTTGAACTTTTGCTTTGTACAATTAAGTCATTTTGAGTTGAAATTAGCATCTAATTTCATGTTTTTTTTTTCAGGAATGGTTGAATTGAAAGACATGGGACTTAAATGAAAAACATAAGTAATATAGGTGGTGCTTTTAAATTTGTTTGTGAAATATATTTTAATCTCCCAATTTTTGTTGTTGTGAGGTGATTCGTCCCTTTAATTTATTTTAAAAAATGCATTTTGACACAAAACTTTATTTTTTTATTTTTTGTTTTTTTCATGGGAGGAGAGAGTGAGTTGCTGGATTCCTACGAAGAGAGAGAAAACTTTTTATTGATGACTTTTTTACCACTAAATAGGTTAAATTTTGTGTCAATGGGTTCCATTAGATGAGAAGAGTCTTATAATGATTGTTTTAAGTCTCCATGTAGCAAAGAAAAAAAAAAACAAATCAAGGTCAAGTATGAAATACTTTTTTTCAGTATGATTTATTGGTTTGGATCGTTATTTGAGTTTAATGGGTTGTGATGTTGGTTTTCCTGGTGTTATAAGGGTATTTGTAAAGTGTTTGTGGTTGGAATAAGTTAAAAAACAGTTTTTTGGGTAAAAAACAAGTAGGTCTGATTTTTCGACCACCACATTAGTATATGGAATCCAGGTTGGCAGACAACACGTTGTTCGTCACAGCCGGCATCATGTTCTTTTTTATTTTTTATTTTATAAAAAACATGTTGTCCGCCCCTCTTAAAAAAAAAATTAGCAGACCCAGGCGCATGGGCCTAGTGTCAAAGGCCTCGCACCTGAGCTTATTCTATTTTGGTAATATTTTTTTTCAATTAATACATTTTTTTGTCTTTTTAAATATTTTTAAAGTCTGATTTTTAATTAATGAATTAAAATAAATTTAATTTATGTGAAATATATATATATATATATATATATATATATAATACAGATGAATCATACCACATCATTTTTTTGCTTATTTAGCATTTTTTAAATAGCAATTATTTTTTTATTATAATGAGTGTATTTAATTTTTTATGAGGTTAGTATGATTCATACGTATTTTTTTTTATATATATTTCACATAAATTAAATTTATTTTTGTAAATTAAAAATATTTATTTTAAAGATATTTTTAATATGCGCAATTTAACATAGTACTTTTTTCTTTTATTCTATTCAATAAATTTTATGTATCCATTAATTTATATTACAAATTGATTTTAATAAACAAATTCGTCAAACACAATATGGTTAACGATCCGTGTTGCACTATTAAATATCTTGATTTATATTTGTCTATGAAGTTTCGTAATTTTATTTTTATTCATCATCAATTTATTTTTCTATATAATTATCTCTACCTCATGATCTATGACGCACGATAGACATATAATCTTGACATATCTTATGTTCAGGTTATGGATTTCACGTGTTAACCCACCCGAAGCAATATTTTTTTCATTTATTTTTTATTATTGTTGCCTCATTTTTTATTGTATTATAAAAACTAATCAAAATTTAATTTGACCATCCAATTTATATCACCTATTTAAAAACATGATTATCTTCCTCTCTCTTTTGTTTTTTCAAATTAAAAAATGTTTAGTCCGACGACGTCCCACCATTCTAGTCACTCACTAGCTATGAGAATCAAGGCACCTTTTGCTATTCTCGTTACTTTTTCGAAAACCGAAGGCAATATACTAATGCATTTCGAGGTACTTTCCCTTCGGTGAGAATCTAAGGCCATGTGAGACTATTCTCCCCCCTCTTTTGTTTTTTGGCCTTTCAGTCAAAATCAGGCTGTAAATTTTCCATCAAGGCATTATTGAGAGGTAATTGACAGACGTCATATCCCCATCCCTTTCGATGTTTTTTTATCCTGGCCATACATGCCTTCTCAATGGTCGTCAAAGGAATGATTGGAGCAAAAGTTGAAAAAACCTCATAAGTGACCCATGTTAGCATGTTACCCAAGGATGGTAAAAAGTGGGCCCAATGCTGGTGATACCTTGCACAAAAAGTGATCAGGATACACAAGTGAAATCACGAGGGCCTTTCCCCCACTTTTCTTACGATAAGATAAGAAATGTTTCAGACTGTTTTTTTTTTTATATATAAATATATAAAAATAATTTTTTTTATTTTTTAAATTTTATTTTTGATATTAAGACATCAACAAAATTTATAAACATTAAAAATAATTAAACAAAAAAATTCAAAATTTACTTGAACAATATTTTTTATCGCAATTTTGGTTTTTTTTTTCTTGGATTCAGATTTCAAATTTCAAAAAAAAAAAAAAATTTGCTGTTAAGCCACTTAGCATCCGAATGTCTTACCTTCAGTTTCCCAGAAATAAAAATAAAAAGAAAAAAGGTGAGGGTTTCTATTCAAGCTTGACTTCTACCGTCACTTCAATTTTTTATTTTTTTATTTTCAAATTATTTTAATGTACTATATCAAAAATAATTTTAAAAAAATATTATTTTAATATATTTTAAAAAACAACATAATACAAACAAGTAACAAACGATGGCCTCAGGGGTAAAGGTCATTTAGCTTTTCAAAGCCCACTTGCGGAACATCATCATTTTGCGTTAGAAGGCGACCATCTCTAGCGTCTTTTTGGTACTCAAAATTCCGAACCCAGTCTAAAGAGATAATAATTAGGAGCAAATTCTTGCCTTGATACTAGAAATGTTTTTGACTTCATCAGTGAAACTAGTTATTCGTATCAAATTCGCATAAGATACTTTTTCAATCGTTTGTGGGTCTCTCGGGAAAGCATGCACTGGCGAGTTAGCTCCATGTTCATGAACAGAATTCCTGGTCTTTCTTGAGGGCTTTTCGCTCCAGTATTTACACTTGTAGTTCTTGTTAAAAAATAAAATCTCAGTGCAGGACTCATACTTCGTAATAAATAGTCCTAACTCCCATACAAATCTATTGGATGTTTTGCTGACTTGGAATAAGATAGCTTCACCGCTGATCCGTACAGCAACTAATGTACCCTTAGAAAAAACCTATTTTCCCCCAATCCCAACACCAACACCAACACCAAGGGTATTGATTTTTTTAAAATAATAATTATACTATTCCGATGAATAGAAATACAATGAATTTTAAGTTTTTTTTGTTTAAAAAAGAAAAAATTTGAACAACTTTTGTAAGTTTATTGAACATATTTTCCACTACTTGTTGGAAAAAAGTCCCATAAGCTTTTTGAAAACAAAAAACCTAGAGATTACCCTAACATGCTCTAAATTCTCGGACTGGTAAGCTCAAAGCTTCATCCAACGACGGTAAAGAGAAATAAATGTGAAATTAGATTAAACATCACTGTCAAGACACATTTCCTACCTAGAATTCTCGCTGATAGGGTTACAAGTTCTTCTTGAAGAATAATTGGTCAGATAGAATTAACAAGCTTAAGTGAGGGTGTTAATTTTTTACCCTACGCCTGCAAAGTTTTTATGATGTTGACCATATGTTCCAACTGTAGCTTGAAAATTTTTTTATTATTAATATGGATATTTGAGTCTGTTTGTGTGTATCTCGATTAATTTTATAGATTTTAAAGTTAATAATTATATAAGTTTTTAATAACCATGAGATTTATAAAATTTAAATTAATAATTTTTAAAAAATAAATTTAAAATATAACCAATTAAATTACATACTTAAAAATTCAATAGCAAAGGAATCTTGATTAATCACTGCGTGGATGTGAAGTTAAATTGGTCATGGCAGTGGGACAATACCTTTGTTAGATGACTCATCATTTTAAATAGTAAGGCAGGCCAGGTCACCTCATCCCATTGAAAGCTTAGCTTGATGGTAAAATATATGGCAGGAGGAGTGGGCTCAGTTTGTGGATTATTGCAAGGTTTTTATTTATTTTTTTTTCTTTTTGTTCATAATAGTAAAAATATTTTATATCAATTTAAAACACAGAATCAAAGGAAATAATTTTTATTTCATTTCAAATCTTAGTTGGTTCTAGATTTTTTGAATAAATTTCGATTAAAATATTCTAGTTTTATTTCACATGTTCCGTTCCGGGCTTAAAAAATCATTAAATCAAGTTGATATTTTATTTAAGTTGAATTATTTTAAATTAAAGTTTTATTTAATCTTGACTATAGAAATATTTTAAATTTTAAAATTATATTTTTTTGACATTATATTTGTATTGTATAATTTATAATTAATTTATTTTAAATTTAAATTATATTTATTAAATATATATATTACAATCTATAAAATGAGATGTTAAAACATTTTAAAACTGAAATATTCTATTGCAATTAAAAAAAAGAAAAATAGTTACCAAAAGAAAATTGAGAACCTTGGTTTATTGTAAAAGAACCGTTCGTTTGTGCCCATGTGGTGCCTCGCGAAATAGGACAAAGCATTCTCAATTCTCATAATTGCAGTCATTTGGTAGAAAAATCGCGGTACTCAAGATGCAGCAGAGCTAATTTTTTTGACATAGGTATTGATGACGTTGGCCAGTCTAGTAGTTTTAACACCAGCCTTGTCCGTGAAGAGTAAAAGTTGGAATTAATTAAGTTTGCAGGAAAGCAGCAATTGACTGTTTATTTAAAAGACAATTCCCCTTTCTGCCGATTGATGATGAACCTGATCTAAAGTAATCTTAAGCTATTAACTTATTAATTTAGATGATAAATGGGTTGATATATTCCCGTATTTCCATCTGTATTTCAAAGAGTTGTTTGAATATAATTATTTTAAGGATTTAATTTGAGATGTTAATTGCAACTTAAATTGAAGTTATTTTAGATCTGCGTGTTTGGGATGGATTTATAATGATGTGTTGTTTAGTTTTTTTCAGACAAAAACAAAAAAAAAAGCATGTGAAACTTATTTCTGGTCGTGATTTTTTTGCATTAAAGGAGCTGTACGTCAACAGAAAAAGTTATCTTACCCAACAACACCATGTTTGTCAAACACCCTTTTAATTTTTTAGAATATAATTTTATACTTTAAAGTTTAAACATAATGGATACATGTTTTTATAATTTTTCATAATATAATTTTATATTTTAAAGTTCAAACATGGATTCATGTTTTTAGTAATGTGATGTAGGGTATTTTAAAAAAAAAATTAATTAAAATACTTTTTTTTTTAATTTTCAACATGAATACCGAAAGTAATTTAAAAAACAGAACCAAGATAAATGGGACGCCGACTGCTTCTGTGCACCAATCAGTCCTCTACTGATGAGAGCATATCAATTACTACCAAATCGAGTTCAAATCTTTTTTATCCCACTTTGTCAAATAAACCGGTGTTTCTGTCTTGTCTTCCACTGTTGGGTTCCTTTTCCATCTCTAATAAGCTCATCGGTCACACTTATTCATTAATTAGGTGTGGGGAGGGGGAAAAAACACCCCTCAAAGGGGTGACCAGCTTTTTCATAGACTGACTTTCGTGGTGCACAAAGACTTTTTAGGGCACAGAAAGAGACACGTCCAAATACACAGTGGATACATGAATATTTTGTATTGTACATAAGAGCAGTCACGAGAAGAACTCTTACACACTTGGATCTGAGAGAATATCTACTTACTTATGAAACAAAAACATATAAAACAACGAAACTGATGTCTGCAACAGCATGTTTCTGCATACACATACGCCAACAACAATCAAAATCGATGGCCTTAACGTCCAGAGTATAAGAAAGATAAGGTATTTTTATTTTTACCGAGAAAGAAAGACAAGGCATTTTTACATGCGATTCAAGTACTCTTCACTCTTGACAGCTCTTAGCTCAAACATGATTCTTCCTCCAAGAGTTTACATGTAAGAAAATGTGAACCTCGCATGGTAAATAAGGCTCCTTCGATCGCTTGCATGACCTTTCAGAGGTTGTTGATTTGTCTTTAATTGGGTGATTTTGAAGGAAAATGTTACGTAGTCTAATTCAAACAGCTCAGGAGGGATAGATAAGAAAAGAGAAGATAAGTTGGATGAAAATGGGAAAAGATATTGTCAAAAATCTATATCATAAAGTTTTGATATAGAGTAAATGACAATTAAAAAAACAAAAATGAAGAACGAAAAACAGGGTCTTACAAGGTCAAGAAAAGGTCTTACAAGGTCAAGAAGAAAAAAGAAAAAATAAATGAAGAAGATATAGCAAAGAAAAAGCTCAGGTAGGATAGCACCCAATTAACATGAAAAGCCCATCTTTTCAGCTACCAGTTGAAAGCCAGCAAAGAATCCATCTGCAAAGTTCTTTTCCTGGCCTGTAGCGTAGCACGTGCTAGCTTTGTTCATTCTCTTGAACAGGTTCCCTGCATCGAGAATCATATCAAATATAAGAAACTTAAGGAATATATCAGTTTCTGCACATAAAATCAAGACAGTGAACAAATAATAAGGTCACATGCTCCTCCTCTAACTACATACATAAAATTACAAATTTAAGAGCATAAAGTATCTGATCTTTCTATCAATTATTAGGAATACTGAGACAAGTTGAACAGGACAAGATTTTATACAAATACTATATATATATAGATAGTGTTGACTTCGAATAACACCAAAAACTATGAGCTTTTGACATTCCATAAATATTTCTTACTACTCCATAAAGGTTTCCTTACCTTGCAGAAACTTGTGCCTTTCTTTCACCTTTGAAAGCCCCTTTTCTCTTTCCCCCATGTTGAGAGAGAGAGAGAGAGAGAGAGAGCAACGGAGAGTGTAGTGGTAGTTGCAATATTACAACGAAAAATGAGGAGTTGCAATAGGTATATATGAAGGGGATGAGGCCAGATGGGCTGCCTGCTGGATCTGACAGTGACAGGTCCAAAGCCCAGAAAGAATAAGAAGACTCCAGGTTACGTCAGCTTTTGGAAAAGCTGACCGCCGGGACTGACCGTTCTGCCCGGCCGACTGTCTCGTTCGGTGTAATTCTAGAAAGATGCAAAATAATACATCTAACGGTAATGTTTGTTTTTATATTTAAAAAATATTTCTAAAAAGATTTAATTTTATTTATTTTAAATTAATATTATTTTATTTTTATATTATTTTAATTTATTAATATCAAAAATAATTTTTAAAAATAAAAAATATTTTTTAATAAAAAAACTTTAAAAAATAATCGCAATTATACTCCCAAGCATGCTTTATAATGATTAGATTAAAATACTAAAAGATAGACTAGTCAAAATAAAAATACACTTCAAATAACTATATTAATTTAAAATTTTAAAATATGAGGTGGTACATTATTTTTAAAAAATTTATTTATAATTTATAAGCTATATAATTCATCATTAATTTTTTTTATTATTTTTCTAACTTAATTAGAATATTAAAATAATCAAATTCAAAATAATAACGTTTTAACTAATAGAATCTCTGTTATAATATCATAAAATTATGTTAATTAAAGAGTATAAATTATTAGTTGAGATCCTAATTAAGTTTTTTAAAAAACTCAATTAATAATTTTATATTATTATTCTTAAAAAATAATAAAAAGTATTTTTTATCATGTTATCATGTCACATATGTATTATTGTTAAAATAAAGTCACCGTGTCAAATTCCATTCATTATTTTATATAAAATCTTATCAAATAGATTAGCAACCATTTTCAATTAGTAACCAACAATTAATTTATTATATGAATTAAATCTGTGTAAATTCGAATGTCGCATGTTTGCTTAATTAATTAAAATCCAACTTAAAATTAAAAGTTCTTAGTTTGCTCCCTTGCAATTTTTACATACTTACACATGCCTTTGATTTCAAAATTAAGTCATAGTATAATGTTTTTTTTTTATATTTATAATAGGAAAAATTCCCATAGCATGCATTGAAAAGTATGGATGTGATATTCGAATTTTTTTCCCAGAAAGTTATTTTTTCTTGCTACCCAAACATACCAGGATCGACTTGTGAAAGACAAATCTATGAGCTTCCATCACAAGCTCTCTTGATCCCATCCAAATTGAAGCTGAATCCCTCGACCTTGGGTATACTATACTAAAAAAAACGATAGATTATAGATGTGCCTCGATGGCATTAATGGAAGGATTAAATATTTAATCTAGTCGGAGTTTGGACAAAGAATCGGGCAATGAGAATCTAGGTACTTGTAATACGGTATAAAAACCTTATATTAAAGTACATATAAGTTATCAAAAAACAGTCCATTAAGTAGCAAAACTTAAACAATTTGGTGGGTGTTTGTGGGGAACAGAAACCTCCAGGGCGTGCGGGCAAAGGGAGGTTTAACCCCTCACGGTCTCCCAAGATACGGTCAAAGAAATACAAAAGCATCTCACCTTCTCCCATTCATTGGCCTGCGTTCCTTTATGGTTTTTATATATATTATATAATTATCACGTTTGAATTTTTTTATACATTCATTTCTCCATTTTTTTTTTTTGTTTTTTTGGGTTAATTCTCGTACCATCTTTCCTAAGGATATTGTGTTTTGGATGGGGTAAAGGGAAAGAAAAATTATAAGAATAATTTTCATCTCCTTTGTTTGTGCTTGTCACGATCTGAAGGAAGAAGAGGTAGAGAGAAATTTTCAAAGAGAACAACACTTGACTTCAAAAATAAATGTCAAATTTACAAGGAGAGGATTAAAGGGAGAAAATTGTGGTTTTTGTGTTTTATCTTCTATTTTTTAAATTCAATGTCCATTTATTCTTTCCTCTCTTGCACTTTTCATTTTGAACCACAAGGATAGTATTATTTAATTTCTTGTAATTAATCATATTTAACCTAAATCATTTATATTAAGATCCATTTTTATCTCTAGAATTTTCAGCACATATCCAATAGCTTTAACATTTCACCTCTAAGACTGTGTTTGGTTGGAGGTTACATGTTAATGGATCAAGAGTTAAGGGATGAAGTGTTAAGGGTGTAAAAAAGTGATTATAAGCTAAGGTATTAAGATGTTCCATTGGTTTGTAAGAAATAAATATAATAGCGAAGTCCAATAA
>Ga0325410_1007889_pt1 | contig 11591 bp, 4 predicted proteins | sample PopdelMetagenome_16_FD_206182 | JGI IMG/M metagenome (GOLD analysis project Ga0325410, IMG submission 206182) | Populus deltoides microbial communities from Bellville, Georgia, United States - Xylem-PdIQD-R3 | ecosystem: Host-associated > Plants > Phyllosphere > Stem > Wood/Secondary xylem... | reverse complement strand
CTTTCACGTAATATTAACCACTAACACGAGACAAAAGATAAAATTAGATATTTTTGGGTTAATTAGATGCTGCAAATACATGTGAAAATCACATTATTATATAATTATACAATACAACTAAAAGAAAATTCCGAATGAATAATACCTTTTTTTTTATTCTAGTCAATAAACTTTCTTTTTTAAATTTAATCCTTACGTGATATTATATGTGTTGATATTTTCTTCTCTTTACATACTTTCAAGAATTAAAGGTGTTTGATTAAATTGTAGAATTAAATCAAAGCCCAATTTAATAAAATAGAATTTAAGTTTGTAATATAAAATAATTAAAAGAAAAATGATCAAGTAAAAAACAACCTGTCTTTTGTCAAACATGTAAGAAAAGAAATTTATTTCAAACTAGCAATTTGCCATTTTTTTATTTTTAGTCCTTTTAGTTTTAAAATTTTATGTTTTGATCCTAAACTTAATTTTATTTACATTTCAATTCTTGAGTTTAATAGACGAGAAAGAAAGTTATTAAAAAATAAAAAAGAAAAAGAAAGTGATTAGTTAACCATATTTTTTAAATAAAAAATTATTTTTTGTATAAATATGTTTCACTTGACAAGAGGAGTGTCATTAAAACATTTTTAATCTTTTACCCTACTTGAAAAGGTCTATCAGGCTATGAATCTTTTTTATGGTTTAATTTTGGGATTTTCATCAATTAAATAATATTTTGAGGTTAGAAATTGATTTGTTAAAGTATTTAGGGTTCTTCTTAAATGTTTTCAGATGAGAAAGAGGTTGAAAAATAGATTTTAGAGTATAAAAACTTGTACCCTTATTTTCTAACCACCTCCAATGCCCAAAATCTTTACCAAGAGACAACACGTCAGTTGCTTTGTTTTATTTTCATGTCCGCACCATTAAATAAGGGGAAGAAGCCAGGCGCACAAGCCTTGTCTTATATGCCCCCTTGCCCCTGAGATTCTTTGTATTGGTCTAGGTGCGCTGCCCACCTAGGCCTATCCACTTACCTCTTTTTATATATTTCTGTATATTTTTTGAATTATTTTTTCAAATTTTAATTAAAATTCATTATAAATAAATTATATTATATTTAAAATATTATTCCATAAAGACAACGAATGATAATTTCCCTTCCCTGCTTTCTAGTAATTCTGCTGATATATAAGGTAAAAAAAACTATGAGTGGACAAAATTTATTTTTCATTGAATGTTGGTGCACCCGCTAGTAATTCTATAAATGTTTTTTTTTAATGTATTAAAATATGTTTTTTTAATTTTTAAAATATATTATTGATATTAGCATATTAAAATAATTCAAAAACTTAAAAAATTTAATTTGAAACTAAAAAGATTTTAATTTTTTTTAGAAACATACCATGACCTTACTTTTAAACACACCCTTTAATATAAACAATTAACTAAAAATCTAAACCGTATGATGTTTCATTGCAACTCCATCCACACTAAAATATAACTTGGGTTACAGTAAAATTATCATTTTATCTTTTACTATTTTATTTATAAGGCTTTGCTTGGGAAGTAAAACGATCTTTACATGCAATTAATTTGTCACTTTTTATTTATTTGAAATCATCAATTTTTTTTTAAGTACAATTAGCGTATTATCCTAAAAAGGTTAATGAAAAGAACCTTTAATTCAAGAGCCATATAGTAATTTTGATTTTTTTAATAAACAATTAAATTAACTCATTACCATTACCATTACCATTAAAATTTATTAGTATTGGCTTTAGAAGCTTGATTATAATTTCATAATGGTTTTTGTTATTGTTTAGCCCTAAGATTATTTTTATTTTTTTACAAATTAATGAACAGTGTGATTACTCCATTACCCTGTTGTTTAAATTTTTTAGCCTTGGTTTCAAGGATTTGATTGTAATTTCATTATGATTTTTTTGTTATTATTGTTTAGGACCAGGAGCATTTTTGTTTCTATACAAATAAAAAAAAGAAGAGAAAAGGCTATTGTCGCTTGCCTCACATGCATTAGTGGCTCCGTCTCCATTAAGCGGTTGATCTTAGTGGTTTGAATCGTGATTTAGGTGCACCATTGGATTCGTCTCGATATCCTTTTCTCTTTGAGTGGCGCATGTATGGTGATTGAATCTGGTTTGACGCCAATTTGCTTTTTCTTTATTCATTTCTTTTCCTTCTCTTTCTTTCTCATATTACATGTTGACTATGCAAAATATTATACCAATCATTCAATTTCTTTTTTCTTCTGATTCAATCTTTTTTTTAATTGTAATTGTTTTATTTACATTGATTATTTCTAATTAGATTTTGTTTTCTATTTGGTGCTTTGATTTTGTTATTTTTTTTATTAAATTCGATTCTTATTTTTTAATTGCTATTTTGCTTTCTTGTTTTGAATCATTTTCTTGATCGATTTGTTTTTTTTTCAATTTCATCTTTAATTTATTTTCATTTAGCTTTTATGTCAAATTTGATCCTGATTCTTTTAATTGCTATTTTTTAATCATTTTTCTTAATTGGTTTGTTCTTTTTTCAATTCCATCTCTAAACATTTAATTTCATTTAATTTTGATGTCAAATTTAGTCATAATTCTTTTAATTGTCATTTGTTTTGTTTTGCACTGTTTTTATGATTGATTTTTTTTTTAATTTCATCATTTAATATTTATTTGATTAAAAATCTTGCTTCTTAGTTTTTTGGGTTCACCTTTAATGAGATCATCCCGGTCTCTTGACATGGATCATAGATATAAAAAATTAGCCCAAGTCAACTTTGATTTTTCTTAAAAGCATTTTTTTTTCAAAAAAATTTTGGTTTCCTATATACAGGGTCATCCCAATTTCATGTTCCAGATCATATATTTGATTTGTTGACTTGGTTTGATTGTCAGATTCGCTCGAGACTTTTTTTTTCCTTTATCTTTCCATTACACTGGCAAGTGTCCATTTCTTACATTTTGCCGATGTGTTCGGTCTCACATAATTTTTTTATGGTGTGAGTTTATCTAGTTAGTTTCATTTGTATTTATTATTTGAGTCATGAGTTTTTTAAGGTAGATTTATCTTTTATTTATTTAAATAAATAAATTTAGTAAACACAATCGGGTAAATGTCTTATTTTACAGTTTGTTTCTTGATTATTATAAGCGATTTTATTTATTTATATAAATAGTTAAGATTTATTTAGTTAAATAATTGCATAGATTTTTTAATTTATATTTTGAATTTTTCATATTAAAAAAACACTAGTCTGGTTACCAGCGATTTAAAAAAATTAGAAGCCAAATGTTTGCGAAAATCTTTGATGGGCATAGCCTAAGTTAGCACTACTTTGTTACTCAGGGTGATTTTTGGTAATTTTGCTAAGTTAAATCGAGGGGGAGAGAGAGATAGAGAGAGAGAGGGAATTCCCATCCCCCACGCCAAAAGGTGGTGGAAAAAAGTTCTTTTTGTACACACTGCGATGATGGTGATGATGATGCCTGCGATCTTTAACAGCAGCAGCAACACCAACAAGACCAACACTAACGCAAACAACAACAGTAACATTTTTCAATTCCTCTCTCTCTCACACACTCACTTTCTTTTTCTTCTTCATCAGTTCACTCATAACAAAACATAACATAACCCAACCATGACCAATCTCTACTTACCTGTCTATCACATCCCATGCAATCATAGTGACAACCCATGATATAAAATTAGAAAACAAGAACCCAAAAAGAAAACTAAACAAAGTTATGGATAGCAAGTGTGGTTGCTGGGCTGTCTTAAAACGTGGAGTTAGAGGTTCTTGCAAGTCCTCTGCCTCTAGAGATTCTGCTAACGCGATCCCTCGTACTAGTCTTGTTTACGATGCAGGTGCGTCTAATTATATTGTAGTTTTTTTCATCTCTTTTGTGATTTTGAGCTCAAATTGTTGATTCTAGTTGTGTATCAAGGTGTTCCATGCTTATTTGCTTAAGGGTCTCTGTTTTTATTTTATGATATTGATTTACTATGCTATTTAAGTGTTGAAAGTTGGCTTCTTTTTGTTAAAGTTTTGAAATTTGAGCTTAAGACAATCTCATCTGTCTCTCTTGTATCCTGTCGAAGGTGGTAAACTTGACATTAAGAGAACAGATCTCAAGATGGGGTTGTGTTGATTCTTTTACAAAGATCAACTTCTTGATTTGCAGGAACTGGGAAATGCAAGTTCTATTTCAGTTTACGAGGTTATCATGGTAATAGAAAACTTGACCGAAAAATATCATCTTTTTCAAGTCACAAAACAGAATTGATTGCTGATCCAACTTGCCTACTAGTGCTAAATTTGAGTTTCTCTTTCTTTGCTCAAGATGAACTTTGTGTTTCAATTGTTAATAAAGTATGTAACTTGTGGATGAAAGAGGGGTCTCACTTGATTCTGTTGACGCAGCTACTGAAACAAGATACCTAAATGCAAGCAATCGAGAGTTATGTGCTCATAATGAAGCACAACTATCTTCTGATAATCCTGATCCACAAGATAAGAAATCTCCATGCCAGTTGCTGCAGTTTACCTTTCAAGAACTAAAATCAGCAACGGGGAATTTTAGGCCTGATAGCATTCTTGGAGAGGGCGGATTTGGATATGTGTTTAAAGGATGGATAGAGGAAAATGGAACAGCACCAGCAAAACCTGGGTCGGGAATCACAGTCGCGGTGAAGAGCTTAAAGCCAGATGGTCTTCAAGGCCATAGAGAATGGGTGGTTAGTAGAATATCTGCTTTTCTTGGGTTAGTAGATTGATGTCAAAAGTGATGGCTGGATGGAGGATTAGAAGTAAGAGTGTGACATTATGATAATTTACCTTATTGCAGGCTGAAGTTGATTTTCTTGGACAGCTTCACCATCCTAATCTCGTTAAGCTTATTGGTTACTGCATCGAGGATGATCAACGGCTTCTTGTTTATGAATTTATGACGCGAGGGAGTCTTGAAAATCATCTTTTTAGAAGTAAGTTTTAACAATTTTGTTGCCCTTTCTTTATTCTCTTGTTGCTATTGAAGATCCACATTTCTATTTGAGAAGCATCCTACTAAATGACTACTAGATTTACATATTTTTCCATCACTTGATACAAGGAGAATTGTTCTCTTCTTTGAAATTCAATTCTCCTTGTTCTTTCTGCCATTTTTCTCTCCTAATTATTATGGCTAAACTAGCTAATAATGTCGAGATGTGAATAGACTTGTTTCTTAGCCTCGAAAATTTTCCATTTTCTTTTTTTCCCCTTAGGACTGTGTACCTTCTAGGTCTCTTCTACTATTCTTAGGGATGAAAGGTTGCTTCTGCATCTTTTTATTTGATTGAGTTTATTGTCGCAGTTTTCATCTGTGTTTTTTTTTTGTCATGGAAATTGGGAAAGATACACAAGAGACGAAGCTGGTCTAAATTTCTCCCCTAGTGAGCTTCATGATTTACTAAATCAACAGGCAAAGAGTGAGCTGAGAATGTGGATTAGCTACTAGTCAGCTATATGAAATTGTTTGAAATTTCTTTGAAACTGAAGTTATCGATGCTCTGAAGATTTTCAATGTGTTTTTTTTTTTTAATCATGCTTGTACATTTTCTAGTTGTATGAAGCAAATTCTGATGCTGATATAACTTTTGAAGGGACAATACCTCTTCCATGGTCCAACAGGATTAAGATTGCACTTGGGGCAGCAAAAGGATTGGCCTTTCTCCATGGTGGCCCTGAACCAGTTATTTACAGAGATTTTAAGACGTCAAACATTTTGCTTGACTCGGTATGTGGTGACTCATATCAATGAATGATAGTGTCAAATCTTTTGCTTGATTGAAGTCTTAACAAGGAAATTCGTTTACAGGAATATAATGCTAAGCTTTCAGATTTTGGTCTAGCAAAAGCTGGGCCTCAAGGGGACAAAACTCATGTTTCTACAAGGGTTGTTGGGACATACGGTTATGCTGCTCCAGAGTATGTGATGACAGGTATGGAGGTTGTAATAGATAGGTAGGAGTAAACTCCTTTGAAATTATCACCTGCTGGTCCTGCATTTCATGAGGAAAATGTAATCAACTAGAAAAACAAGTTTTACTTTCTATAGAAAAGAGGAATAGCGTCAACTAAAGAGTAAACCTTTTGTCCAGGCATCTACATTTCTATTTTAAACCTGAAGTGAATCATCCAATTGGGGGTTTAAATACAGTACCTTATAGTACATGTTGATCTGACTATAACAAACACTTGCATTGACTTCTACTAGAAACCAACCAAGACTCTCATTTCATCCAGTTTAGCTGCTATGAAATACGTTTCAAGACTGGGATCTAGAGCCTGTCCTTGATGGGGATCTAACAAAATTGCACATTTGGCTCCTCCTTTTACAGGACACCTGACATCTAAGAGTGATGTTTACAGCTTTGGAGTTGTGCTGCTTGAGATTTTGACAGGCAGAAGATCAATGGACAAGAAGCGACCTAGTGGTGAACAGAATCTAGTTGCATGGGCACGACCTTATTTAGCTGACAAGAGAAAGATGTACCAGCTAGTGGATCCCAGGTTGGAGCTGAATTACTCCCTTAAAGCGGTCCAGAAAGTTTCTCAATTGGCTTACAGCTGCCTCAGTAGGGATTCAAAGTCCCGTCCTACAATGGATGAAGTTGTGAAGGTTCTCACTCCATTGCAAGATCTAAACGACCTTGCCATTTTATCTTATCACTCTCGCTTGTCTCAACAAGGGAAGCGCAAGAAGAAAAGTGAAGGAGCGCAGCAGCATGCAAATGTATCTTCCAAAAGCATCAGAGATTCTCCCTTGAATACTGGCAAGCAGCGTTATAGATAAGGGCAATCGATTCAATCTCCTTGATTGATTCAAGTATCAAGAAAAACAAAGGTTGGTATTCTGCCTTTGTCTTCGTTGGCTATTCTGAAGGGAATATTTCAAGCTTGTTTTATGACGTTTGGGTGTTCTAAGATTTTCTGGATCCAGAAAAACATCTGAAGAAGAAAGGTAAATCAGCTTCTATGAAAACTTACACTAGAGAGCTAACCATCAATTCAGACCTTGCCTGTGATTTGCTGTTATTGTAATTGAGATATAGCTTGTAATTAGATGAAACCTTCCATTTCTAAGATCGCTACATGTCGCTATCTGAATGTCAATTGCTTTGAGGTTTTGGAGTTGCATTTAGACTTCGTCATGAGTATGTCACTACTGTATCTTTCATTGATACAGAATTCATCTCGCAAAACTAAAATTTCAATCCCAGCCAGGTTTAGACCTTGCATCAGTTGAGAACCGCAAAAGACCTTTGTATTGAATAACATTCTGCACTTACACAATTAAAGTTAAACTGACGAAAACCAAAATTTTTCGTTCAGCTCCTGCTTAGAGTTTACACCAAGAATGGTCCAGATTCAAAAGTTGAGGACTTCATATCAGTTCTTTATAATGGGTGCACTGTGCAGGCTCTGGCCGCGTTTGACCATAGAAGCTTAGCATCGTAGTCATGTCCAAGACAAGCCACTGATATGTTTCCAGCAAAATCAGCACTTATGCTATCAACAAAGATACGAGGGGTGTGTGTGTGTATATATATATATATGAGTTGAGCATAAGAATCTTTGAAATAAGCACTTTAAATATCAGTTGCATGCATCTCATATTCAAACTAGAATCTCATTTTACTTCAACCTACTCTCCAAGTTATTCACAGTAAAGGTTTCTAATGACAGATGCATTTCATCCTGTATGCATTCACATTAGAATCATACCTTGCTTTAATTTATAATGCCAATCATTTCTGAAAAGGGTACAGTAAAAATTATTCTCTTGTTGCGTATGAGAATTGTTAAATGAAGAGTACAGCAGCATCTCCTTTTTAGAATATGCTTGCCATCCGCAACGAACACTGTGGCTCTGCCTCCCAAGTTGTCTCTCTCTTTTCCTGTATGAGAGCACTAAGGCCCTTTTCAAGGCTCTAACTTTCTTACTAATAGTAATAACCCGCACTGTAAAAGTAATTACTCAAATAGAATGTATTCGACATGTCATTTTGAAGCCAGCTAGGATAAACATCGAGGGACATAAAGGATGCGTTTGATACATTAGACAGTGACATATCCTAAAGCTTGAGCCACTGTAGAAGACATCTTGGAGGTGGTTATGGCTTTGAGATTATGAAAGGAAACCAGTCTATATGATTAGAGAGGACATAACAGCAAGCCCTGATGTTTAGTTTCGACCAAAAAATCTGAAAGTACTTATTCTCTTCGAATAAATTTTTAAGTCTATGGTTGCATTGATCAATCAAGTTCCATGCTCAAGCAAACTTCAAAATCAAACATGTTGCCTCATATCAAACTGTAAAATAGGAAGTCTAATGAATTCGAGACAAAATAAAGTTTACCACAGCAAGCAGACAGCCGAATGTACAGCAAATTTTAATTTTACTAATCGAACTCATGACTTGTGAACAATCATACCAGTCATGCAATCTTTTCATTTGCAGATGCATGTTACAAGCTATTTATTTATTTATTTCTTTGTCATTTATGCATGACTGTCTATATAGATGTGATTAGTTTGGAGATATATAAATGTATCCAATAATCAACTTGCTAACAATATCTGTCCGCTATAGTCCTATATATACATGATTGAAAGGCAATTTTGCACCTGTGTTTTCCGTTAATAGTTTGTCGCATGTACTTAACCTGCAGATGGAAATTTAATCTATAATGCCAATTTCTAATGAGGTTACAGTAAAACTTTTCTTGTTGCATATGAGAATTGCGAAATGACTAGCACAGCACATGTTGTAACCTCCTTGTAAAATCATGGCTCAGCTCGATATTCTACTAACCACCCATTCTCTATGGCCTTAAAGACCATCTGGCTTTAAACTCTTCACAGAAACTGTGATTCCAGACCCAGATTTAATTTGCTGGTGACGTCCCATTCTCCCCTATCCATCCTTTAAACACGTATCCGAGCCCGCCCTCTCTAAGAATATTGCTGTCAGGCCTAAAATTCGCAGTTGCTGATTTTAGTTCTTGAAGGGTAAACTGAAGCAATTGGCATCGAGATTTATTGTTGTTGGTGCATATGACACAACCAAAAAAATCGAAGAATGCCAACGGAATATTCCGTTAATATTTAGAAAAAATTCCACCAGTATTATAAATTATTGACTGCATTGCTGATGAAATACCATCATTGAAAATTGCTCGTCGACTTTTTTATTCTGTTAACAATTTCTAGTATTGAAGGAATCATTAACGAAATATTTTGTTAGTTTTAGAAATGGTGATGGAATTAAAAATTCTAAAAATAGGAATTGTAGACAAAATATTTATTTCGTCACAGATTCTGTGGGTGATTTTTTTTTCTTGAGAAATAGTGTTAAGAAGTCTCGATTAAAAGAGATAAAAATAAAATTACTATCCCACTCGCTCATTCAATGTTTGGTCCAATTTTTTTGATAGGATGATTTATTAAATTAAAACACAAGCTACTAGTCATACAATTGGGTCATTTCATTGAAAATTTTCAAGGATGAAGATTTCAATTTCAATAACAAGGATATTGATAACATTTCAAAATCCAAAATACATAAATAATGAATTATTTAAAGGTTATTTAATGTTTTGAATAGTAATTAATCAATTTAAGTAATTGGATTTCGTTTCTTTAGTCTCAAGAATTCCTGATTTATAGTAAAAGCTTGAGTACCTGCAAAAACAGTTCCAATCAAGGGACTTAAAAGACCATTCGATGATAAAATCAATATATATATAAAAAAACAATAAATGTCTTAAAATAACTTTAAATTCAAGAAATAAAAATGTTTGTCTTGAGTTTTAAGTGGGTCAATATTCTGAAATTTATAAGAGTTTATTTTATGGGATAAAAAGTTATAAACCCTTACCTAAATGGTTCACGAGGTATTTATATCTTCTGAATCTTATTGTTTTTAGAGAATGGAAGGACTGAAAATTCCTCTACTTTTAACGATATTAATAAGAGACAAATATCTGTTACATATATTAATGAGACAATAAGTATGATAGGTCCCTTAAGAGACTTTGCATACACCTATGAGTATAGGATATATAATCATTATTTCAATACGAAATATTATTTTAGATGGAGAGGCATGGCAATTTATTATACCTTCAATACTTTTATTTTAGAAGATTGTCTAAGATCGAACATATAACCCTAAAACTTAGTAATGATTGAATCTAAATGCTTTTGGATCTAGCATATTTGTCATGCCAGACCCACATTTATTTGGACTTGGTTGTCTGTCAAGTTCAAGTTCTTTGTGTTTAACATGTGTGTCATATTTACGATGCCTTGGGCTTGACTGACCGTCAAATCCAAGTTTTTTGGGTCTGATATGTTTGCCAGACTCAAGCTACCTCAGGCTTGGCCAACTATCAAGTCCAAACTCTTTGAGTTTGACGTGTTTGCCAGACGTAGGCTACCCTGAGCTTGGCTGACTACCAGCCCAAGCTCTTTAGGTCCGGTATACTTGCCAGACTCAGGCTACTTTGAGCCTCGACTACCAAACCTAAGTTTTTTGAGCATACCATGTTTGCCAGACTTATTTTTATATGGTTAAGATTTTTTCTATTTATAAAAATATTAACCAAATATTTTAACTCCGAGATATATAATAAAGTTGAAACAATGCAGTGTGGAAATTAATTATCTCCCAATTTCCATAATCCAGATGATTAGATTTGTTCCCTAGTGCTTTAAACCTTGGAAAAAAATCAACAATTTAATGTTCCATTTCTATAAGCATGAAGAGTGACAATTAACAATTTTAATAATTTTTATTGATTTAAAAACTAGTTTGTTTCACAGTTTTGTTTTTCCATACAACTCCTTAATTTAAGTATGTTTTTCCTTTTTCTTATAAGCATATAAATATATTTAAAAAAATATTAGAAAAAATAAATGATGTAGTAGTCATTAATTAATTAAATTATAAGAAATAAATATAATCTAAGTTGCAAATAAATATGTCATGGATCATAGTAGCTAAACCTAAGGAGTTGTTCCAGTGATTAAAGAGGTTTGCTCTCTTTTTTAATTTTTTAGATTTGAATCTTGAAGCTAACATCCATTAAATTCTACTAAATACATAGGATTAATATGGAAGATGCGACCTTAAACATCATTAAAAAAAATAAAAACAACTTAATCTTAGTTAACGTTCAAGTTTATATATTGATATTTCTAACTCTAACTAAAATGAATGACTAGCTATATGTCAAATCAGAAACTCCAAATTTACATTTCCATGCCACAAATGAAGAGTATTAATTTAATACTCCAGAAATGAGGAACATTGATTTATATTTCCACATATCGTCTTTGAAAGTTCACAACCTTCACCATGTATTAAAAAATAGCTTGCAAAATATGTTTTTTCATTTATAAAATATGTTCAGACAACACATAAATAACACAACAATCTTATAATATAAAACCGCCTGCTAGCTAGCCTTCCAGTTGCTGGTATGGGTAATCGACTAATGTAACAATAAAACTATATCTATATAATTTCATTTTTTT
>Ga0325410_1007882_pt1 | contig 11598 bp, 4 predicted proteins | sample PopdelMetagenome_16_FD_206182 | JGI IMG/M metagenome (GOLD analysis project Ga0325410, IMG submission 206182) | Populus deltoides microbial communities from Bellville, Georgia, United States - Xylem-PdIQD-R3 | ecosystem: Host-associated > Plants > Phyllosphere > Stem > Wood/Secondary xylem... | reverse complement strand
AATATACAGTGGATTGCTGCCGTTAAAAAAACCCCTGTGTTTTAGTTTCTTTCTAATAAATAAAAGACTTTTAAAACCATAGTGTAGAGTATTTTATTTCTAGGTTAGTAATTGAGGAGATTTTAACGAAATAAATTAAAACCTAATTAACAAAATTGATAGCTTGAAGATTTGGTCGAATAAGTAAAATAAATCAATATTTGTTAAGTAGAAGTTACAAAAATAGGCGTTTAATATAAAAAAACATTGAGTATTTTTTGGATTTTAAAAGGGTTTTTTTCTTGTGATGTTCCATCAAATGAAACTCTATATATCTAATCTCATAAGATTTTATAACTCTTATGAGATATGGTCGAATAAGTAAAATAAATGAACATTTATTGAGTAGAAGTTACAAAATTAGGCGTTTAATATAAAAGAACATTGAGTGTTTTTTGGATTTTAAAAGGGTTTTCTTCTTGTGATGTTCCATCAAATGAAACTCTATATATCTAATCTCATAAGATTTTATAAGTGGTTATAATTTTTTTATATTTCGAGTGTCAATACTTGATCTTTATTTAAGAATATCAGAAATGTTTCAATGGATTGTGTTTATAGATGTGCCTATAGAGAATTTACCTCGGTTCATGTAAATAAATATCGGTTAAAATTTAATTTTTTATATTTTTAAATTATTTTGATGTGTCATGTCAAAAATAAATTTTAAAAAATAAAAATATATATCATTTTAATATATTTTTAAATGAAAAAAAAATATTTCAAAAAACAACCATTACTATTACACTTCTAAACACCCAATATTTTCATGCATTTACCTATAAAACAAAGAAAAAGTCAATCTATATTATCGAGAAAAACAAATAAAGAATGTTTTTGCCCTCACAAATTCAATGGTATCCGTTCTTGGGCGGAAATGGGTGGGGGAGGTGGCATAGCATGGAGGGTAAATGAGAAGAGATGGGAGGAGCTCAGGACCACCATCACTTCACGTGGAAAGCTGTTACTTTGTGCTCGGTCTAAATCGATCCCAAGAACCCATACCCATAATATACATTGCATTCAATATGTTTGATATTGAAGCTTTTTTAGTGCTTTTGTTCGGTCCAATTTTCCATTTGATGCGGGCACTGTGGCCTTTTTTGGTTTTCCCGTGCCCAAAAAAGCTATAAATTGTATAACTAATGACAACAACTTAAAACACCATGTTAATGTTTATTTTTGTGCTTTTAAATTATTATTTTTTATTTTAAAAAATATTAAATTGATATTTTTTAAGTATTTTTAATTAATTTTGATGTGATAATGTTAAAAATAAATAATAAAAAAATATTTTTTAAAAAATACCTTAGGCCATAATGACAAACACTCAATAAATAAGCCACGACAAGATCAACAATACACAACACTACAAATTATCAACAATAATTCGAACAACATCATGCAAACTTTTGCATGTGCATTTATGTATAATTTTTGCCGATTCGTCTTGTTCTTTCTTTCCGGGAATAAATCTTTGGCTGAAAAGAGAGCGAAATAATATAATCATCGAAAGTTCTTAATTTCTTCATATATAAGTTTTCACCTTCTAAAAAAAATACAATAAATTTTAAAAAATTAATTGTAAAACCACAAAAACAAGAAACAACTTTAAAAGATGATGATTTTAAATTTAAGGCACCGTTTGGTGCTTCGCGTTCTTCAAAAATTAAAATTTTATTTTTATTAAAAAATTTTTTGTGTTTTGAATCGTTTTGATGTGCTGATCTCAAAAATAATTTTTTAAAAATAAAAAATATTATTTTAATGCATTTCAACATGAAAAAACACCTTAAAAAACAACCACAACCATAACCACAACCCAACAAATATAATCAACCAAGTCACGTTATTCATTTTTTTTTTATGGAAAAGAAAAGCCTATAAATCTCAATTATTAAACATTCACTAAATCAAACACAATGGGCACTCCTATCAAAGCTTCGAAACTAGAGGACAAGAAAGTTCTACGCCTGTCTCGCTGCATTGCAAATGGAAAAAGAAAGAAGTGCAGCATTACAAGCTAAAAATGTAATAATATTTGTTTTTTAAAATATATTAAATTAATATTTTTTAAAAATTTATTTTTAATATAATACATGAAAATACTAATAAAATTAATTTGAATTAAGTAAAAAAATTTAATTTTTTTATAAATATTTTTAAAACATAAAAATAAAAGTAAACAAGCTGAGATAAATTTTTTTTTTTTTTATCGAAGATGACTTAATTGTGGTATCAAAATTGAAAATGGCATATATTGACAAACGGAATAATTACACTTTGCCACATGATAATGTCATCCAAAAACAATAGAAAAAGCTAAAAACATAGTCTACTGTGCAAAATTAAAAGCCGAAACTACCCCTCCTCTCATTGTCCTCGTGAGCAAAAACACATGTCTAAGCCTAATCAAAAGGCTAATGTTGCCACGTTCAAGTGCATATTACCACTTAATCCTCTCCGTGGTCACGTGCATCTCTACTTCCAAACACCGCCGGCCACTACCCACACCATTCACCTTCTATTCCCCCTCTAAAGATCCCCTTCCACCCCTCAAAGGAAGTTTTTTTTTTTTTTTTAAAATCTCATTTTCTTCTCTTTGTTTCTCGGCAGATATATCATAATTACTGCATTTTTATTTTTTTTTTGGTCAAGGGGTGGAAAACAAAGGGAATTGTGATGAGGTGTTATGAGAAATAGCCTGAGGGTTTTCATGATTTTTTATTTTCTTTTTCCTCTTTAGCCTATTAGACTTCTTGGGCATTATCTTGGGAGCTAAGAGGGAAACACGTGTCCTCTCCACCAGTGTTCCAAAGAAAATGAGCATAGTTAGCAGCATAATAAGAGTTTGCAGGGTCAGCAGAAATGGCTTCCAAGAAAGTCTCCTCAGCTGCCCACAAATCCTTTCTCACGTGCCATAGAAAGCTTGCGTACTTGCTATATGCCTCTGCATCCGGTGGCTCAGCCCCTATTGCTCGCTTAAAGTATTCCTCTGCCCTGTTAATTTACACATGAAGAAAAGGGTTAGTTATCAGGCAACCAATTTGCTGGCTTAATAGTGTTAAAGCCCTAGCTTTAGCAAAAGATCAAGCCCAGAAATATTATATAAATAAACAACAAGTGATGGTCAACAGGCTAAGCTAGACGCAAGTTGAAGATCTTTATGGCAAAGCGCGTAAAGGGTCACGCGCAGAAGATGATATTTGCCATGAAGGGAAAACTACAACCACACATTCCCTTGCCAGGATTCAGAAAGGGAATCGAACAGAAAAATATACAAGACGACAAGTCAAATTTAAAGCAGCGTCCTAGATATGGAAAATGTTGGAGAATAAACCTAGGAGATATTCCGACCCGGTGCTTGACACCCTAACATTAATATATGGACTCAAAAACTTGATCAGTGCCCAACTTGCTAAAATATCATAATGCTTGACAAATTGGCTTCTGAGAAAGTCTCCATTGACAATAATGGAGTTACAGTTTGCAATGGAAGGAACTAAGATATGGAAGGCAAAGATGGTGTAAGCTTTTACCTGTCGTTATCGTGGAAGACCATGTTGAGGAATTGAGCGTAATTGGCAAGGAGGAGAGGATTGTTAGGGTCTTGAGACAATCCCATTTGATATTGTAAATCTGTTCTAAAATACTCTGCATAATCATCCGCCTCGATCTTGGCGTTAATAGGTGAAACAAATCTCTGAATGGTCTCATGATCAAGGGATTCATCTCTCAATGGAAAATATTGCATTTTAGAAGCCTCCTCTACGATTGAATTCCATAGACTCAACTCCTCTTCTCTACTCACTTGCTCTGATGCTGACTCGGCCTCCCTTGATGTCCCTAAAGATGACAATTGAGAAGCCCCGTCAGGGACAATTGTTCTAATTTGGTTCGACTGGTCGAACCATCCATCGCCTTCAGTGCCACTGGCGAGCGGCCGGACCTTTCCGCCACCGCCATTATTGCCCCCAATTGAAGTTGTTTTGCCACTTGAAGATGATACCGAAAACATTTTTACCGATGAAGAATCAAACTTTTGATTCTTTTGGTCTGGGGTTTCAACGACAGATATACTCTCTGTTGTAGCTGCATAAGACCCTGAATTTGGTGGAGCTGCAAGTGCAGCGTTATTGGCCATGGAATGTACAGTAAAGTTTGCAAGGAGAATCATCACATACATCATAAGAGTAGGTGTATGTGAAAACACTTGCTGAAACAACCAAACGAAAGAAGCATGCATTTCTTTCTGTACACGAGCAAGAATCCCTTGCAAATCTTCAGTGAAAAGAAACTCTCTCATTTGCAAACTATAAGCGTGAAGTTCTCGAATTATGAACACCATGGAAGAAAACGCCCTTTTCACTGAACAATAAGCAGATTCCCCTGCTTCTCTAAACCCTTCTTGCCATTGCATCTTTCTCTTTATCATTCGAAGCGAAAGTGGAAGGTCGACACTATTCGCCTTCCGTTCAATACTTGCTGGAATTATATCATCTCTCCCTGACCAATCTGGTGGCTCTTGCCGGATTTCTGGCCACGGAGGCTCCATTGAATCCAGAGGAAACTGCCTTTGGTCCTGCACTAAATTTGACGAATCTTCACGGATAAAGTTACTATAAATGTCCCCGCCATTAATACTGCCAAGGTTGTCTCCAGAATCAGAAAGAATCTCTGATTCGGAATCCACTGCGTCACTGCCATCGTCATCGTCGTCGGAAAGCTGGAATCTGAGAGCCAATTCTTGAATTTTCTTGGAAAATTCTTCATCAGAAAAGGCATCCGAGCTAGCACTGCTAGCTCTTTTTATAGTCTGACCTCTTGATTTCTGAAACTCGTAAGAACGAGCCCTCTGTATCTTTGTTGTTAATGGAGTTCCAAACAGAGTCCGTCGGTCTAGTCTCTGTAAGCATCTGCACAGGAGCACACAACCTCCAGTTCCATCGAAACGACGCTGTCTTTTAGACGATGGAGATGAAATTGCAGAGGCTAGAGATTGAGAGGAAGATGGTGAATGATGAGTAATTGGCTGCGACCATTGAAAACAGGTCGTTGTAGCAACTTTCACTCCCATTTTTTCCTTCTTTTTTGTCCGAGAAACGCTAAAAAGAAGCTTATAAAAACAGAATCAAATTCCCTTAGATCTGCTGCAGCTGGTTAAAGACTTTGCGTTCTTTTTCTCTCCTTTTAATTCACACGAGCCTAGAAAATAAACAACAACTATAAAATAAGCCAATATATCAAAAAAATAAAAACTTTGAATCCCGGAAAACAATCATTACTTTCCATGAAAATCGGATCGGAAAAGGAATAGGAAAACGCAGTTAACGGCACGAAAAACAATGGAAAAAAAGGAAGTGAGATCCAAGAAATGATGCAAAGTTCAAGAGAGACTTTTGCAGGAACTTACGTTAGATTTGATGAACAGTTTTTCGATTGGAAATCCTGAGATGGAATCCGGCGAGAAACTGAGAAGCGAAGTACAAACCGTATCTTCACTTATCAAGAAGAGTGAGGAGAGGTTATCTCTGTCTCTTATATATAAACCCCACTGAGACACCCACGCACGAGGCGAGCTAGCTTTCGTCTTTTTTTTTTAATTATTATTATTAAAAAAATCTCCCAGACTTGTAGCCAGTTTTGTTAGAAGCCAGATGCAGTTTAAGTGGTTGTTGAGGACTGTTGCTTATATTGTTTTTTTAAATAGTTTTTTTTAATACAAAAAAAATATTTTATTATTTTTTAATACCAAAACATCAAAACCATAAAAAATATTATAAAAAATATTAATTTGAAGTATTTTTCAGCTAAAAATATTTTTATAAAATATCAAAAAATATTTAACACGCATCAAACACTTTTAAGAGAATAATATGCTATTTGTTCAAAAGTGTATTTAACTTAAAAAAATAAATTAATTTTTTACTGTTTTGTAATAGTTTTTATGTATTGATATCATAAATAAAAAAAATCTAAAAATAAAATTTTAATATATTTTTAAATAAAAAATATTTTAAAAAAATACCTTCCAGAGTGTAATGTAAAAAACACACTAAGTGCCTTTTCATAAATTACCAATTTAGATGTGGTTTTGGTTTTTAATTGTGTTTGTGGTTTTTAAATGTTTAATAACATTTTAAAATATAATAACATAACCATTTCATATGTTATTTTTAGAATTTATCCATACCTAAAAACTATGTGTTTTTTAATATATGTTTGATATTATGTTTTCATTTGTATTTTGGTGCATTTTAAAAGTGTATTTGTCTTCAAAAATATTAAATTGATATTTTTTAGTATTTTTTGATAATTTTCAAGTGCTAATATAAAATTAAAAAAAGTTATATTTATTTACATTAAGATAAAAAACATTTTACACCACAATATCAAACATATATTAAAAAAGTGTTTGAGATTATAGTAATAGTTACTTTTCAAAGTATTTTTCACTTGAAAATGATTCAAAATAATATTTTTTATAAAATTATTTTTTATATCAGCACATTAAAATAATAAAAAAATATTAAAATATAATTTTAAGTAAAATAAAATAAGATAGGGAGCGCAATTCCAACAATTGCATTTACAGTTTTAAAGTGCTGATATAAGAAGAATATAAAATATATTTTAATTTATTTTCAAATAAAAATATATTTATATGAATTATGCACTAAAAAAAAAACTGTGTCTTCTGAAGGGTAAACAGGAATGCGGGTAACCAGTCATTTTATAACTTAATGGGTGTTTTTGTTTCTGTTAATGTTTGTTTTAATTTGGATCCGGGTCAGCTGCCATTATTTAAGGTAAGTAAGACGAGGAACCTGATTTTCGAGTTTTGAGCGGCCCGTTTCACGGATGATTTGGATCTCATCTTTGCGCCACGTGTTCACACCGACCTCTACTGTTTTAAGATCGTGAGTTCACCGGCATGTTTAAGAGGAAGGTGGTAAATATTATTTTTTAATTGAAAATAAATTAAATAATATTTTTTTATTTTTAAAATTAGTTTATAAAAAACTAAAAAATAATAATTTAAATTTCTTATAAAAAATAATTTTAAAAAATTAAAAATTACGGTAATACCGTGAGCTCGCCGACTCTACAGTTTGCTCCTTTGACAACGTGTCAGTTTTTTTTTTTTTTTTCTCTCTCTCTCGTTGCTGTCTGCAAAATTAATATATAAATGTAGTTAAAGCACCTAGAAAATAAATAAAGCAAAATTAATTAATGTTATGGTGACTGGAAACTGTACAGACGACGGGACTGAGTGATGTAATTTTCCACTTTAGTCTGACGTCAAGAAAAGGGATCATCAACTGGCTATCCTTTTTATCGAAAAGTAAAATTCACCCCCACCCTTCTTTTTTTCTTCCGGCATTTCTCAAAAAAAAATAAATAAATAATTCGCTTTTCTGCAAAATTGTCTTTGTAAAGGAGAAACTTTGAATTTTATTTAAAAAAATAAATTTTTAAAAAATTACATTTATGCAAATTACACTTTATATCTTGTAATTTGATATATAAAAAACATTTAATCTTTATAATTTGAAAAATTATATATTTTTTTAGTTCATTTAGTCTGATATCTTAATAACACTTTACTTTTATAATTTGAAAAATCACATTTTGCAAACAATTTGATATTTAAATAACACTTTATATCTTTTAAAAAAATTAACAAAAATTATTTAAATATTTATAAGACTGTCATTATTTTTTAAAAAATAATTAAAGAGACCCTAAAATAAAATATAACTAGAATGTTGTAAGTGTACAATGGAATGAAAGTTTTGCATAGTGAAAAAAAAAAAACAAACAAACAGGAGAGATGATACCGTAAGGAGGGATAAAGTGAGTTTTGCTATATTTTTTAAAATAGTTAGTCGCTGACCAACTTGTGCAAAGGACTCTTTTTTGCAAAGGAGATTGGCTGGTAATTCAAAAAAATATGACTTCTCTTTTTTTTTAATAATAAAAAAATTTATTGAAAATTTTTTAATTAAAAATACATTAAAATAATATTTTTTTTTATTTTTCACATTATCATGTAAAGATATAAATTTGATACTTAAAAAAAAATTAAAAAAAAAACATTTAAGAAAACATATTGAATTGGTTCTCAATTATGCTAACCGCACTTGCTAATGTTTAGGCAGCATCTCTCACAGCATTCACTGCCAAATTATTCATCCTTTCAACTTATAATTTTGATTTGATGGGTTAATTTGAGATTCTGCTCATCTTAAATTTAAAAAAAAACTAAGATAAAGTAAATTTTAGAGGTAATTTAGTAAGATTTGATTACAATCTGTTAACTTTTATTTTTTTTATTAAAACAATACCATTTTAATTTTAAAAAAAATTGATCCAAACAATCTAATTAAAATCTTAAATCCAGGCCATAGACCAGGGCAGCCATCAAGCCAGAATTAAAAACTATGCTTAACTCTTTAGAAGTTAAAAAAAGGACACAATCACAAGTTGTTTTTAAAGACATATTATACATTGGAATCTTTTCCACTTTCATTCAACATAGAAATTCCGGTTCAACATTTTATATCCTATAATTACCCTTATTTCTGCTTCAAATTATTTGTTCATCTTCTCCTCGGGAGTATACATGTATATACATTTGAACATGCATCTTCTCTCTTGATTCATGCTACGGTACAGGTCAACAGTCAACTTCTTTTTTGAGATTATGATACCTGTGGTCCAGTTATTTTGAATATTATTACTGTAAAGCAATGTTTGTCATTTTATTATGTTTTATTTTGTTTTATTGTGTTGATATGAAAAATAAATTTAAAAAAATAAAAAATATATTATTTTAATAATTATACTTTCAAAAAACAAGTATTATCGTATCTCAAACACCTCTGCTGATTAATGAGCAATTAAATTGCAAAAACACTCCTTTGGACGATGGATTTAGTCCGTAGACTTTGACTCTTCGTATTTTCTCGAAATGTTGAAAATTCCAAGATCGAAGGAAAAATACTTTTTTGGGAACATGTTTTTCAAGTAGAAAAGTGAATATTCACTGAATCTTCCTCTGAAGGTTTAGCCTCAATATTGGTCTAAATTGGCTTATTGATTTTATTCTGTATCGAGATAATTACAAAAATTCCATTCTCCTTGACAATAAATTGGAGCAGACTATAATTATTCAATTAACTTGAGATAACACTCGAACAAGTGCTGATTCATGCATACTCTTCAATTGAAAGGTAAAATTCTACACTCCTTTGAAAGCATCACCTGGAACACGATATCTTCTTTCAATTTTATTTTATTTAAAAAAAAAACTCCCGTCCAATCATCTCAAATGGTAACCTTTTTAATGTCGATTATTTATTTATTTAATTAATTATAGGATGATGCTATTCTAATTTTGCTAATTGTTGATCTCAATCCATTTTTAATATATAAAAAAATCATGTATAGGTTATATATTATCTTTGTCTTCAACGCATCCTCGGGAATATATAATTTTGAAATAATTAGATTTTATACAAATATTTTATTATTTTTTAATTCCAAAGTTAAATCAAATTAAAAAATTAATTGTTGATAGTATAAAAAAAATCAAGATAAATTATCCTTTCTTCAATACTACCAGCACAACCAAAATACTTAACAAAAAAAATTTATTACTTTTTATTTAGTGTAAAATGACTAATTTCAACAAGATTTTCATAATTCAAACAATTTCTATTTGTTTAAATATACTCTGAAATAAAGTTTAACAAACTCAATGAAATTATATTTAACATCTCTTTATAAAGATCAAACATAAACTCTACTATAAAAAATAAAAATAAAGCAACGTATCTATAAAAAATAATCAACAAATAAAAGAAATAACTCTAGAAGTTTCATATGACTTTCCACACATCCAATACACTATTTACAATACTTGAGAACCAAAACATTAGTTTCTTATTTGATGTTTAAAATCTTCATAATTACTCAATCTTCATGATTAATTCATATTTATTTATTTTGATGAATGTTCATATTCATAAATATATATACTTATGAAATATTTTCATGAATATTAATAATTCATAAATTATTTATAATAATATTAATTTTCATCACATAATTAATGTATTGACTAGTAAATTAAGATAATTTATGGATTAAAAACAATTATTGATCATACAAGAACTTTATAATAAATATTTTTTATTAATCAAACTCAAGTTCATATCAACAAGCTCACTGATCCATTGTGCAATCCACGAAGCTATTTTGAGTTTTAAACTTTTGTTATTCAAAGTTTATTTAAGAACAATTTCCATTTAACTTTTAAATTTTAAATCATATTAAAACTTTATTTTAAATTACTTGTGTTAATTAGTTTACAAAAGTCAACATGTTCCTAACCACAAACACAAGTGAATCTCGCATATAATTTAACTATAAAAAACCTGTTTTATAATTTAATTCCAACAATAACAACGATAATTTTTTAATTTCTATTTTCTTATCATGAAATCAAACAACTCAATTTTATAATTTTATATATAAAAAATGGATATATTGAAAACCAGATTCTTGATACACTTACAAACCAAGCATCGCTGGGATTTATTTATTTTTACCTGAATATTGGCATATATGATTCAACTAACCATAAATCAGCAACCAAATTTATTTATTTTTTCATTCCCGTATCATACGCAGACGAAGTTTAGTGTGGAGACATCTCAAATCCCTGCATTGAAGAATCATAGATTTCTAAAAATATGTGTTTGATTTCTAAAAATATTAAATTTCTAGAAATTAAACCTTTTAAAGAAGGAGGAATTACATCCACACTAGGGGAAGTAAAAATATATTCTTTTCATGTAACTATGACCGTTATTTATGTTAAATGGACCAAATATACCTTGTTTTTTACTTAATGTTTTTTTGCCAGTAATAATTAAGAATATATTTCAGATAGTACGACCCTCTATTTTCTAACATCTTAATTTGATGTTCTATTTTACTCCTCCCTCGTATGCGGTTTTATCAAGTTATATATATATATATATATTAATCATAGAGTCTAATATTTTTTTGTCACTCATGAAAACGTTTAATTTTTTTTGTTATTTCCTTCATTTGCTGATTATTTTTTATAAACCCGTTACTCTCTTTTTTAATTATTGTAGAGTTTATGCTTGATGTTCGTAGAAAAATATTAAATATAATTTTTTTGAGTGGGTTGAACTTTATTTAAGAGTATATTTGAATAAATAGGGATTGTTTGATTTTTGAAAATCTTATTGAAATTAGTTATTTTACACTAAATAAAAAGTAATCAAACTTTAATCATAAATAATTAAATATTTTAGATACCAAGTGATAATTTTATAGCCGAATCGATTTCAAATGTTGGCTTTTGCACATGTAATGCGTGTGCATGATTATTAAAACAAAATATAAATATCAAAACTTTTCAATTTAAGAATTTTTATTTTTAATTAGATAAAAATAATTAATAAAATAATAATATTTTCAACAATTAATCACAGTTTTACAAGTTAGCTAGGTTGACAA
>Ga0325410_1007863_pt1 | contig 11617 bp, 8 predicted proteins | sample PopdelMetagenome_16_FD_206182 | JGI IMG/M metagenome (GOLD analysis project Ga0325410, IMG submission 206182) | Populus deltoides microbial communities from Bellville, Georgia, United States - Xylem-PdIQD-R3 | ecosystem: Host-associated > Plants > Phyllosphere > Stem > Wood/Secondary xylem... | reverse complement strand
GAACCAGCTTCTTCGATTTGTCCACAAAAACATCTTCTTTGCAGATATCTAAAATCTTAGTTTTCTACAGCCTATACTGCAATTTAAATACCACCCAACACTGCCAGCAAGTGGTTTGCTGGTCTTGTCTCTCCATCCACTTCTTAATACTTTAGCAATTAAACAAACAAAATTCGAAAAAAATATTTGGCATGCAAAAACAGCATGCAAGTTCAAGCCCCCATTGTTTCCATTTCATGCGGAAAAAAAAAGTCGTTTAAGGGTACAATCATCACCGAATTCTTTTTTTTTTATTTAAAAAAAACCCTTTGATTTGATCCAAAGTGCATTGAATAAAAGGCATCTTTGATCGGTAGATATTCGATTTTCAACTCTTCGTGAAGATGATGGATTATGACCTTTATCTTGTTTTGATTAGATGTTTTGTTCTTATTTTTAATGGTGTTTATAAATTTTAGCATAATTATTTATGATAAATAATTCTTCCATATTAAATACCATAAACTTAAGTGTCACGGTCACTTCTACTTTTTATCCTCATATTAAATATAATTATCTATTTCAAAATAGAAATTAGAAATAATTATGCTAATAACATATCATAAAACTATATATTTAAAAGTAAATAATATAAATAAAATAAGTGTAAATAAAATAAATAACAATATAAATTAAAAAAATAAAGAGAAATTATTATTATTTTATATCATTTGTAATCATTTTAACAATACTCTTATTTATAATTTAATATATATTAATACTTATAAGCTAGGAAGTTATATAAAAGATATTTAAAAATATGAAAACAGTTATTTTTTAAAATAATATTTACTTGAAAATGTATTAAAATAATATATATATTTATTTATTTATTTTTGAAAGTAGTATATTAAAACAATATAAAAATATAGAAAAAATAATTTGAAGTAAAAGAAAAAAAAATTCATTTTTTTTAATAATTTAAAAACATAATAAACGTGCTGGAAAATGAGATTTGAAATAATGAATGAATATAAAGATGATAAAGATAAAACAGTTTCTTCCCCTTCAATTACAGACAAAACAAAGATGAAAAAGAAAACAAAAATCATCATGACACACGCTTTACATGACTTTCCCGCAAAAACAGACCCTCTCCTCTCCTGTCCTCCCCCACCCCCACTCTCTCAATACAATCAGGCCATTTTATTATTTATTATTATTCTCTCTGCCACCGACGCCAACACCAACAGTTTCTTCTCCTTCTCTGATCCAGTCGAATCAAATCAGGTTCTTTTTTATATTTCCCTAACCATTCAAATGACTTCTTATTTTCATTGTATTTTTACAATTCAAAATCTAGGGTTTTTTGTTGCCTATTTTGGGCTGTAAATCAGATTTATTGTAACTGATCTTTTCATTCTTCATCATTTTTTAACGTTTCTGTTTAATTAAAAACGGGGTTCTTAATTTCTTATCAATCAAATTGCCATGATGCTGAAAACTGAAAAAGTTACCTGAATTGAGTTAATATATTACGATTTTTTTTTTGTGCTTTAGTTTTTTCTTCTTCAGCTTCGAATTATTTTCTGATTGCTGATTATTTGTTTTTCTGCAGGTTTTTCTTGGGGGGGTTTGTAGTTTGGTAATATAATCTATTGGTTTCTTGACAGAGTTTTAAGCTAATTGAGCCACTTGATGGTTTTGTTCTTTGCGGTTTAGTTTGAAGTTGTGATTATTGCTGGGAAAGAGGCATGTTAAGCCAGTTCTTATGAATTTTTGGGAGGTTGGTTTTTGTGGAGAGGCTGTTTTTCGTCACAAATGGGTGCCAGTTATTTAGCGATTTCAGCAGTGTGTACGGTTTTGAGTTTTTCGGTTCTAACAGAAGTGTCGTTAGATATATTGAGATCAGATGGTTTGATTGTTGAGAATCTTACCAACTTTGAGAATGCCAACCATGCACTTGAGCTTCTGTTTGGTTCATATGCCACCATTGCATTGGTGGTGAATTTTGTATTCAATGTATTTATACTACTCAATCTTTGTCTTAAGGTGAGTTTTTTTTTTTTAATTTTGCCAGATGTTTTCTGGTTTATAACTGCTTATTTATGAATATTTATGTGCAGAGGTTTATGTAGTGAGTTGAGCAATCTGTTTAAGAGGATCTTAGTTAGGATTTAAGTCACGACACAAAAATATGGTGAAATATGTTTTTTCGAGATTTATACTATCATTCTCTGCAGTTTGCATGCTAGCCAGGCATTTATTGCTTGTCTAATGGTTAGTAAATACCGTGTCTTAAGGAATGGGGCTACTGCTTTAGAAAAGAATTTACCACATAAATTCCTGCCTGACAGGAATGGGACACCATCTTGTTGTTGTGGGGGCTTGTACGCAGAATGATCAATTATTGTGGGCATAGGATGTTTTCTTTTAGTCTCTTCATGATATGTTTGCATAGGATGTTTTCTTTTAGTCTCTTCATGATATGTTTCTTAGGGAATTTTAGGAAAGTTCTCAAAAGGGGATATGTCACAGGCAGCCCTTCTGATTTGGTTCTCTTTACTTGCACTGCATGAAACATATTCTCTCTGTATTTTCTCACTTAATTCTTTTCCAGTAAAAGCTTCTTCCTTCTTTGAAAAAAAGAGAGCATAGATGAGATGGTTTTTATACTAAGTTAATGCTACTGGAGTTAGGAAAAAATGTTCTTGGAACCTGCAGCATTGTTTGGGCTAAATAGTTCAAATGGAATTATGGCTCAGATTCCCAGTTGGTTATCATATTGATAAGCTTACTTTCCTTCATAGATATTGCTTTGAGGGTTCTGATTTTGTTGTTGAACTTGCAGACTATTTTCTTTGGAGAGTTGTATCCTTCTGAAACTCAAAAACTAGTGGAACGTCTCATTAATTATGCTATTTACAAGGTAAATATCCTTACCAAGTGACTAGTTGGAAAGCATTTGACTTTTATTCTTTATTATTTACTGTGGTACTGGATAGGCTACTTCATTTAAGCTACTGTATTAGTTCTGTTGCACATTGAGTTTTTTAAAATTCTGTCTTGGGACAGCAATCAGGTTTTATTAAATGAGCAACTATAATGAGAAAGAAGGCTACTTATGACCAGTAAAATCACCTTTGAGTGTTCGTTCAACCTTCTTCCTGTTTTTTTCATAATTTTTGCACCACCAATTTCTCCAGAGCAAATAATATCTAGCAATGGTGTTTTTTTTCCTTTTCCTTTTGTATCTTTTAGACCTGTTGTTTTGCAATCTGCTTGTCCAGATATAGTATTGGTTATCAGGCTGGTAAATATTTTGAATCTGGATAAGTATTAGTTTCCATGACGATGATTTGATTGTTGGATTGGAATTGGGTTATCTTTGAATGAAGTTTGATAAGGCTAGTCATTCTGTTGGAACTCTATGTTTGTAGTTCTGTAATTGTTGTGTTTTCTTATGTGATGAATATTGCACAGGGAACACTTTTACCACTGGTTATTCCACCAACAATTTCTCAAATAGGTCTCTGGTCAATTTGGCTGACTGTACTATGTTCTTTAAAGGTTAGTGGCACTGTTTTCTTATGATTAAAATCTGTTGTTTTAATTTAATTATAGAAATGATAAGATTTCTGGTATTTTGCATGGTTTTACAGATGTTTCAAGCATTAGCTAGAGATCGACTTGAACGTTTGAATGCATCTCCTTCTGCAACGCCATGGACATATTTTCGTGCTTATTCAGTGTTGTTGCTGGTCCTCTCTGTTGACTTTTTCTGGTAATCTTTGGTAACCCAATGTTTTATTGATAAATATGATTTAGGAAATGCACTTGGTGCCCTTCTTTGTATGATATTGGCAATAAAGCTCAATGAGAACCCAATTTCATTACTGTTTGAAATATCTGCAATGGGTAGTACAATTTGACTTTTGGTAAAAGCTATAAAAATAATGTACAATCGTATATCAGACACCATGTTGGAAGTAGAAGACCTGAGCATAGCAGCAACTTGTTTTGATTTATAGAGAACAATTTTCTTTGTCATTGTGCATATGAAATTAGTTTTTCTTTTATTGGTGCTAAGTTTGTGATGGTGGAAATGGTTGGGGTAGTTTTGGAGGAGCAGTGGCTGGGCTTGGTCATGATGGTTGCCTAACTGAGACAGGTGGATTAGGTTGCTTAGTTTCTTTGTTTGCCATAAACATCCTGTTCCTACGTTCTGAGTGGTGGCCCAAGAGGGGCTGCTTCTCTATCAGAAACAATGTATCTTTGTGAAATAACAGGTCCAGATGGGGAAGGAGATGATATACTAATTCTCATGATTTTTCACATGGTTGCATATGAGGGAATTATTTAGCCTGCTCTCTCTCTGTCTGTCTCTCTCTTTTCTGTTTATTTCTGGCCCTGTTAATTTTTATCCTGACTAGCACTTTATTTCTGTATCATCTTGGTGTTTGCAGGATACACATGTGTTATGTAATATACAGAAGCACAGGTTCATCCATGTTTCTGTTGTTGTTCTTTGAGCCTTTCAGTGTTGCTTTTGAGACCATGCAAGTAATGTCTCTGGAAAACTTCTTTTCTAGTTTTATACAGAAATTGTAAATATGTTACGTAGATTTTAATCTTAGTGAGACACATAGCACTTGTTGACTAGGTTATATTCTCTGTAGGCTATGCTGGTTCATGGATTTCAGTTGCTTGAGATTTGGCTCCATCATTCGACTGGGAATAGTGCAAATTGCCAAAGATTCAAGTTTTTTGATGCAATAAGAGCAGGTGCTTCCTGAACTTTTATTCTGCTATATGAATGCCAGTATCCTAGATTGTATCAGGTGATAGGCAACAGTTTTGTGATATGCACAGTATATTATAGAGTGTATGTGTTAAGGCAATTTACCTTGGAGATCAGACACAAAGTCAAGATGCTGCTTGAACAAAGTCAATTTCCAAACTGCAAAGATATATTTTTCAACTGAAACATCCAATGGATATGTTAGGAATTTAAAACAGTGAACATAATTAAAGTATTTGTTCTGCTCACTCAAAAAGATTAAGCACTGCTCAACTGCATAAAGTTTGTAGGTGCTATAGCAATGTTTGTGAATGTGAAGGACAAGTACTAGTGGTAGAAATAGAACTTGAGAGAGGAGGTTGGGGATGCATTTTCTCTGCATTTGACACTCTACAAGAACTTGTTGTCGTGTTAAAGACTTTTGTCCTTTAGTAACTGAGACTACATGGATGTGTGTGTAATTACTATGTTATATGTGTTTGTGTGTGCATAAATGGAAAGTTCTAAATAGTGTAATGGATAGTGTATGTGTATGATTAGTCAACAGTTACTTTCATCAAAAGTTGTTGAAGGGCCAAAATTGGTCAACTAACTTACAGATCTTAATTGAAAACAACCAGGCACATTTTTTTGTGCTTAGCTCTTCAACTGAAAACTGAAAGTGGGCTTGTTTTTCTCTTAGACTGCATGTAGATCAATTCCCTTTGCTGTACATTAGAAAAGTGCTTCTCCCACGATCTTCACATTGTCTTTAAGGGCAGTTTCAATATAATTTTAAAAATGCTGTTCAGTGGTCCTAGTTTATTTATGTCACTTTGTTCCACTTTACCACACTTCTAGTGGATTTAATGTGATGATGTTTTCCTGATTAAGGAGTGTGGTTGCAGGTTCATTGTTGGAGTGGAAAGGCATTCTTATCCGGGATTTGGGCTTTTTGCTAGACATGGCAGCCTTGTTAATGGCACTTGGTCATTATGTGCATATTTGGTGGCTCCATGGTGTGGCACTTCATCTTGTGGATGTGGTCCTCTTTTTTAATATACGTGTAAATATTTTGTTCTACTTTCTTTTTGGAACTATTTAACATAAATGAGTTTGTTTATTTTGACACACTGATTTGATGTCCTTTATATTAATTGATTCTGGTAATTTGAGCAGGCTTTGCTAAGCGCTATCATAAAGCGGATAAAAGGATTTATCAAGCTTAGAATGGCTTTAGATGCCCTTCATGCAGCACTTTCTGATGCAACATCTGAAGAGCTACGAGCATATGATGATGAATGTGCTATCTGTAGGGTATGGTTGGCTCATATCTTGCTCTTTTTTTTTTCGTTGGAACTCTAAGTGTCTAATGAATCGGGGTAATGACAGGAACCTATGGCTAAGGCTAAAAGGCTACTTTGCAGTCACCTTTTTCATCTTGCTTGCTTGAGATCTTGGTACAACTTTGTAACTTATTGCTTTTGAGCAATTTTATTTGGCTATTCCTATGCTTAATAAATGTTGAATATTGTTCAATATTACCAGGTTGGATCAGGGTTTAAATGAGATATACTCATGTCCCACTTGTCGGAAGCCACTTTTTGTAGGCAGGCCTGAAAATGAAGCAAATACTCATACTGGAGAAGTTCTGGCTGATGAGCAGCTTGCTCATCAAATAAATGAAGGATTTGATCGGCAAAACACTCCAGGTCGTGCACTGCTTGATGGGGCATTCCCTACCCAGATTCAGAACTCTACAGAGAGCAGCCCTTGGAGGTTCGGCCCCTTACCTTAGGTCATCATAGTCTCTCTTGATTGCCTAGAAATGAGTACAGCTTGCTGCTTCTAGATGAAAACAATCATTTTTTCCCTTAAAATGGCCGAGGAAATTCTGAAATTTAGAGCTAGTGACCATTCTGCTATTGAGCAACGGTTAGCATGTTACCTAGCAGTAGTTCCTCTATGAGCGCCCATGAATTCTAGCATTATTGGAAATCTTGAATCTAGATTTGCTCGGGATCTGACATTGTGATGACTCTTTAGCTGACTGGCTGTCATATTCTATTAGATCCAATGGCCATGTTTAAGTTGACTTTAACCAAATTTTCTGCTTAAGAAAACAGAAAAAGTAAATTCCAACACATGCATGTTTCCTTTTACCTAAGAAGTAGACGGAGGCAAGAGAGATGATGATAACCAGGAATGCTTACCCAAATTTTAAATCGTGCTCTGCCATTGGCTGAAATTGCAGTTCCAAACATCTGAGTCTGTCTAATCTTTTCTAAAAGCCATTCAATCTCAAGTAAAAGATAATGGTCATTGCATAGATTGCGATTTCAAAGATTGGTGCCAATGTTTCCATCAATTATTTTGATCTCTCTCTTTCTTGCACCATAGAAGTGCAGGGTTGGATTCAAGTTGGCTACCTACTTGGTCCGGTCAGGGTGCGGATGGGGCTGGTCCCTCAACGGCTATGAGATCAGTAGGATTGGGGGGAGTTCAGATGATGATGAGGCATCTAGCATCTGTGGGAGAAACTTATGCACAAACTGCTCTTGAGGATGCTGCCTGGAGCCTTTGGCCAATGAGTCCATCCCAGGCTACTCCATCTGCCTCTTCCACCCCTCCTGCTGCTGGTGGAAGACACCCTGGTGGCACTGGTGGTTTACATATGAGGACCGCATCACACTCCACAAATGATTTCATAGAAAACATACTTGCTATGGCTGAGACAGTGCGGGAGGTTTTGCCCCATGTTCCAGATGAGTTGATACTCCAGGTTCTGTTTGAACTTACTTTTATTTACATGTCTCCAGGTTCTTCATTTGTTCCTTAGGTATACGTTTTGTGGTTAGTTACAAAGTAGGTCTGCAAATACGTTGTCACTTGTCATTATCATTTCCTTTATGTGCTTTCTTGGATTCCCTCTTCTTCCTCGTTGTATCACTATCTGTTATGATCCTTTGTAACATATCTCCATTCTGTTGCCAGCCTTCAATAACATATAACCTGAGATGTATACTTTTAAACCTGTTCACAAGATTGAATGTTGATTTAAAGAATTAGGGTTGGAGCTTTTTTATTTATATAAATTAGGAGATTGGTTTTATAGTGTGTAAAATATTTTCTAGACTCCAACTTTGTTGGTATTCATGGATTATGTTTCGTAGCAATTCATTTTTTTATAGTATCCTGTAGTCTTAATTAAGAACCTCCAATGCATCAAACTTTGCAGGACTTGCAGCGAACAAATTCTGCTACTGTTACTGTAAATAATCTTCTGCACATGTGAGATGAATGCTCTGTAATGGCTTCATGTGCTCGGCAGTCAACCTTTTCTTCCATGTACTGAGTGTCTCTGAAGGTTTGGGGCCGTGCACGACTTTGCCAATCACCCCAGATCGTTTTCTTCTCATTGCACTTTTGCCTTTTCAAATATCCACAAGCTTCAATATATGTACATACTAAGTCATTGTACACGAGAGGGAAAAGGAGGGAAGAAGGCATAATGTAGTGCTAGTTTTTCAGTTTCATGTGAAAAATAAAATCTATACATATAAATAGATGGGGAGGTTGAGCCATTGAGGCAGGTCTTTGTGCTCTGCGCCTCGAGAGAATTTAGCGCATCAAATCAATTTGCTCCAAGCTACAGAGGACGCAGCTGTACTGCCTGGTTCTGCATACATAGTGTACAATTATGAATAATATGTATTGTTTTGAACAAGTAGCTCCTGTTAGATTCTGAGGAAACTAAATGATTTACTTCTAATGCTTGTCATCAATTGCTAATTTTCAATCGAAATTTTGCAGCCAGTTGTGATTGCATCCGCTTAGTTCTTTGTTGACCAGTTCTTATTATTGCACAAATACTCCCACGCTGATGATTCAAGTAATCTGCCTCAACCATATGCAACCTAATGGCAAATGGTATTTGTCTTGCATTTCTATTTAGTCAGATTTCTGTTCGAGTAAAGCAGTTGGTTTCTTTAAAAGGATTTGACAATTCCCTGATGTTTCTGATGTTTTACTCAAGGTAAATGAATATTCACTGAGGGTACTCAGACTGGAGAGATACTTGGTCGGTCCGTGAGGTTCCCGTAAAGACCCACCTGTAAATTCGTTTATGGAACAAACTCTGCAAACATTATGGTGCGCCGAATTGAAAAAAATACAGGTTTTGCGACAGCTTGCCTCGACTATTTGTTATGTACACATAACATAATACCAACTGTTTAATCACCTAGTTTGGGAGACAGACATCTCCTCAATGTCTCAGATCTTGGCCAGAACTCTAGTCTCCTCTCATCTTTCGTGGAGGATTCCAACTGTAAAACTCTCTTAAGAAATTATTACAGGATTCAAGCGATGCTCACTTAGATCACATGAAACCCATCATAATATTATGTCTGTGATCTGATTTATGTCACAGTTTTTCTTAAAACTTAGAGCTAGGTCTTTTTAATTTTAGGCCCAGGTCTCTCCTCATTTCCTAATACCTAGAAAGTCCCTAGTTTTGCATGTCATGGAAGTTAAATTGTTATAGGTGTGACTTAAAAGTAGTTCAAGCGACAACAACATTTTCAATGCATGATAATTTATTGCCACAACGCAGTTAAAAGGTAAAATTGCATATAAAATTCTAGAATGTTAGTAGTAATTTAACAACTGCAAACACGGAGCCACAAGCATGAGATCAGACGACAAAATTTGTAGTGATTTGAGCTTACCTCTACAGCTTTGAAATCCTAACATTTTGTTCTCTTTGACTTCTCCCACCAGTCCCATGATAAAGTTTTTTACTAGTATAAATGTAGATGTGCTTTTTGACTACATTGCATGCCCTAATTAGTTATTTATTCATATCCTTTAATTATTAATCTAGATGATGGTGAAAATCGATCAGGGAGTGCTTAAAACTGCGGATTATTAATAATAGTTAAAACATGAAAATGGGTGCCGATTAATTAGTTTACTAAGCAAAGTCACGATGCCTTCTTAAACCGTGCATAAATCAAGAAAGATGTTACAAAGTGCTGCCATTTTTATTTTGTTTAATTTTATGAAACTCCAAATATTTTGTTCTTTCATCCTCTTTTAAAGAGAAGCTTTAGCCTTTACTGTTTGGAGGTCCCTTACTGCTATTGAGAGAGCGACTGGTTAAAGGGCCAGCATCCCCTTCTATTTCCTTTCTCCCTCAGTCTCATCATATCATTACTCTTTCTACATGTTCTCTTTCAAATTTCCTTCTTATACGTCTCAGTTTGGCCCTCACAAAACCCTTTTGAATACAAATACAAATACATATATATAGCTAGCTAGTCTTCTATATCCCATCCCATAACAGTTAACACACACATAACAAATAACTCTCATCTTGATTTCTACTCTCCTGCCTCTCTAAGATTTAATCATGCCCATCAAATCCTTTCTACCTTCCATTTTTCTCTTGTCTCTTTCCATGCATGCATTATGCAATGCTCGAAATATTGGGTTTGTGAAAGAGGGTTTTAATGCGGAAGTCTATTTCTCTGCCGAGGTTGGTGTCCTACACTCCCACTACAACATGTATCATTGATTCTTTGATTATATATCCTTCACCCTCTTTGCGTGCGTGTAGTTTTAAATTTAATTTGGGGTCTAGTGCAGGTTGGAGAGAAGGTCGAACACAGCATGGATTCAGTTCATGGAACTAATGACAGAGAGGACATCAGTGAAAAGAGTACTCCTGGTGCTGCAATTATTACTCAAGAATCAAAGGATTCAAAGGCTATTACCAAAAGTTCAGGTCATGATCAAAATCCCATCAAGCCTCTTGTTCCAGTTTCTTGGCGTGTGCCGCACAAGAACCTCCATCAAATCCCTGGGTTTCAATCAGATTATGCTATGCCTAGAACACGAACACCTTCTCATAACTGATCAATCTCCCTCTTTGAATCTTATGTTATGCATTTATGTCCACAATTTTTACCGATAACAAAGGTATCCAAAAAATGTACCCACCTACATCTCCGGATACATGAAAACCGTCCTGCCTACTTGCACCAGCTAAATGCTCAGACCAAACTCGGAGGCCGGCCAGCAGCATTGGCAAAACATGGGATTATTTAAAACGAGAGCAGCGCCGGCAATAGTTGAGCCCAAGACATGCATTCATTCCATACAGCTCGAGCAAGTCCTTAACCATGAGGCCAACTTCATATGTCCAACATATATGTCCTTATAAATTTGAGAAGCTGTCTTTTCTTTTAGAAGCTATCCTACTATTTATATACCTTTATGGGCTTTTATTATTTATAGAAATTAAGAAACTAGCAGGATTGTTATTTCACTACTGCCATTGCCTAGCTATAACTACAGCCTGTCTCCCAGTATATTGCTTTACTTCTTACGTACCCATTTTTGTACAGAAAAATCAATAATATGATCCATCATTCTCGTTGATGTTATCTTCTTATAGCCATTAATTAGCATCAACTATCTTTTCAAACACTATTTTTCTGAGAGGGATGGAACATGAAGGTAGTAAGATTTTCAAGTCTCCTAATTCTCATGTGGTATCGCTTAAAGCAACAAATACAGAGGTAACGATGCTTTTGAGTCTTTATATATAGTGCAGTAGTAGCAGTGAAGGATCTAACTTATAGGGTTCAAATGTCTGGGGCAGTAAAAGGTGAGCAGGTGCTCATGAACCGTCACTTTCCTCTTGTCCATGATGAGAGTGACAAGGGCAAATGATCCATGCATGAATTTATCTGCATGTGCCTCTACGCATTAATTAGTGGGGCTAATCAGCTAGCTACATTGCATGAAGTAGAAGATAATTATTTAGTAAAACACTTTAGAGATGAAATCTGT
>Ga0325410_1007861_pt1 | contig 11618 bp, 15 predicted proteins | sample PopdelMetagenome_16_FD_206182 | JGI IMG/M metagenome (GOLD analysis project Ga0325410, IMG submission 206182) | Populus deltoides microbial communities from Bellville, Georgia, United States - Xylem-PdIQD-R3 | ecosystem: Host-associated > Plants > Phyllosphere > Stem > Wood/Secondary xylem... | reverse complement strand
TTGTATAATGTTGGTAAATATCCATGCTTGATTACGTTAGTAATGATACATTTAGCATGCCATTGAACACAATTTTCTTGTCATTGGCTGCTTGCTAGCTAGATGATCTATCATTGCTGATATCTTCCCAAAATATAGATTATTGCCGAGTCAGATATTCCTCTTCTGTTCTCTGGTGGAGAAAGTTCAAACCTACAGACAAATTGCCTTCCCGGGCCGGCCTTAACCCAATGCCATACACGAAAAACAACACTCCAGGCATAAACAACAAACAATCAATATCCTTTTTCTCTCCTCTTCATTCATGTATAGAAACTATCACTTCTCATTTCCTTTTGCCATTCTTGCATTTCAATCTCCATTTCGATTCGAAAACGTCACAAAACCTGACACTGCTCAAGAAATCGCATGGAGCTGCCCTCTAACTTGTTGCCCGATGAGGCTAGCCCGGTATGGATGAACAAGGGAGACAATGCATGGCAGCTCACAGCAGCTACACTAGTGGGCCTTCAAAGCATACCAGGCCTTGTGATTTTATACGGCAGCATAGTAAAAAGGAAATGGGCCATAAACTCAGCATTCATGGTCTTTTATGCTTTTGCAATGGTACTTGTTTGTTGGGTAGGGTGGGGTTTCCGCATGTCATTTGGTGAAAAACTTGTGTTTTTCCTAGGAAAACCTGCGGTTGCCTTGGATGAGAAGTTCTTGCTAGGGCAAGCATTTTTAGGCTACTTTCCAACAGCTACAATGGTGTTTTTTCAAGGCGTGTTCGCGTGCATCACGTTGATTTTGATCGCTGGTTGTCTATTAGGAAGGATGAATTTCCGCGCTTGGATCATGTTTGTGCCCTTGTGGCTAACATTTTCTTACACCATCACTGCATTTAGTATATGGTGCCCCGACGGATGGTTGGCCAAACTTGGGGTAATTGATTTTTCAGGAGGGTATGTTATTCATCTCTCCGCCGGTGTTGCCGGCTTCACCGCAGCATATTGGGTAAGCCTTAATGCAAAATTAGCACAGATTTCGCTTGATTTATTGAAATGTTAACATAAGCTAGCAATACTGTTAAGATCACTGAGTTGTAGTGGTCGAGTGTTTGGTTACTAGCTTCCATGATCAGTTAACTCCACAAGAAACATTAGAAATCAAGAAACCAATAGCTTTCAATTTCAAGACTAAAAACTAACAATCTGCAAATCTTGTCTGAACTGCTCCAGGTGGGTCCAAGAATAGACAAGGACAGAGAGATGTTCCCACCAAACAATATAATTCTGATGCTTGCAGGGGCAGGCTTGCTTTGGATGGGGTGGAGCGGATTCAACGGTGGAGGTCCCTTTGCTGTCAGTACAATTTCATCTCTAGCAGTCCTTAACACCCATGTGTGCACAGCCACTAGTTTGCTTACATGGCTACTTCTCGACACTTGCTTCTTTGGAAAGCCCTCTGTGATTGGCGCTGTACAAGGCATGATCACTGGTCTTGTTTGCATCACTCCTGCTGCAGGTCATTTTACTTTATTTCCGGTCATACATACACCTTCATTTTTAGAGAAGAACTCAACAGTCCTTTGAGAATTTCCCATGACAAAATCATACTTTTCTGAACAGGAGTTGTGCAATGCTGGGCAGCGATTCTGATGGGAATTGTATCAGGAAGTGTTCCATGGTACACAATGATGGTTCTACACAAGAAGGTGAAGTTCTTAAGACTAGTTGACGATCCGATCGCCATATTCCACACGCATGCCATTGCCGGAGGTCTAGGAGGCATCCTCACCGGCTTTTTTGCCGTGCCTAAATTATGTCGCCTTTTTTACATGGTGCCCGATTGGGAAAAATACATCGGCTTAGGATATGGACTCCAAAATGGTCAAACTTCTGCCGGACTCCGACAAATGGGAATTCAACTAGGAGGCATTCTTTTTGTTATATTTATAAACATTTCCACTACTAGCATGATTTGTTGGTTTGTTGGGCTATTTGTTCCACTAAGATTGTCTGATGATGAACTGCAAATCGGTGATGATGCCATACATGGAGAGGAAGCTTTTGCACTGTGGAATGATGAGGAGACATTTCAGAATACCAAGACTAACTCAGCTTTTGAAGCCGAAGATTCATCCTATATGAAATCAAGGTCTTTCGGCGATGTTCAAATGGTATGATGGATTTTTTCAAGCCCAGCGGCGGGGCTTTGGATCCATGTCTGTACCCTCTTCTTATATATAAATATTCTCTCATGGATGGCTTGTTATTTTTCTTTAATATACAACATTATAATTGTTTGATCTATGAAAATAATTACAGTTTTTTGCTCTCTTTTTTCTCGTTGATGACATGGGAACATTTTTCGGCCGAAATTCAGAAAATAAATTGTTTTAACAAATAAAGGAAACCACCCAAATCCAATGTATATGAAGGCCCAAGCGCGTTGTCACAGGAAAAATCTCATGAGGTGTCCCCACCAAACTCAACCACTGGCCCTACAAATCCTCCGTCCCGCGTTTGTAACCTTTTACACCTTTGCCCTTGCTTCCCTACTGAATTACCAAATCATCATATCAATAAAATTGTTGGAAAAAAACAAAGGTTTATGATAATTAAATCCTATTTTTCTTGTGCTGCATGTCAAATAGGTCATAATAAAATTAATTTTAAAGCACAATGGTAAATAGATCGTAGCAAAATTAATTTTAAAAAAATATAAAAAATATACTGTGAGATCATAAAAAGTCGTCCTTTTTCTGCAGGTAAAATTATCTTTGAAACAAAAATTTTCTTCTTATTTCAAAAAAAAAATCATCAAGGAACTAATTAATTAATCATCGCAAGAACAGTGGCAGTTTCGGAATTGTAGGAAAATCAAAGTGCAAAAGAAGACCTTAGAAAGTCTTTAGCAGTTCCTTACTACCTACGACATTCCTAGAGTTTTTAACCAAGACCAGTTCATTCAGACCATTCAGTTCCTTGTTCCTTTCTCAAACCTCGGACGACAATCCTCTCAAGTCCCTCCCCTCTCTACAAAATGTGCGACGTAGGCATAACCGTACTAGACGGAGACACTCTAAGATCGCTCCATGTGTCCTTACGGGAGGACACCGTCTCTCTTACCGGAGCTCAGGTCCTCGATTTAGCAGAATCTGAAGCCTCCCGCTCTCTCCTTGGCCTCTCATTGCCTCAACACCTCAAGTCCTCAGCTCTCCGTCGCATGAACATCGACGGCGTTGACGATGACGTCGATTTCCGACGTAAAGAACTCAGTCCAGAAGAGGCTTCAAGGAAGCTCAATGAGTATCTCTCCGCCATCGCTGATGAACTCAAAGGTATTGATCTTGGTAGCCAATCCTGTACAAATGTGTTTTTATGTATTTATTTATTGTGAGGATAATACGTTTCTTAAATCCTTGTTATGTTTTGTTGGATTAGATAATCCATTAGTGGCGTCGATTTTGGATGGGAGTGCGTTGCGGATGTTTTTGGAGGATGAAGATGATTTTGCTATGATAGCAGAGAATTTATTTACTGATTTGGATACAGAGGATAAAGGGATGATTAGCAAGAGGGAGATAAGAAATGCAGTTGTTAATATGGGAGTCGAAATGGGTGTCCCTCCTCTTGAAGGTTTTCTTCCCTTTCCCTCTTATTTCTTAAGTCATTTGTGCATGCATCTGTATAATTTATCAACTGTAGCTATTTGATTGGTATTATTAAGGTGTATCAAGAATATAAAGAGTGTTATTAAGCTGAATTATCAAATAATTGGCCGCATGTGCTTCCTTGATTCACAAATTGCAACGCTTACAGGTCGATGGTGTTGTGGACTTACATTACTATGGATATAATCTTTACTTAGAATGAACTGTACTGTCTTATGCCATAGAACCCTGTGATGTAACCGCTGATCTGTTAGTTTTTTAATTACTTTTTGTCAACAGCAGCGTAAATATGAATTTGGTAATCTTTGCAAATATCTGAGGACACCTTAAGATTTGATTGCTTTCTGCTTTTATCAGTTCTGGTATTGTCATGCTCTGACAAGATAGTAGCGTCTAGTCGTTCTCTTTCAAAACTCCCTGGGAATTGTTGTTTTCCTCTTAGGATTTAGGAAGGTGTTTCTTCCCTGTTTTAGTTTAGGTCACCAGTTGCCGTCTGTTTAACTGGCAACTTCAAAACCTGCAGGCCTGCTACCTTCTGTCAAGGTGCGACATTTTGTTTCATGGAAAATTCATGAATTGTTGACCTACCATGGATTTTTAAATTTTCTTGTTTGATCATTGCACCCTTGATTTTTCTTGTTCAATAAAAGAAGTACTGGTTGGTTTCATACGCTTGATCTTTGGATATTGGGGTTTTGTACCTCCCTGATGCCTCCATAGTTTGCCTCAAGCTTTTGTTAGAGGATATATGAGTGGCTACTCCAAGAATGTGTAGAATGTAATCGGTTTCATCTAGAGCATATAGCTCTCCTTCTTATATATATATAAGGGAAAAAAAAGTACTTGTTGCTGCATATTGTGCATAATCATTTTGAGCTGATGCTGATGAGTGATGATATGGAGAATGAATGTTACCTACCTTAGGACTTTTTGATTGGTATTGTAGTAGATTCTAATCTTTTCGAAAATCCTACTTGATTTTAGGATAACAGGATTAGTATGGCCATCTAATTTTGAATAGTTTGCGTAATTGGAACAATTTGTAAGCTCACTCAGCTTGTTATGGGAAGTAATGAGGAAAATATTTTTTATTTTGGAAAAATAACTCAAATATGGTAAGTTTCTTAGGTGGACTAGTTTCATTCTTTTGATGGTGTTTGATATGTAAATTCACCAAATTTCTTCATTAAGCCTTAACTGGTATGGATTTGGATCCTGTAAGAATATGACCACATTGTTCATTAAATCTAAATCATTGAATTCAAATTGAATGGTCATGATTTAGTGTATGATAAAAATGAAAAAAACTTAATTCATTATTTTATTTCTCTCATCTAATCTAAATCATTGAATTCAAAATCAATTGTGAGATTTGGAATATGATTGGTCATGTTCCTAAGAGAACATGAGAGGATCCTAATCCGGCTGTTGTTTGTGAAATTGACCTCTGGAATCATGTTGATCATAATTGCCTTCTCGTTTTCTTTGTTTTTCCGAGATTTAGAGCAGCGAAAGTATGCTCTGGTTCCTGGAGATTAGTATTAGTTCTTTCCCTTCATCATTCAAAAGTAATTTAATTTTATTGATGACTTTTTCCTTCTTACTCAATTGTTCTCTATTGCATGAAAGTTGATGAATACATGTTCTGGTTGAACAGAATTTCCTTTGATAAATGACATTTTAAAGAAGCATGGAGCAGAGGAGGAAGGAGAATTGGGCCAATCACAATTTGCCGAGTTACTTCAGCCTATTCTACAAGAAGTTGCAGATGCTTTGGCTATAAAGCATTTTGCAGTCATCCATAACATCAAGATAGTTAATGGTTCTGAGCTAAAAAAGGTAGGTCGTTATCAGCATCTTATCATTAAGTTAATTATCCCCAACTGGTGGTATCTCTGCATGTCTGTTTATTGAAGTTTTCAAAGGGAAATTAAGGAACATTTAACTCTTTAAATCTTTAACGTTGTTTGATCCCATATGAATTTTCTAATTCTGCTTTCCCACGTGGCTTAACTCCATCCTGTGCTGACAAATTAAGATGTAGAAATATGTTATCTGGATGGGAGGAAATGGGAAGCATGTAGATATTCTGTAAACCTTATTGTATGTGATAGGTTTTATAAGTTTGCTAGTAATGTATGATTTTGAAGTGCTCAGGATGTCTCCATATTTTTGAGGTCACTAAAGAAACTGATAGATTTGGTTTCAGTCACTTGACCACACATTGACACTGTTTTCAAACCCCAATTTGGTTCAGTCATTTAGATCCTTGACTAGATTGCTGGCTTAGGTTGACCAAGATAAGTAAAATTGGAAAAGCATGCCCCAATTTACTGTTTCTGACAATCAGCAGTCTACTCAGGTGGTCGTGAGTGCTGTTATAGAACCAATCACAAAATTACCAAGGCACATAGGTATGGAAATCACAACTCAAGTTAGAGAGATACATAGAAACGCAGCTTTTTTTTTAGTGAAACGTCAAGCATGTATTTTTAATTATAGAAATTCAATGATAGTGGCTTTGTTGGCTCACTATGGACTGAGCTAGGATTTATTGACAACGAGCACAAACATTATGTAGAAATAACTGGATGGTTAAAATTTAGATTTTCCTATTATGGAAATTGCCATGATCTCTCGTAAACATTTGCAGGTTTTGGCTAACGAGAAGAAATTGAATGATGTAATAGCAAAGATAAAGCTGGAAAAGGACAACGGAAAGAGTGGCCATAAGAGCACAGAGATAATCAAGGATTTCCTGGAGAAAAATGGAAAAGAACTGGGCTTGCCACCAGCAGAAGCCAATGAAGCAGTGATTCTACTTTATGATGCTGTATTTGCTGCCATAGACAGTGGAGAGGGTGCTTCTGAAGAGGAAGATGAATTTAGGAAACTTGTGACGGAAATTCTTGAGAAATTTGCGGAGCAGCTTGAGGCCAATCCTATCTACTGTGATCTGGACGGTTGAGCGAGGCAATTTGGTATCTTATTTCAAATTGTCTGACAGGTAGCACCGGTTGTTTGTGCAGTATCACATATAATTCTACTATCCATGTATGTCGATTGGATTTTACAGACATGAATATCATCATATACACACATTGTTACACCCTTCCTGTATCTATCTTGGTGGTAGTATATCTATGTAATGCTTTTATGTGATTATTAAATGATAAAATTAAAAAAAAAAATCAATTAAAACAAATATAGAACTGGATTGAAAGGGCTTTAAAAATCGAGGGACTGGATTAAAAGAAAAAGGGAAAAGTACCTTGCGCATGTGAAGCACACGCCAGGGCATGAGGAAGGCCTACATCCTCTGGGCAAAATATTAGCATTCACTCGAGCTCTGATTGATGTCTTTTTATTTTGTTGAATTCGTTGTGACCTCTTCTTCCATGTCAGGTGGGAGGTCTGGCTTGGCTTCAATTACCCATTCTTTTTTTATAAAACTAACACGACGAATCTTACTCGAGACCCTTCTCTCTCTTTTTAGATATAATTTCTCCCTCTTAAGAAAACCCTAACAAAGCTCCAAATTGGCTTCTCATCTCCAATTGAAGGTCAGATCTAGTAGAAATTTTATGGGCAAAGGGAAGTAAACAACTCAAAGCTTTGTGCTAGTTATTTGAATTTTCTCTCCTCCTTGGTCTTAAATCCAGCCATTTGTACGGTTAAGAATCAGTTCATGGGTGTGGTGGTTAGCCTTTGGATTGAAGAAAACTCTAGCGACGATTAGAAAAGAGTTATGTCTGGGTTGCCCATCAATTACAGTGATAGCTTGATGAAAATGAAGTTTTTAAAGAAAAAAAAAAATTGCTTGGCCCAGCTTCTTATATTTGTTGAAACCTTGATTGTCGTAATGTTTAATGCCTTGATGAAGCCAATTTGCTAGAATGTCTTCTTTTGTGTGAGGCATATGTTCTTCCTCTTTATATGAGTGACCAACGATGAATTCTTGATCTCAACAGCGGCTTTCCACTCTGTGTTGATGATGTTACTGTCTTTTGATTTGCAAGAGGTGTCCAAGAGAGTGGCCCTAAATAGTCCTTCGGCTCCCTCACTCTGGGTGACTAACGGTGGTTCTCGATCTCAACAGTGGCTCTTCACTCTGTGTTGATGACATTAGGTGCAGGGGTATCATGTATGTGAGATGGAGGAGGAAGAAGGCACTCTGGTTTGACAAATGATATTAGGCTGATCATTTGTCAAACCAGAAAGTGCTCATCAGTCACAAAAAGGACTTGCAGGAAGAGGGCACCAGGTGCAAATCTACCCCACATGTAGCGGATTTATTCAAGCAAATTGCAGGAAGTTGTCGTTCTCAGACATTATAACATGGATATTGACAAAACACAAGAGTTTGGACATCGAGCATGTACTTTTTGGAGCCTTGTTCTTCCACGTTACACGATAGGTTCCTTGTGTTTCTCTTGAACCATAGTCCATAGCCCTTTTAAATCGCTCCCCCAAGTTGTGAACCACCACATCCAAGCCCGTGACCTGGTCGGTGCCTTTCACTGTCTAGAATTAGTCGCATTAAATTGGGGGCACCAGATTTTATTCTCGTGTTTTCGCTAAATATTTATTGGAGGACAACAATGGAAGGTTACAGCACCATCCAGTATAAACTTGGCCAAAATAACCAGAGGCAGGTAAACTACTCCATTACAATTTACCATGTAAGCTAACTGTCATCTACTCTGGCATCATAAAAAAGGAAATGTTATGGCAAGGAACAACGGAATCTGTTGCATTGGAATCTAAACAACAATGGTGAAAAGAAATATTATTCATCACAGACCACCAATGGTAAATAGTTATTGCAGGAACAAAATGAGGTTCCAAGGCTATTACGCCTGCAACATAATATTACAGTAGCAGGTTGCTAGAAAAAACCAGATTGATAGGAATGAGGGCATAAAAGCTTCCCTCGGAAAAACCAACATGGTGCACACCCGAAACTAGAGCAATGTGGATTACAGCCCTGTGACTCCAGAACCATGGCTGATTTCCCACCACAATATCATTGACATATCATAATAAGAAAACCTGGCTTTCTGAAGTATAACTGCAAGACATCTATAGCTTCAACATTTCATTCTTTACCATCAGCAGCACGAAGTGAGCCCAATTGAACGGGTGCTTGGGTTCCCACAACTTTAGATGAACCATATATAGACAAGTCCATTCCTTGTGACTTCTCTTTCTCAATCTGTTCCTTGATCCAAAAGTATGTAATTCTCAGTCCATCCTGCAACATAATAATTAGCATGTTCAGAGTCCTTGGTGGTAAAGGCAAGGCTAAACAGAGGATGCATAACCCAAAATCATATCTTGAAAGACGGGTACCTTCAGCTTCATTGTAGGAGCCCAACCAAGCTTCTCTTTGATTAGTGTGTTGTCAGAGTTACGTCCACGCACACCTTCTGGGCCAGGAATGTGATGAATAGGGAGATTCTTGTTCTCGAAGCTGAGAACAATCTCAGCCATCTCATTCATGCTAACCATCTCATCACTTCCAATGTTCACTGGCTCGCGGAAGTCTGACTTTGTCAATCTGAAACAGAGAAAATGTATTCAAGGATGATTAATAATACTGGCAGAACCCATGGGATATGACAAGAATGGTGATCAATATCAGTACGAACCCAAGTATCCCGAGAACACAAGTGAGTGCTTCGATTATACATGATAGAAAAAATACAAAGCACTCACCTAAGCACACCTTCCACACATTCATCAATGAATGTGAAGGATCGGGTTTGAAGTCCATCTCCCCACATCTCAAATTTATCAATAGAAGTAAGAGTCTTTCTGCAGAAAGCAGCGGGTGCCTTCTCCCTGCCACCTATGGTGAACATATGAAATAAAAAATTAGAATAAACCAAGGAAGCAGAAAAAATTAATACAAAGCAAGAAATCCCTCCATATAGCAAGTGATTGCAGTTGTTAAGCACTAGCCTTTCCATGTTCCAAAAGGACCATAAATGTTATGGAACCTTCCAATGCGGCATTCAATTCCAAAGTCTTTGGTGTAATGCTTGCACAACTCTTCCGTTGCAAGCTTCTCCAAGCCATAAGCATCTTGAGGCTAAAACACAAGTTGGGAAATTATATTCATCAAGCACTCCAATCATTTACAGGTAAAAATATAAGTGATTTGCATTCCTCTTAACCAGAAAGAGCAACCAACCTCTGCAGGCCAGGCATCAGATTCCTTGAGGCTCACATTAGTCTCCAGCTGCTTAAATTCAGGGTAAATACAAGCACTAGAGGCATAGAATAACCTGCAGGAAGAAAAACATCAACACTTTATGAGCACATGTCAAATTAAACAGGACTGCTCCTTATCCAATCCACAACAACTAACCTCTTAACACCATTGATCCTGGAAGCTTCAAGCATGTTGAAGCTGATCATTGTGTTGTTATACATAATGACAGAGTGGTTGGACTGAATGAAGCCCATCCCGCCCATATCAGCAGCCAGGTTGAAAACATGGTCAACTCCTTTTGTAACCTTCAGGCAATTATCCATGACCCTAAGATCAACAAGATGGAATTCATGACAGAACATGTCTTCTGTCATGTGCTCATTCTTCTTCCAGTCAGAAGCAATAATATAATGACCCTCAGACTTCAAACGGCGAGCAATGTGGGAGGCAATAAAACCACCTGCTCCAGTGATGGAAATTTTGAGATTTTCAGATGGCCAGTAAGGCTCCCTCTCGAGGGCCTCATAGGTGTATGCACCATAGCTGCCATCAGCACTTCCCATTCTGTATTTTATAAAATCAACAAGAGGACAAAGAAAAAGTTAAACAATGATTACTAGAATTACTTTTCATTTAACACAGAACCAAAGATTCTAAATTAAATGCTTCATAACTGGAAAACCTAAAGAAAAATTACATGTAAACACAAACTGATAACTTAATCATGACATGGCCATTCCTAAAAAGAAAAAACAAGTTGGTAGTGCTAACCGACACATTTGCATACGTAATTCGTTACACCAAGCTTACAAAATTTCATATTTAACATTTAATTAGCCCGAATCTCATTAATATCGTAAAAGTCTGTAGAATTAACCAAGTGAAGAGGAAAGAAAAATAAGAGAGATAATGGCAAAACCTACTCCCTTAAAGACAAAAAGGAATTCCAGCCAGCCAAATCCTAATCCCACCAACAAGGAAACATAGTCAGGGATTATACATCAGAATTAACCAAATAAAAAGCACCTACTCAAGAGAGAGGTTGAAATTACAGGACAAATGAAATATTTAGAAAGCTACACAAACATATTCCTTGAAGAGAAAAAAAATACTATTTTACTTGACTCAACAACATCAGAGCATCCGGGGATATTACTTATGGTAGAAAATAGAAAAGAAAGAGCACATGAGAAACAATAAACTGACCAGTGACCTCATATCGTTGGAAAGAATTAGTACAAGACAGCTAGTGAAAACAAACTAGGGTAAATTAAAAGTTCCACTGAAAATTACATGAACATAATTCATGAGAAGGCAAGAACAAGCAGCTGTTTTCAGAATTAGCTAAAGAAACAAAGGACAAGGTAATTACCCATGTCACTGAATTGAACAAAGATTTGAAATTTAGCATACCAACAGCCCAATAACATATAATTCATAACAGGGTCTGAACCAGAGGCTTCAGTTATGGTAAAACAAACCCGTTTCACATTCTAACCCTAACACCTAAAAAGAAACAAGAAACTAAAAATGCAAGTATCTTGGTCACAAAAAGATGTATTTTGAGCTAGAAAAGTGAGCAACAAAGACAAGTTCGGATTTTATTTTTTTACCTGAGTAATTGGAAATCTGGAGTTTTGTAGCTTCGCTAATGAAGATAATATGCAGAGAAATTAAAGGGAATGATTGCGAGAGAGCGAAAGAGAGTGAGAGTAGATTCAGAAGGCCAAACTCTTACACTAT
>Ga0325410_1007859_pt1 | contig 11619 bp, 8 predicted proteins | sample PopdelMetagenome_16_FD_206182 | JGI IMG/M metagenome (GOLD analysis project Ga0325410, IMG submission 206182) | Populus deltoides microbial communities from Bellville, Georgia, United States - Xylem-PdIQD-R3 | ecosystem: Host-associated > Plants > Phyllosphere > Stem > Wood/Secondary xylem... | reverse complement strand
TTTCTAAGGGAGCCCTTTCTTTCAGACCCCTATTATAGCTTGCAGGCTCAACTAACGCCCTTCAGTTCGAGGGTCAGCAGAATTAGGTGAACAAAACACTAGAAAAAGCTTAGACTGATAAGATCTTCTTTCACATCATGGTTTCATACATACTTTATATAGATTGAATGTCAAATACCAAAAAAAAAAAAGAAAAAGAAAAAAAAGAGCTCAACCTCTTGCCCGCCATGTAAGGAATTAAAAAGCTCTGATTTTACAGCTGTAAGCAATAAAAGAAGGTGTACCTTGTGACTTGTATTGTGTAGATGATTAACAGGAGGGCTGCCTGATTGGCAGAGGAAGGGATCTATTTTCCAAGTAATTGTTGACCGCAAACTATGTTTAGTCGCTTTTTTTAAAAAATTTATTTTAAACAATATTTCACTCAACAACTGCTTCGTTTACTTAACAGCTGCTTCCTTTAATTATGAAAATAAGAAATCAACCAAGTGGTACAGTAAGTCCACGGTTTCGTATTTCGTTTTAAATGAAGTTAGATAAATTTTTTTAAAAATTAATTACTTTTTATATTTTCATACTATTTTGACATATTAATATCAAAAATAATTTTTTTAAAATAAAATTTTATATTATTTTAATATATTTATAAAATAAATATTTTAAAAAACAACTAAAATAATCTCGTAGCAATCTCTAACTAAAAAGCTAATGTCGTTTTCTTTAGGCAAGTCCCATGTCATGGTGAGGTGTTCCCTTTCCTAGTCTACCAGTAAATAGTTGTAAGTCATTGATATTAATTATCATTACAGTGAATAGAAGCTTCCACTACTCTGCTAATTATCCCTTCAATTACTAGGGAGAAACTTCCTACTTTAAAGCGTGGCTGAAGTTTATTTGATATATTTTTCAGGCAATAACTAAATTGGATTTTACTTCGATAATAGTTGTATATTTTGAACCGCTCAATTATTCCCACACGCGTTCCTCCGTGTTAGTTAAGGCTCTAATTAATTGGGTTTAATTATTTTGAACCGTTCACTTTAATTGGGTTTAATCCGTGTTCTAGGTGCCCATATGTTAAATAAGTTTATTTTTTAAGTTGACTTTTTAATTTATTCTTGCATTTTTAATTAAACCAATTTTTTCTATATAGAATGATGAAGTTTTTAATAAATTTTTTTATTAACTTTTTTTCATCAGAATTAACTAAATAAATCATGCAAACAACTTGAGATTATATTAAATATGACCCTGGATTCTATGAACATGTCAACTTAATACAAAGCGAGTAGCAAAGTAGCACATGCAAGAAAAGTTCTTTTTTAAAAAACTCACCGCACCTCTCCCCCTTTTCCATGCTCTTTCTCTTGGATTGACCCCTACATCTTTTTACAGAAGAATTTGAGGAAATTTTTGACCGATAATTCATGATTATTAAAAGCTGGATGATTAAATGATTTATAATTTATGACAATTTAATTTTTAAATAATTATTTAAAGTCTGAGAAAATCAAATTTTCAGATAATAAGTCTTTGAAAAATTTTAAATCTGTTTAATAAAATTATAAGAACTCCCGAATAATTTTGTTTTATTATTTTTGTTGCATGTATGATATTTGAAAACTTTCAATAAATTTTTTTTTAATAATTGATATTTTTATCAAGCATTTCATTATAAGAAGACAAAGGAAAAACTTAGGTTAACTGAAATTGTTAATTTTGAGTCATTTCTCAAGGAGTTAACAACATTTTCATGAACCTTTTAATTTCTCTATTTGAGGGTCCCTGCTTATAAAAATTAGTATCAATCAAATTATCTTTAAAAAAAATATATTTTTAATAAAAGTATAAACACTCAATTAAAAACATAAAAATATAGACACTTAGATGTAAAAACACCTAGTTAGAAACAAACTAAAAGCTTATACATACATAGCATAAATGTATCAATCTAACAACCATGCTAATATAAAATAAATTGAATTTAATGAAAATATTAAATTAGAAAAAATTGAAAATTCATGCATATAAAAAATAAAAGTAAAAATAAAAATAGAGATACTGAAATAAAAAAATTAAAGACCTTGAACTACAAATATTATTAAGTCTTTCTCAAATAAATAAATAAGGAATTACGGAGACATTTCGAGCTCATTTCATTGTGGCTATACCCTTTTACCCGGACTATGTAGTCATATTGTGATGAGCGAAGATAAGAAATCAAGCTATTAATTCCCATAAAAAATAAAAAATAAAATTGATATTTATACACATTTTTTTCCATACAAATTATTCACAATCGTAGATGTAGCCTTGTCGGAAATCAAGGTCTGCCCCCCTTTTGATGCCTGCTGTAGTCAACCATCACCGGCCCACTAGTTATAACCACAACACACGTCAATACAAGTTTTTACATAGTGAGATAATTTTTATTAAAAGTCATTGTTTTTTAGAAAGAACAAAAAAAAAAAAAAATGGTATTTAAAAAAAAAAGTTCTTACATAGTGAGATTGACTCTCCTTGGACTATGGAGAACATTATCTATCATAGTAAGATAAATTTAGACTATTGATTTCATTTACCAAATTAACGATTTTTTAAAATTGGTAATTAGTTTTTTCTATGATGAAATTCTAACCATTGATTTCAAATTTACATGATATGATAAATTACGTTGTTCCTGACTCGAGAGTAATCCAATCCTAAATACTCATAGAGCACGTAATTAAAGGCTTGGACTAAATTAATATATGTTTAATATTACAGTCCAAATGTTTTTATATAAAAGTGTTAATTTTTTAATTAAAAATATATTAAATTATATTTTTAAATACTTTTAATTTATATAAAAATAATCTAGAAACTATTTTACAAGATATTTTCGGACACACTTAGACCGCATTATCGAACTGGTCATAAAGCTCCTCGAAATCTCAAATCAAAAGATGCAGCTTGTATATATATTAGCAAAATAAACAGCCATTTTCTTCTCTACCAACCCAGTACTGTATATAAACGAGTACGGTATATTTTTGGCAAAATTGAAAAAAGAAATATAATAAAATGCAGATAATAATAAAGCTACAATCATATATACCGGTATGCTGCATATGCGAAGGAAGAAAGAAAGTCCTTCTCTTACGCAAATTCTCCTCCAAGCAACAAACCCCCCCACCCCCTCTCTTTCTGTCAGAAACATTACCATAGTTGCCAACAATCAGTTTTGCATATATTCACAGCCCTCAAAGATCACTACTGCCTGCTCTCTCCTTCTCTCTTCTTTCAAGGAACAAAGAGCTCAAAAACATGTCTAGAATATTAACGATCACAACTCTTATTTCCCTCCTCACAATCACAGTCCTTACAACCCCAGCTACTTCCTCTACAGACTCTTTTGTCTTCGGTGGTTGTTCACAGCTAAAATACACACCAGGTTCTCCTTACGAATCCAACGTTAACTTGCTACTCACATCCCTTGTCAGCTCAGCCGCGTTCACCACCTACAACAACTTCACCATCAAGTCCCCCACACCACAGGACACTCTTTACGGTCTCTTCCAATGCCGAGGAGACCTCTCCAATGGTGACTGTGCTAGCTGTGTAGCTCGTGCAGTGAGTCAGCTCGGCACTCTTTGCCCTGACTCGAGTGGTGGCGCCTTGCAGCTTGAAGGGTGTTTTGTAAAATATGATAACACGACGTTTCTTGGAGTGGAAGACAAGACGGAGGTGTTGCATAAATGTGGGCCGTTGATCGGGTTTGATTCTGATGAATTGAACAGGCGTGATGTGGTGTTGGGTTACTTGGGGACTAGTGATGGGTCCTACAAGCCTTTCAGAGTTGGTGGGTCCGGGGATGTTTCTTCTGTGGCGCAGTGTGTCCAAGATTTGAGTGCGAGCGAGTGTCAGGATTGTTTGTCTGAGGCGATCGGACGGCTGAAAACAGTCTGCGGGCCCGCTGTTTGGGGGGACTTGTACTTGGCCAAGTGTTATGTGCGGTTTTCCAAAGCTGGGGCCCCCTCCAACGGCGGAAATGGAAATGGTAAGCTGTTGCGCCACCCGGCAGGGTGGTGGTTTAACGTTTCTTGTTTCTGGTTGAATAATTTTTGGTTTAAATTAATGAGTAATTAGTGAAAATCCCTATCTTGAATAATCTTGAAATTTACCTAATGGCAAATCTAGCCTGTGACAATTGATGCCGTAGTTTTACATGGTTATTTGGGTAAACTTCAAATTGTTCAAGATGGGTTTTTTTTAAAGTAATTTTCTATATTTCCTTTCTTTCTTGTATTTATTTTGTTTTGGTTGTTACCCTTGTGCGTGTGTGTTAGAGAGCGGGAAGTTGGAAATGTTTCTCTCTTTTATCTGGTTAATGAGTGTTTGATTAATTTATTTTGATGAAACTGCCCCGCTGGTGTGATCCGATTTCTTGACGCATATTCAAGGTGAATGCGGCAGTGTTTAAGGAGATTCTGGAGCAAAGTTTATTGAATTTTGATTCAATACTCTTTTCTTGCAGAGTGATATATACAGTACTATCTGTTTCGATCATGGGTCTGACATCAATTCCATAATTATTTATCAAAATTACTGTTCTAGATTTGATGAATTTGGAGAACAAAACCCAAAAGGGAAGTATCTCATAATCCTGCTGTATATTTCCATTGTCAAAGTAGTTGCACACATGCACATAAGGAAAAGCCCTCTAAAGTTCTTAATCACCACGCCATGATAAAATTAAAGCCCCACTTTTGAATTAATGCCTCACTAGGAACCAACAAAGGATCCAACGCAGATGAAATTATTATGGTCTTAGTTCACAGTCTTTGGTCCCAAGTGTCTGAGTTTCTATAATGGTAGAACAGAGCATATGGAGGAGTTTTAATCAAATAATGTAGAAACTACTACCTCTAAAATTTCCAAAATGAACTGGGCATGTTCTTTACAGTAGCATAATCAATCTTTGTTGATAAATAAGTTGAAGCAATCAGTAAATTATCTCTTCTCATGCAGAATGTTGGCCAGAAATTATTCACATGTAATTGGGTTCTCTTTACTGAGATGATCACTGGCAGCTTAAATTTGTCATTGGCAGTAAGATACAGCAATTAACATAGGATTGGTTTATGTTTTCTTTCTGCTGTAGATAACAACGGAAATGATGAAGTTGAGAAGACACTTGCAATTTTGATAGGACTCATTGCTGCGGTTGCATTACTCGTCGTATTCCTTTCTTTCTTAAGGAAAGTTTGTGAAAGAGAAAGAGGTAAGCTACTTGGTCATCTTTCTTTGCATCTTTACAGTTCTCTTTATTTTATTCTCCTAACATTGTCAAATCTTTTCATTTTTTTGTTTTATTTTAGGTTTAGTAGTTGTCAATACTCTTACTTATATACGTGTCATCTTTCCATACGCAGGTTGTAAATAATATAATTTATGCAGAAAAAGATATTCAGGAAATGGGTTCCCTCTGGTCATTTCCTTTGCATTATGTGGCCCGATTGCTTCCCTTTGTTTTTGTGGTCTCGACTCCCCCCCCCCCCCTCTCTCCCCCTCCCTCCCTCCCTCCAATTGAAGTTTCCTTCAAATTTCTCCTAAAGAAGCCTGGAAGGGTAAATAGAAAGATGTTCATGGAAACAGGTACCCTTGAAACAAGTGAAAAAGAAGAAAATAAAAAAGGTTTGCAATAAGGTGAAAAGGCCTAAAGATTCCGCACTCTCCTCTCTAGTCTTATAACATCAATGGTGGTAGTCCTCTCTCTCATTGTTTTGTATAAATAGTGATTGTGAAAGTGCTCTTTGCAACGCTGTAGTTAGTGCCTGAGATATTAGAGCCTTATACTTTGTTTTAATTGCAAGTGTTGTATTCACAAAACTAGTTAAATTTTATTTCAATGTTTACGTTCCTTTCCTCGTATCTCCAACAAATTCTATATTTAGAAACCTAAATCAAAGTCTGGTTAGAGTAAAGTTTTACTTCAAACTATTTTTTTAACTAAATTGACAATTTGTTTTTAACCATAGCTTTAATAGACCAACTGATATACTAATGACTTGAGTTTTGGATTAGGTCAACTCTTATAACCATGATAAATCATGCTTGTTTGCTAAAATTCTCTTTATTTCCTATCATGTTTACAAAGCAAACAGTTCCCTTTCCCTTTCCTTTATATATATTATACACTTGTGTTTTTATCTGCTAGTTGAAAACTTTGCAGTTGCCGTCAAGTTGAGAGATGAGGCAACTCAAGCTTGTCTAGAGCCCAATAATACTATCTTGAACATTTAGAATATCGTGATGATTATCATCATAATGATTAGGACAGTATTCTTAGCATTTTCTTATAAAACTATGCTTATCAAAGTACTAACGGAGGTCTAATCAGTAAATTAAAAGGAACAATTCAAATGAATTAAACGATCAATAACAGGGCTAGTGGGTGATATTCATGAATAGTTTAGAGTCCTGTCTCCCTCTCTCTCCTCCATTATCCATAGGTTTAAATTTATAGTTTTTGTAAGGTGGGGCTGTCCCCAATCTAGTCCTTGGCACCATACTTTAATCCTCTTTAGCAAGCATGGATACAAATACAAATTAATATTCTTTTTCTCACCCTCCAATTACAATCCATGCATCTTTTTTTTGAAAGCCATGGTGATCTTGATGACCTTTAAATAAGGGAAACATGAACCAAGCAACTAAAGTGACGAGAGGGATGACAATATTGGGTGTCAGATCAAGAAACTGCGTATCATAAAGCTCAAAAAACAAGACCACTCTGTGAAGGTCCCAGCAATTGGTCCCCAAAAACTTTCTTTATCAAACAATCATGTGAATCTGTTCTCGTAGAAGACACTTGTTCCGTTTTGGAAATGGTGCTAGCTAATACATCTTTTGTGATTGCTCCAATCAGAAGTAGGCTTTTGGTTTTTTGGATTATGTATACCAAAGAAGCTTGCTGTTCATCAAATTCAAAATGCTATGCTCCATGTTACCAAAAAAGGTGTTGTTTTAAACTAGGATAATTAGCCAAATGTTCCACACCTAACTCCGCAACTTGCAAGCAATCCACGGCTAATTACTCTAGCCCCTTTTTCGACTTTTGCGGTCACCACGCGGAGCCTCTAATATAATTGGGTTATGCAGAGATGCACTTATAATTGCTTATAATTGTTGGCCTTGGACGAAGCTTTTTTTTTAATGAGGTTTAATCAAGTAACAAACAAAGCTGTAGGTGGATAACAATGACCCTTGTACGTCAAAATAGTAACAAGAACCTTGCATTTCTATCCTAGAGTGGAAGAGATTAGAAAGAGGAAAGATGGGAACGAAGCTTCCGTTGATTGATTTGAAAAGCATGGCACGCCAATAGTTATTTAAATATTTTTTCTATAATATTTTAAATATACTTATTTAAAAATTAAAGATTCACCAACTCCATGTAAAAATATTTTCTGCATATATTAGTCACATTTTGGCCTACGGAACACTAAATATGTATTAAAAACTATATTGGTTAAAAAAAATATTAAAACATTATTCAATTTAAAAATCCTTCCTAGATTACTTGAAGGATATCATCAGTAACAAAGCTTCTATTTATCAGTTTGAAAATCAGCATGGCACACAAATAGTTACAATCAAGATCATTAAAAAGATGGGAGGGAAAGGTAAGGGAGTATTAGAGCTTCTTTGGGAGGGAATATGTTTCTTTAAAATTTAATTTTTATAATTTAAAATTAATTTTTTATGTTTTTAAATTATTTTGATGTGTTAATATTAAAAGTAAAATTTAAAAAATAAATATAATATATTTTTAAATAAAATATACTTTAAAACATAACCACTATTAAATTTTTAAAAATACCCTTCCGAGGAAAGTGCGGTAACAACGTGGTTGAGGAGCAGAAAACAATTAGCTGATATAGATTGGGCGTTTGCAAGGCTGAGAGTGATTTTATTTTGTATTATTCCATGATGAACGATACAGCTCAACTAATTGCATAGAGAGAGGATGGTTTATGAAAACAAATGGCTGTTGAATAGGCGCGTAGAAAGGTAATTTAACATCCTTTCTTCACACAATTCAATTTTCAAACAAGAGTGTCTACGGTTCATTGCAAGCCCAATGGGCCATGAACTTCTGATTCAAAGTAGTTAAGGCCACTTGAGTTGTCTTGTTACATTCCCAGCCCATTTTTATTAGGAAAGGGCTCGTTCATCAGCAGATGGCCTTATCCGAGTCCCCAACCAGCAACCAAAAACAGAAAAGAAAAGGTAGCCTCGTATTAGTCCCCACTCAATAAACATTTTCTCAATCCGATCCTTATACTGAACAAATATTACCAATATCCTCTCCTTATCGTCCCTATTCGGAAATATATACACAAATTTATGGAACATGTTTGTTTATGTAAGGATGAAACTAGGTTTTAATAGATTTATCAGGGACCTTATTGGTGCAAGAGTATTTTTTAAACTTAACTGACATGTTACTTTTTCTTTGGGGATTAACTTGAGTTTACCTAAGAAATCGGTGAAGCAAATGCCAGATGTCCGAAATAAGCACACGTGTCACTTATTCCTCCTCCCATCATATCACAACCGTCACCTCCCCTCTATTTAAGAAAAAACAGCCCTCTTTCTCTGACCGCGTTCGATTTCTCCTTAATCCCGAAGAAAAGCACAAACCCAAAATTCCCAATCAGATTTAGATCTATTAGGATCTCGAAGCAGCAATGGCACTTGAATGGGTGGTACTAGGCTACGCCGCAGGAGCAGAGGCAATCATGGTCCTTCTCTTGACAATCCCTGGTCTTGACGGGCTGCGCAAGGGACTGAGCGCGGTGACACGTAATCTGCTGAAGCCGTTTATGTCGGTGGTGCCGTTTTGCCTGTTTCTGCTGATGGACATATACTGGAAGTACGAGACGAGGCCGAGCTGCGAGGGCGAGTCCTGTACTCCAACCGAGCACCTCCGACACCAGAAATCAATCATGAAGAGCCAGAGGAATGCCTTGTTGATAGGTGTTGCACTCGTTTTCTACTGGCTGCTTTACTCGGTTACTCATCTTGTTGTGAAGATCGAGCAGTTGAATCAGCGCGTCGAGAGGCTGAAGAACAAGGAGTAATTGATGATGATGGATTGATGAATGAGATAAGTGGGTTTTGTGTTCTGTTCTCATGAATTACTACGGTTAAATGAGACTTTAATTTCGTTTGCGGATTCAGTTTTTTACTTGTTCAGGTAGTAACTCTGTTTGATTTTGGATGTGAAGATCTGATCAATATGCAGCTTTTCTTTAATCATTTTAGGATACTGTGTTTTTTCCCCTGCATGTCGAATTCATTTCCAATTTTGATTAGAATGTGGATTGCGAGTCGTGCAAGTGTAAATTGATGAGTATGTGGATCTTTATTAGGCAGTTTGTACTGATCAATGCGGATGGATGAATCTGTAGTATATTAGGGTAGGAGAAGAGAGTAGGGACGAATTTCCAAATTTAGTTATGCAATTGCCATGTCAACACTCTGATTGATTGTGAACTGTTATGACCAGTAACTATATTAGTCTCTTTTAATCCTGTCCTGGACAGCCACCACAATATACAAATAATGGTCAGCTACGAAAATGATGATAAGATCCAAGGCCTTTTATTTGGTCTCCGCTGAATTCTCAACTTTTCAAATTACACTCGCATAAACCCCTTTCCTTCTCAACGTTGATGGAGAGAGTTGTCACTGGCGCTGAGGCAACTCTTACTTCATCATGTACACTCCATGGAATTCTTATTAGCTTCGTCATCATTGCAACTCGTATTGGTTTGATGTTTCATCAGTTGCATTGGTGACAAGCAATGAGAATTCTTGGTTTCAACGTGGATGAGCTGCATGTAAGTCATTAGTGGCTGTGGGTTGGAGGAGTGAATTGGTACCAGGTTGCAAAGAGGTGGTGGTGGCTTGCTTTGCGTCGGAAATCTGTACCGGGTTATAAAGAGGTGGTGGTGGTTTGCTTTGCATAGAGGAGTAGATTTTTAGTTAGTTTCGTCTGTAATCCGTGGGTGTTGGAGTTGTTTGGCAATGAGGTAATTTATTGTTAGCATACTTTTGAGTGTCAGGTTTGTTGATGTTGATCTTCTTAATATGGTGTTCGCATTCTCTATCGTATGTTGAAATTCACCTATTCAAGGCCAAAACAGCCCCCACTTGCAGCACTATCATCTCATACCGAGTCTAATGTTCAAGCATCACCAGGTGAACTTGCATTACCCACCACACCACCTCTTTTCCCATTTACCTTTTAGTCAATTTGGTATCCTGTCTGCCCAGATCTCACTTCGTTGAGTGTTTAATTTCGACTCTTGAGTGTAGAGCCTCAGGTGAAGGGTATAGTGTGGTGAAAACGAAGCTGTTCTGAAACTATGCGTTTAGGAATACGAGGAGGTGCCAGCCATTGCTTTAGTAGAACTGGCCGGGAACTAGGATTTCTCGAACTTATCTACAATTCCTCATTTCCCCTTTTTTGGGCTGCAGAAGAACATCTTGTTTTCCTCTCTCGCCCTCTAGTTAGGGAAGGGAGGGCTGGTTTGGGGGAGGGAGGCGTTCAGTCATAACTTGCACTCTCTCTCTTTTTGTGTGTGAGGTTAGGGCGATGATCCACACTTTTATTCCTGCCACTCCTTGCGGATCTTGCCTTCATTTTCACATTTACTGTTGAGTAGTGAAACCCTTTCTATCCTTTGTGTGTGAATCTTGTTCAAGAAAGGCAGTCATATGGTACCCAAAAATATAGTCATAGATGTATAGCAAATGTTAGTTGCCTCCGCGCGTATTTGATTCTTCACTTTTAGAAATCAAATGCAGACAGATTTACCACCATTCTTGTGAAGTGGGTAATTTCTTTGTTGCTGTTCTCTGCTGTAAAATGTCTCTCTCACTCGCTCACGCACACATGAAAGCTATATTATTTGAAGGTTTGCTTGGGTGTATTTGTTCTAGATGATAGACATACATATGTAGTTCCTTTCTACACCAAGCTCGGTTAATGCTCGTTGATCCATGGGCTACGATGCTTTATCATATGTCCTAAATCCAATTTAAGCACGGTCGGTGATGGGCTTGATTAATGGAATTCCTGACCATAACCTGCAACTCCATGGTTGAATTATCACTAGGATGGGCTATAGCCCGTATCAAAAAAAATTTAAAATTGTATATTGCCCTTTCTTCCTTAAAAACTTTAACTAATTTGCCATATAAAACAAATTTAACCAAAATAAACCACCATACAAAAACTTTAACTAATTTACTATTATGTCATTTGTCTTTTATCATAATAATAGGAAAAAACACTTTCTCCACAAAATCAACCTCTTTTTTTCCCTTTAAAATCTCTATGTTCCTGGGCTAAGAAAATCAGAATAAAAAATTGTATATACAAATTCAACCCAATCAAGAAATTCTAGTACCGGTAAAGAGATTTTCTCGAGTTTGAGGAGCATTATAAGTTGAATATTCTCTTCTTGATTTTCTCGTTATCATTGCCTTTGTAGAAGAAAATACTTGTAGGAAAATTTCAAGAAAATAAATATAGCCTTTTCTTGGTTAATTGGATTCAAACTT
>Ga0325410_1007857_pt1 | contig 11620 bp, 6 predicted proteins | sample PopdelMetagenome_16_FD_206182 | JGI IMG/M metagenome (GOLD analysis project Ga0325410, IMG submission 206182) | Populus deltoides microbial communities from Bellville, Georgia, United States - Xylem-PdIQD-R3 | ecosystem: Host-associated > Plants > Phyllosphere > Stem > Wood/Secondary xylem... | reverse complement strand
CATGGGCTTAGAAAACCCAAGCGTATAGGCCTTTCAATCCAAGCCTAGTGCCTAAGCTGACTTTTGTTCCTTTTAAAAATGATGGTGACCTATCATTTGCTCTTGTTGTTTTTCTAAAAAAAAAAAATCGAGACAGGAGGATAACCAAAAATTTGAGCTATGAGTTTTTTGCAAAAACAAGAATTAATTTTCAATCTTTTTTTAACCAAAAATACTTAGAAAACATACTCCTCGCTTTAACAAACATTTTCATGGTCTTGAATAACCCAACTGGTCGAGCGTCCAAACCATCAAAATATAATTTTGACTTAACTATCATAAACAAAATAAATTTGTAGTATGATCGTGGAAACCAGATCGAAACCAAGGGAAATTTCGTTTAATCTTTTTACAGTATACTGAATGAGAAAAAGTAGGGGATTTGGATGAAAAATTCAAGAAATAATAATTCTAAAAATAATAAATTGATGTCGTTAAGTTAATTCAAGGGTCCACACATCCATTCCTATAAATCTATTGATCATCAAAGTAAAATAAATATTCCTTCACGTCAAGCAAATAAATTCGATATCCTTTAAAACCGAGGAAAATCGATGAAATTATGAACACATTAATTAGAAAAAGCTCTCTAATCAATTTCTTACCATCAAGCGAATGTAATATTGAAAACAATTTTCGTTCACTCGGCAGTAGTCTTATGAATAAAATCTATGCATTTATTCTAAGCAAATGTTCAAAAGCTTAACAATTTTAACTTAGTTTATTCTTCCCTAATAAATCAAGATGAGAGTTGCTGCAATCAAATTAATTCTTTTGCTTCTTAATCTAGTCCCTAACAATAATTACGGATTAAAAGGAACTAACAAGCATTCATGCTATTTCAAAACAATTCAATAAGCTTGAATAACAGTCAATAGCATAATTCTGAACAAGAAAAAATAAATACTTGAATCTAAAATAATTACAATAATAACGTTACTTCTCACAATGTGCTAATGGAGATGGTGTGTGTCCCTCTTGAACTGAATTTAGGAGTTTAGTTCATGGTTACTGGAAAATTGACAAAAGCAGAGAAAAAATGAATGTTTTTCGACCCCTGTTTCAGCTGTGTTCTGCTCTCTTTATCCTCCCCCTTTGCTGCCGAAACCTTCAGGATTCTTAGACTAATTAGGAGTCTTCATGATAATAAATTATTTTTTTCTTTATCTGGTCTTTAAGGTTAGATAAATCTATCAAAATATGCGTTGAAAACTGATTCTGCTACTGTAATAATTCTGTTGTAATTCCAACTCTGCTGCAACTTAGACTTTGTTTTTTACTTGGTTTCTTGCAATATCCGACTATCCTAGCAGTATTAATTCATTCATGGTGTGTTAGAGGCTTGATATGCATCTTTCTTGGGTCCTAGAACCCACCGTTTTTATGTCAGATTCTCAATCGTAGTAGGATGTTCGGTACTGTTGGTTTCCTTATCAGAGTAGGAAACCCATCTCGTCCTCCAGATTGCGTCTGAAGTTTGGTCTTGAAAACGATTTTATCTGAATTGGAATCCTTCATCCAAGTTGTAGTAATGGATGTGTAGATGAATTTGGGCTTTTGAATCTCCTGATTTCGATATCTTAAGCTTAAGATATTCCCATTTGAATATCTAGTGTGAAAGTAGAGAATCCTGCTGCGAGTAGGATTCTGACCCGAGTTTGCAGGTCTGATTAGAGATCCAAATGAGATCATATTTTGCCAATGATGCCTTCCTAGAAAGCTTGATATGTGTGATTTAACTTAGATTAAGTTGACGTTCTCATTCGAGAACTCTAACGTGACAAAAAACCTATCATAAAAAGCTAGGTCCAAAACATAAAATGCAGAATTTCTTATCTTAAACAATTAATTCACAAAGTCTCTTCTGTATGCCAAACTCATAAAAATAACTTCCAATCAACTCAAATATGTTTAAAATACATTAAAAAGCATAGTGTAAAAAGAATAAAAAACATGAGTATATTTTGCACTTATCACCGACAAACAGTCTAAAAACCTGAAATTGACTCTCATTAAAGAAAAAGACTTTTTGATTTTAGATCTACCATTTTAGGAGATGGGAAGGACAAAGAACACTTAGGTGGTCTAAATTGAAGTCAACCGAGACTTTGTTTCTCTACCATTGGAATCTGATGACTTTCCCTCTCCTCTCTCAAATCAAGAACCAAAAAACAAGAAAGATAAAGTTTGGATCGAAATAGATGTTTTGAAAACCAAAGGGACCAAAAAAATAAACTGGAAAGTATAAGGATCAAATTGAACTTTTTTCAAACTTTGAAGTTGACACCTATTTTACCTATCTTTTTCACTATGGTCCTTCATCCATCAATCTTGCCCTTATTAAACAAATCAAAGCCAATCGATCATCAATCTGGCCACGAAAGAGCTTAATCAATGAAAAAAAATCATTATAGCAATCCACCGTGAATTATGTATGTGAACAGTGACGTAGGTTGCCATATGTTTTACCCATGCATTTTAATATTTGTTAAGAACCAGATTTAATATGTTTAATTTCATAGTACAACAAAATCATCACAGCACGGTAACCATAACAGATACCAAACAGACTTTACTCATGAGCAACAGAAGTCCCATGAGCGACAGAAGTCCAAAGAACACAAGAGTTCATTTGAAAAAGATCCTGGCATGGCCAAATATATCGACACAAATATTACCTTTCTTTAAAGTGTGCTTCAGTCGCCTTCCGTAAACCAACTTTATCCTTTTCTAGGCTAAATCAAGACCCTGTCTAACAACTATGACTTTCACCTGCAGATCAGAAGCTTTAGCAACATGATCTGAAAGTCCCATAGCCAAGTTCCATAACGAAGAGATGATATGAGAGACCTTGAGGCAAGCCTCAAAAGATAGGCTAGGAGGAACCAACTTCACTAGCGCCTCCTATGAACCACTCCCAAACTACCATGCAAAATCCTCTTTTAATTTTGTACAAGCTTTACAAGTAATTTTCCAAGTAGAAGAGGTGGACTGAGGAGGGAGGTGATGGAGATCGCTCATCATGAGATAAGTATTTATTCTTTAATAAGAATTTTCCCCATATGGCAACTGAGTTTTCCTAAAAGAACAATATTTTTGCCTCCTTGCTAGTACCACCTATATGCTTGAATTTTAGATGTCCCAATTCTAAAATTGAAAGCATGTTTTGCTCAATCATTTGACCTCATAGAAGGGCTAAACATTTGTGGAAAATGATTCGTTAAAAGCGCAGCATGGTGTTGACAAACAATGGAAGGATTTTGTGTAAAACATTCACATCAAATTTCATCTCTTCTGCTTCCAAGAAATAAAATGACTTATGCCCCATAAATGATGCTACGGTTCGTTATTGAAAACTATACTATACTTTAAAGCTATAACAGGATAGAATGTTGTATTCTTGTCACTGAAATGTTACCTTTCGTCTCTCAAGTTTTTGTTTTCTTATGACTTGGTACCTCGAGTTTTATAGTTTTATGTTTTTCTTCAAACTTTATTTTCATTGTTTTCCGGTCACCAGATTCTAAAAGATAAAAGAGAAAGTTATCGTTAAATATTTAGTTAACCACATTCCGACCATCGAAAAATCAATTTTAATATTAATAGATTTATTTTGGAGATGAGAGGTGAACAATAATGATCCCTTTAACCATCCCAATTAAAAAAGCATATTCAAATAGAGAATTATGGTTAAAATGGGCTCAAAATTGAGCTTAGACCTAAAAAACCTCAAGCTCAATTTTTTTGATAAGTAGAGGTGGATGGAGAATTGTTGCAACTAATAGCATGTTGTTGCTACAATTTTTATTTTTTTTACATTGAATGGACAACACCTTGTTCGCTAGGAGCGCACGCACTTTCCCTTTTCTTTTTTTAGACCAAATACTTGGGTTTTACCTGTTAAGTCCAATATGTCGTAATATGAATATTTTTTAAAAATATATCATTTAATGTATATCATATTTTAAATTCATGATTAAATTATTTTTTCATAGAAAAATTGCTTGGGCATTCTTTTTTGCATTAAAATAAAAAATAATTTGACCCACATAACAACGCAATCACTTTTTTAACAATTATGTACGAGTTTAATATGCAAAAAAGAGTTCGCACATTAATATTCAATAAGAATTAAACAATATTGTGATGGTTAATTTTTATATTGTTTTAATGAATTTCTTTTATTTTGTATATAGCCACACAAAAATTATGATGATATTTGTTTTTTAAGCATGATGAATTTTTTCTTAAAAAACATTTTATTAATAAAAACAATATGTTTTCATTAAAAAAAATAATCACTTCATGAAATAATTTTTTTTTCACTTCATTATCTAAATTTCTTAGATTCTTAGAAATACTAATTTTAATTAATTATATTGGATTTATATTTTAAAAAAAAACATTTTTAATAAAAAAATATTTTTTTCTTCAAAACAAAAAAAATACATAAATAAGAAATGGGGGCTACAACTTAAAAAATGCATTTTATCTTTTACAATTTAAATATTTCAGACCTTTACAAATATTTATTGTAATCATTGAATAATTAAATAAAAAATATCATTTGAAAAGTACCCTTCAACATGCCCCAAGTGTAAAAGCGAATTTATTGCTATTTAGCTATCCCATTCTATCCTTTTGTAGTTCTAAACTATATTTTCTTAATTTTATAACCCTACACCTTTCAGAAATTAGTGTAAACACTCACACCTAATGGTATAAAAAGAGCGTAATAGGAATATTATACTATCATTTGTGCGTGTGCGCGCTTTTTTAAGCTTTCTTTTGATCATTATCCAAGGTTTTATCCACTTTATCACAGATAGTGTGAGGGAGTCAGAAATGTTGCCTGATGCAATTAGAGAGAGTGCAAGACGTAGAATGAGTTATAAAGTGAGCGATCCTTCGCCATCCTTGAAAGCACGACCCATCAAGACAAGAAGAGACATCTTTCATTGCAATCTATTAAGAGTGCTTGGGCAATTTGATTGAAGGGAAAGAAGAACGGTGTAACAGTGTCAAATATGCACGAAGTGCACGCTTCGGCAGGCTGTCCAAAATAATGCCTAAGGGTGCTGGCAGCCATGCCAACAGTGGTAGAAATCGGCAGCGCAGATTTATGCGTTTGTAGGTTCATCAAAGAAAAATCGGCAGCGCAGATTGTTGACAAACATGGACTAGATGCTGGAATGTCCAGGCCAAACAGGAAAAATCGTCAGGGGATAGGCTGACGAGAATAGGGGCTGTCGAGGAATTCGGCAGTGCAAACATTGACAGCCCGCATGCAGATGCGAATTCGGCAGCGCATGAATTGACAGCCTGCACGCAAATGCGAATTTAGCAGTGCGCAACGGCTTGTGCAAGTCATAGGTTCGACTTGGCACGATCTAAAACTTGGACGAAGGACTGTCGAAGGCATAAAGTGACTCAACAGCTGACGCAAAAGGAGCTGGAAGATGGGGCTGCTAGGTGGGCATGCAGAACGTGGGTTAGTGGCAGTCATGGTCTTCCTAGATCATGGGATCATGGGGTAGAACGTGGGTGAAGTGGCAGCATTATGGGGGCAGAATGTGGGAGCATAACCGGGGTGCTCTCCAAGCTGCTGAGATCATTGAGAACATGGGGGAGAAAGTACCCCACTATGTCCTAAAAAATAGAAGATCATGGGTGAGCCTTGCAGCTCACATACCTGGCTATAAATAGTTGTTGATGCTCTTAGTTGTAGAGAGGAATGCATAGAGAGGAAATAATGTGTGTAAGCTTGATTGTGTAGCATGCAAATTCTGTGCATAGCACACATTATGTAATCCTTTGTTGATGAGATAAATAAAGGTTGAGAGTTCTTCTTGTATTCTCGGTGTGCTTTGTATTGTGCAATCTACTTGTGTATTCCGCTTGTCTTTTAACTTGGGAAAGTGGAAAACCTCTTGGGTGAGGGAAACATTTAGTTACTAGGCAAACACGAATGAGATTGACAAGGGAAGGTTGAGTCTAGTGAGGGACCAGGTTGCCGCACAGGTTTATTCACGTAGCAAAAAATTACCCCGTGACAAACAACGCACCATGATACTTTCTATTTTGTCGCGCCATGGTTTGTGGTTTCGTCATAACCTGCCTATTCATCTTTAACCAACCTATTAAGGTAATGAATTTTTAGTTTACAAGGTAGTATGGTATTTGTGACTTTTCCTAATTGATAAATCCAAAATTAACGGATCTAAAAAAATTTCTAAAACACCCCACTTAACGTACGTGGGCACAACCTCTTCATGAGCTCTTTCTAGGGAAGGAGCATGACTCTATGCGTTCGCCCTAAGCATCACACCTGGACTAATTTCTTACCTCTAATGGGCTTAGACATCTTGCCCGAGCCCAACTCTCTCTTAGGAGTTTTTTCAGGACCCCACACGAGTATCTTATTTTTTATATTGATTCAATACGTATTGTTTTAAGTAGAATACAACTTAAAATATCACAAAAGTGAAATTACATTTCACCTCATCCTTTTAGTTAAGATTAGAAAGATAGTCTTTTGTATAATTGTGATGAATGATTGATAAACCAACCATCCCTTTATATTTATACCTTTAGGGTTGTATACAATACAATGGTGGAATGTATTACACATGATACATATCCCTATATATAATGTATTTACATATATGTGGACTCTTTCCTTAATAGACCCCGTCAAGTTGAAGGTGGAGATTCCACCCGAAGCTTGGATCTAAAATAAGCAAATGAGACTGGAGGGAGAGGCTTGGTAAGAACATCCGCGAGTTGATCCTTTAAAGAGATGAACTGTAGCTGAATTTCTCTCTTAGCAACGCGATCAAGGATAAAATGATAATCAATTTCAACATGTTTAGTATGAGCGTGGAACACCGGATTGGCGATAAGAAAGTGGCCCCTAGGTTATCACACCATAACGTAGTCATGGACAAAATGGAAATCCAAAGTTTTGCCAATAAAGAACGAATCCATAAAATTTCAGCAGTACCATCAGCCAAGGCTTTGTATTCTGCTTCTGTAGAAGATCTAGCAACAATGCGTTGTTTCCCGGATTTCCATGAGATAGGTGTAGAACCCAGGTACACAAGATAACCACATGTTGATTTGTGATCGTCAATACTACCTGCCCAATTAGCATCTGTGAAACCATGAAGAGTCAAAGAGAGTCTCGAGTAATGTGCAGACCATAGGTTGTTGTAGCCTGCAGGTAACTTAGGATACGTTTAACAACAGCCCAATGATCTTCAGTAGGGGCATGTATAAATTGACATACTTTGTTGACTGCATAGCAAATATCAGGTCTAGTGAAAGTAAGATATTATAGTGCTCCAACAATCTGTCGATACCTTGTCGGATCAGAGTGAAGACTACTAGGCATAATTCCTAGTTTAGAGGAGGTAGACAGAGGAGTATCAACCGGTTTGCAGGAAGCTAAATGTACTCGTTGGATAATATCGAGTGCATACTTGTGTTGACTTAATAAGATACCAATAGCTGTAAGTTTAACTTCAATGCCCAATAAGAAATGAACAGAACCCAAATCTCGAAGCTTAAATTTTGTTTGCAGTAAAGTAATTAATTTATGAAGCAAGGCTGAGTTACTCCCAGTCAGTAAAATATCATCCACATACACAAGCAAATAAATCATGGCACCATTGAGAGAGAGAATAAATAGATAAGTGTCAACCTTGGATGCCTGAAATCTAATGGAAAGAAGAAACTCGCTCAACCTGTTGTACGAAGCTCGAGGTGCTTGTTTCAAGCCATATAAAGATTTATGAAGACGACACACATGAGATGACATAACAGAATGAGCAAACCCCGATGGTTGTGCCATGTATACCTCCTCTTAAAGAATGTCATTCAAGAAAGCATTATGAACATCCAACTGGTGAATATTCCAACCATACGAGACAGCAATAGTGAGCACAAGAAGAATCAATGTAGGCTTAACCATAGGGCTAAACGTCTCCAAATAATCAATCCCCTCTTACTCAGAGAAGCCACAGGGAACCAACTGTGCTTTATATCGGTCAATCCGACCATCAGCATGGCGTTTAATCTTGTAAACCCACTTACTACCAATCATATTCATAGACGGATGAGAGGGCACTAATGACCAAGTCTGATTAGAGTGAAGTGCCCGGATTTCCTCCTGCATGGCATTATGCCAAACCAAATACCTGTTGGCATCCTTAAAAGACAGCGGCTCCTGTTGAGGTAACGTTGCAACCCGTGAGGAAGTTGCAGCACTGAAGTTAGCATCCTTTGGTGGACATGGTCAAAGCACCATAGGATGGAGGCGTGCCGGCTGGGAGGAGTTGTTATCAACACTGGCCGGTATCTGCTGAAGTTGGAATTTTGACAAATCAACACATAGATTAATTCTATGAGAGGAATCATAAAAAGAACCTGGTGAGGAGCTCAATATATGTCCAGGTCGTGGGGTAGAACCAGCTGTAGAATCTGCTGGAGTCACCACCAGAAAAGGGAACCAGGGGAGCTGGCAGGAGCGATTTGAACCTGTAGTGCATGTGAGGGTGGCAAATGTGAACCTGTACCTACAACATGATCATGATAATAACATGCAGATAATGGTAAGGGAGCCAAATGAGATGTAGGTGGTGTAGGGGGTAATGGTGGAAGGGCTGAAGATGGTGGCTTTGGATGATATAAAGTAACCGGTATAGTGGCAGTAGTAGGATTTATAGGTGGGACTGCAATCTGTTCAGATTTACCAAGAGGAAAAACATGTTCATGAAACCGGACATGACGAGCAAGATAAATACGTTTGGATGTCTAGTCAAAACATTGATAACCTAAAAAAGAGTTACTATATCCTAGAAAAACACAAGCAGATGAACAAAAATCTAACTTATAAGCATTGTATGGACGGAGGTATGGAAACAAAGACACCCAAACGTACGAAGGAAAGCATAATCAGGAGATGATTTTAAAAGACATTCGAAAGGACTCTTATAATTAAGAACCGGAGTTGGCATGCGATTAATCAAGTAAACAGAACTTTCAAATGCATAAATCCAATATTTAAAGGGAGCATGACATTGCCCAAGAAGGGTAAGTCCAGTTTAGACAATATGTCTATGACGACGTTCAACCATGCCATTTTGTTCATGGGTGTGCGGGCAGATCACACGGTGATGAATACCTATTGTTTTAAAATACGTATTGAGTTTTCAATATTCACCACCCCAATTTGTTTGAACATATTTTATTTTCAAAGAAAATTGGAGCTCAACAAGCGCCTGAAATTGATGAAAAATATTAAAAATATCAGACTTAGCAACCATCGGATAAAACCAGATAAACTTTGTATGGCATCCACAAATTAACAAAATAGCAAAAACCATTTGATGACAACATAGGAGAGGGACCCCAGACATCACTAAAAATTAAATCAAGAGGAGCTAGAGTTTGATGACCCGTAGTTTTTAGAGTCAGACGACACGACTTGCCTGGACAATTAAAATTAAAAAGTTTTGACGTATATGATACGTTTTTATTTTTCACCAAAAAATGCAAAATGCGTGGGCTAGGATGCCCAAGTCGACGATGCTAGATATCAACAAAAGTAGAGAGACATATAGATGAGAAAGCTTGAGGCAACGACATGGCAGACGACTCGGATCAAACATATAAACCATCTCTACTCTGACTGGAAAGAAGAACTTCCTTTGTTTTTGAGGTCCTTAACATAAAATAGACAGGAATGAAATTCAAAAAACACATTATTCCCAAAGAAAAATTTTTGAACAGATAGTAGAGCTTTTTTAATGGCAGGAACATGTAAAATATTGGATAAAGTAAATGTGCATTTTAGGGAATGAATTTTAGAGTGAGCAATATTGGAAATAACAAGGCCCTTACCATCACCAACATGCAGATGATCATTACCAAGGTAAGGTTCTGAACTCGTCATACTAGCAATGTCTGGCGTTACATAATGATTTGCACCCGTATCAGGAAACCATGTGGCAGGAGACGTTATAGGAGCATTATTAAATGCGAGATTGGCATTGGCTTGGAGAGGGTGATTAGCCAACTGAGAGCACTGTTGGGCAGTATGCCCATATTCATAACACAGCTAACATTTTACACTGCGATTATACCCACCAAAACGGTTACCTTGCTGCCCAAATTGTCCTGATAGCCGAGAGGGAGATCCAGAAAACTGTCATGAGGAGAATCGGTGTCCCTGTTGCCCAAATTGCTGACCTGAGGTATAACTATTGTTTCCATTATTTCCACGATAAACATTATTATGATTATTATTATTTCTCCACCCCCTATGAAAACAGCCTCGTCTAGCAGTATTGAAGCCAGAGTGATTCTGCATAAAGAATGCAGCTGGTTGCTGCGTTGGGGTTGGTAACAGAAGTGCTGTTATAGTTGGTTGGAAAGCAGCTTTGTTGAGAAATTCATATGTAAGTAGACTGCTATGGAAATCACTGCAGGAGATAGGATCAGCCTTGGTGGACAAGCTGGTGACAAGATCTTTAAATTCGCTACGTAACCCCAGAAACACATATAGGTTGAATTCTGGCAAGGAGATTGGTCTGCCAGCTGCAACAAGTTCATCAAACAATGCTTTTGCCTTCTGCAAGTAGGTGCTCGCAGAATCATCATGCTGGCGTAACTCTTGGAAGGAACCGTGAAGTTGCATGATCTTGGAATTTGAAGGAGAAGCAAGAGTTGTTTCCAGCGTTCTCCAGATATCATGGGAGGTGTTACAATCCACAACTAAATGCAGAACTTCCATCGAGAGAGAGGATAAGAGGGCACTCATGATTAAGTGATCTTGTTGCTTCCATGTCAAGCATACAGGATTGACAGAGGATGAAGATATCGCAGCAGATTCTAGATGAGAAGGAGGACATGTTGATGTGCCATCAACAAAAGAGTACATGCCTTGGCCCAAGAGGAACGGCTTCATCTGCATCCTCCAATACAGAAAGTTGGTATTGGAGAGTTTTAAAGACATTACATGTTGCGTGTTAGGAACGGATATGATGGCAGCAGCAGGGGACACACCATAGGTTGCTCTCGGCGCCATAATAGAGAAAGAAGATTGGGGTGCACGCGTATATGATTATGTTTATACCATAATGTTTAGGAACTAAGGAGAATGTTACAAAAACATTAAAAATCAAACTGAAAACAGAAAAAAAAAAACAAGGAGAAGATGTACGCAGAATTAAAAGCTTTTGAACATGATTACTTGGAGAGTAGCTTTTGCTAAAAGGGAGCAGTTTCTTGAAGATTAGTTGTAAATAGAAAACTTGAAGTGCTCAAAGATGATTCATAATTGAGCGCCCTACCTCATAGCTTGAATTTCTGGTACCTTTCGATCTCCTGAAAATAGGCTCGGTGCTTGCTTTATTGTTTTTTTAAAAACAATAAGAGCAGATGATAGGTCACCATCTTTTTTTTAAAGAAACAAAAGTCAGCCTAGGCACCCGAGCCTAGATTTAAAGGTCTATACACCTGAGTTTTTTAATCTCATGCATGCTGGGCCACTCATGTTAAGCCTGCGTGCCTGAGTTTT
>Ga0325410_1007854_pt1 | contig 11626 bp, 4 predicted proteins | sample PopdelMetagenome_16_FD_206182 | JGI IMG/M metagenome (GOLD analysis project Ga0325410, IMG submission 206182) | Populus deltoides microbial communities from Bellville, Georgia, United States - Xylem-PdIQD-R3 | ecosystem: Host-associated > Plants > Phyllosphere > Stem > Wood/Secondary xylem... | reverse complement strand
GCAAGCTTAGGCTGGAGGCCTACACTTTTGGGCTTTTTTTGTAAAGCCTGGGCTAACGCGCTTGACTCTTTTTTTTTCTTTATTTTTTTTTCATTTCAGTTACATCTTTTAAACTTTTTTTTCCCCAAAAAATAACAGTTGCAATAGAAATAGGATTAGCAGGGGAAGTAGAGGAAGCACCCAATTTGGCATTAGAAAGGGAAAAATCATTGAGGAAAAGAATTGTGGGATAATGGCAATTAGCAATAAGGTTTTTAAATTAATAAAAAGATAATTTTTCATCGATTTTGCTTCTAAATTAGTATGAAAAGGGATTGAAGGGGAGATATTCAGTACACCAAGCAACATATCATTTGCCTTCTTCTATACTATTTTCTTAGCTTCTTTTCTTTTTCTCTAGTTTTGCTTCATCTTTTTTGCCTCGTTTTATATATGTTTTAGAGCTTAGGTTCTTGTCTTTTATGAAGAGATTTTGAGTTCTATTCCTTTGAGTTTATGGACCTTGTTTAGAAGTTCAGTTAAAAAATATGGTGTTGTTTGAATCCTGGGAAGCTTATTGACATCATTCTATTTGTATCAAGTGAGAAGCAATAAAGTCTTAAGAAAAAAATGATTGATTCTTGACACCACAAGTTTTTAGTTGAATCATATTCTAAGTGCTTCAACAAATAAGCACCTTACATTGTTTTAATTTAAGTATAATTTTATTGATACACGGTGAGAAACTAGAAAAGTTCAATGGATTGAACTTCTAGAGGTGATAACAAAAGATGTTATTATATTTGACCACCATGAGCTTAGATGTAAAACCTCGTTAAAAAAGAAAGAGAAATAGATCGACTAATACTAAGTGGAAAACATGAAAGAACCAATCCATATTGATTAACTGGGATTAAATAATGTGATTAGCTTCGGCTAATGGTATCCATGTTGGATAACCAAGATTAATTGATGTGATTAGCTTAAGCTAATAATATCTATATGGGATAATTGAGATTAATTGATATGATTAGCTTTGGCTAATGATATCCATATAGGATAACCAAGATTAAATAATATGATTAGCTTTGGCTAATGATATCCATATTGGATAACCAAGATTAATTGGTGTGATTAGCTTCGGCTAATGGTATTCATATTGGATAACCAAGATTAATTAACGAGATTAGCTTCGGCTAATGGTATCTTTGTTTGATAACCGGAAGAGAATTGTGAAGTTAGCTTCGACTATTAGTATTCATGTTGGACGACTAGAATGATTGAATGTTACTAATATTGATTTATAATGATAATGATATATGCTTTTGAGAGTAATTATGGATACGCTAAATAGAATATTAATGTATAAATTACACTTGAGATTAAGGTATAAGAACCACACACTAATTGATCATAGTTAGAAGAGTATAATCATTCATGGAAGGATACCCTACATACAAGGGTTTCCTGATAGTAATGCATGTTAATGATTGATGTTGATTATGGTCCAATAAATAATGTGACGTAAGGTCGTACGATGATGTGAAGTGAAACGTTAAAAGACAAAATTAATAGGAATTTAATAATGAGAATCTATTTATTTAAATTGTTAATACGGTTACAAATATATGTTAATTTTTCAATCATATTATATTGAATTGTTTATATGCTTACATTGAATTTGATTTGCAATAGGGACGTCTCATAGTCATGACGCTTAGAAAGCTCCATTCTAAGTATTTTGGGATAAATCATGCAATAATATGATTAGATGATATGCATTTTGTACAACTATGTAATAACTATGAATCGTCGATCGACACTTTTTGTAAAAACTTATGACGATGACTTTCAAAGTCGTGAATGTGGATTATATTATGATGACAACTTTTAAATTTCCTCCTAGTGATGGTGGTTGAAGGAGACCTAATGGTTGAAAGAGATCTGACACCTGAAAGTTTCAGTTGTATGTCGTCTTTCTTTTCTTTACTATTATTTTGTTTTTATTCTTCCTCTCCTGATTTCTCTTTGAATTATGGCTATCATAGGTTGTTGTGCTGCTAGGGATGTCATGCAAGAGCTCGTAGTGGTTGGTGAGAGGTGTGAGTGGCCTAAATTCGGTGAGGTAAATAGAGATGTCGCTAGGGTTTTTTGTTTTTATTTTGGGTATTAGCGGAAGAGAAAATGAGTATGTTTTGCTAGTGTTTTTTTCCTAAATTTTAGCCTTTTTGGTGGCCAGGTTTTCAAATGGAGAGGATGAGGGTTTTTATTCTTTAATCTTTTCTTTTTTATTTTTCTTTCTTTTTCTCTCCATCTCTCCTTATGGTGGCTAGGGTTTTTTTGGTGGAAGAGATGAAGTTAGGGTTTTTTGGTGTTATTCTTCATTCCTCTTGTTTTATACTTTAGCCCCTTGTCTATTTTCCTCCCTATTTTTATTTTTTATTTTCTCAATTTTTATGCTTTGTTTTTTTATTCAAAAAACAATGTCAATGTCAATTTGATAAGAAAAGTAATCAAGAAATATTAAATGGACGCATTAATGAGTGAAATGCAACAAAACATGTTTTTGAATTTTGATTTTTCTAAAAGATTTTGAAAATTATAAAATGCGAATGCGTCAAAAATATATTTTTTAATTTTTTGAGAAGAAATCAACAAGAGAAAATAGTCAAAAATCATAAATGAGTGTGCGAATGATCAAAATGCATCAACAACACATGTTTTGAATTTTTTGCTTTTTATTTATTTTTTTGAAAATATACTAGACTTGGGAGTAAAAAATTAGGTTATGATAAAAATGAAAAAAACCCTTTTTCCCTTGAAGTTTGGATTTATTCAAGTTTATAGTTATCAATGTGAATTAACTCTAATAATTTAATATTTCTTTCAACATTTCTACGAGGATTGTTTTGTGATCATAGATTCGTTACATATTCCATATTTTTTCAAAATACTTGTTTAATATAAAAACTAATCCTAAACAACTCATGATTCTTACATATAAATGTAAACATGAATGCCAAAAATTAATGGAAGAGAGAATTTAAGCTAAATTAGCATATGCATTACAATTTTAAATATTCAATCTGAATATGTCATCATAAGCATAATCCGTACCAATAGGAATACTTTTTTTTTTATCACATATTAATTAGATTTTATAGTCTATTTAAAGCCAACCTTGCAAGGAAAAAAAAATTGAAATCAAATTCTTCCTCGTGGATGGTATGTATAAAATATTTTAGAGTTAATATTATTTCATAAGTCAATTTTTACTCAAACTCTCGACTACCAAGCACTTATGTAATATGTGAATCACTAAGTATAATTAGTTGTGTCTCTTTAAAAGGAATGCGAGCTTTTGATATGAATCAACGAGCATCATCACAAGATCCATTTGAGATACTAATCGGGGCCTATTACATGGTTCAAAACTAAAAAGACCCAAGAAAAATTGATTAGGTTGATTCTAGATATTTGGGTTAACAAGTTGCAAATATGCCAAATTAGACTGTTGTGTACTATTTAAGCCATATCTGGATGTACAAATTTAATTTTATTGTAATTCTATTTTGATTTGAACACTAGACATCTCAAGCTTTTCATCCATATATGGTATGCCTAATAATTCATCTAGATGAAAGAGAACGACATGTTTGAAGTCAACTCAGAAGTTGTTATAATGGTTTTGCTATTTGTTTCCTTATGATTTATGGACTTCTTATTTAGCAAGGATTCCTTTTCTATAAGAAAAACATAGGTGATAGCAATTGAGATTATTTTGGTAATGGTTTTCATATCAGTAACTTGTGTTTCCTTGTATTTTTTGGATTTTCTCTTTGGCAAGGTTTCCTTATCATTCAAGGACATTAGAGCTAATTTTGGGTTTATTTTTTCTAATATACAATTTTATGATAACAAACATAACTTTTAATCTGACTATTGAATTAGGATGAGATTTTACTAAGCATTTCTAGAGGGTTTTTTTATATTGGGTTAAAATTTAAAATCAATTGAATATTGGAAAGACCTTATAATAAGGTCTGATAGCCACTATGCGAAAATTACATTAATTTCCTAGTTGATTTAAGATTCTTTTTCCTATTTTGTTGAGAACTCTTTTGTTATTTTTTCAGCATTGTTCAGAATATTTTACCGAGTATAAGTAGGGTTATTTAGCTTGTATTTAGGTTTTTTATTTTTTTTTTAAAAAGATACAGATTAATTATTTAAAATAAAACTAGTGTGTGAGAGTTTGCTTTTATTTTTGGTTCTTTATGGAACTACTCTGTCTTATTGAAAAATTAATCAATCTTAATGGTGTCTTTTATAGTTCTCATTTATGTTTTTTTTTTTTAAACGTGTTGGGTGAAGATTGGTTACTTATAGTCTTGATATTTTAGTACAAGTTATCTTTGGGTCAAACTCAATTATAAGTTTGGATTTAGCTTTTCTAGGAATGGTTGATTTGATTGTGAATTCTTGGATCTTTATATCCACGAGGTTCGCATCAGTTAGTATTAAAGTAAGGCTCTAAAACTAAGTTATATACCTTTGTCTTTTAATTTTTGTGTTATTTCATTATTGTTGTAATTCCATCTATACTTGCGGCAATATATAAAAAAAGTTTCAATTTGATTGTTCATAATTAAAAAATAAATAAATAAGGAAGATCGAAATCATAAAATCAGGTTAATATGTCTTTCAAAAGCGAGTCAACATCCAAACAAGGTGATGATTCAAGGTCGAATTCTTTTGAGGAAAGAGAAAATTATGTGAATTAGTGAGTATCACTAAAAGATGCATTAGAAGTAACAATTGAACCTATTACAAGGTTTACAACTATGAGGATACGAGAGAAATTGAATGGACTAATTTTGGATATTTAGGTTAACAAGTTGAAAATCTACCAGAGACCTTCGTGTACTGTTTAGGTTTTATCTGAAGCTATTGGTGGAATTATGTTACGATTCTAGGTGGGTTAGAAATTAGTCATCTCAATCTTTCCATCCATATATGGTATGCACAGTAATTCATCTAGATGAGAGAGAATGATGTGTTTGAAGTTAGGCTAAAAGTTGTTATACGAGTTTTGCTATTTGTTTCCATATGATTTATAGACTTCTTATTTAACAAGGAATCCTTTTGTATAAGGAAAGCATAGGTGGTAGCAATTGGAATTATTTTGGGAAGGGTCTCTATGTTAGCAACTTATATTTCCTTTTGTTTTGTGGATTTTCTCATTGGAAAAGTTTCTTATCATTCAAGAATACTAAAGCTGGTTTTGTGCTTATTTTTTCTAATGTACAGTTTTAACAAGCATATATTTCAATCCAACCATTAGATCATGCTAAAATTGTACCAAAAACTTTCAAAGGTCTTGTTTTATTTTGGGTTAAAATTTCCAATAAGGTCCAAAAGCTATTGTACGAGAATTGAATTAATTTCCTAGTTTATTTAAGATTATTTTTCTATTTTATTTAGAATTATTTTGTTATTTTTCCAGTTTTATTTAGGATATTTTACCTAGTATAAATAGGGTTATTTAGCTTGCATTTAGGTTTTAAAAAGAATTAAGAAGAGATGGATTGATTATTCAGAAATAAAACTTGTATGTGTGAGTTTGCTTTGACTCTTGGTTTTCCATGGAACTTCTTTGACTTATCAAAGACTTAACCAAGTTTTATGGTGTCTTCTATACCTCTCGTTCGTGTCTTTTTATAGACATTGGGTGGAGTTTGGTTATTTATAGTCTTGGTGTTTTGGTATAGATTATCGTTGTATCAAACTCAATCACAAGCCTGAATTTAGCTTTTTTAAAAAAGGATCCATTTGATGGTGGGTTTCTGAATCTTTATATCCACGTGATTCATATAAGCCTTGAACTACCAATTGGCTCCAAAATCAGCCCACTACAAATTAATACTTTAAACCATAATTATATTTATTACCATTGCCATATTTCTAATTGATTACATTAGCTTGAGCTTTAGGCTCACATCTTTGCAAATTGCAAACTTGAGCAATATGTCCACTCTTACTATAAATAAAATATCCATTAAATTTTGGTTGTCTTATGCTTGGTTCTTATTTTCATTGTTATATTCTAAAGGTCTACCAAAATTTACCACATATCTCTTCTTAGGCTTCCAATGAACATTTATAGGTTATTGTTTTTAGACAAATTATTTTCAAAAATTAAATTTACTTTATGGTAGGTTATCTATAACTCTTATGTATCGTGATTGCATATTTTTCTCTAGCCTATTTTTTCACATGAATATGAGTAATGAGTGTATCCAAGGACATCTCTTTTTGCTTATGGCTTATGGTTTTATGAAAATCCTTTTAAATAGGTGGTAAAACGTAAATAATTTCACAAATAGTAAGACCATCTCTAATCTTAAAAATAATCACATTAAACAATAATATATTATGATTGTTATTCACGGTCAAAGTGTACCTTGTATGCAAAAATAATTCTTTTTGGGATTGATAGAGAGTTTTCTTCTAAAAGTCTTTTTTCCTCTTTATTTTTTTATTTGTTCTTTTTTTATTGTTGTTTATTACTATTAATATATATTTTTATAAGGGTGAAGAATTACTAACTTTTGGTAGATATTTTCATGATGTAAGTCTTCATCCTTTTCCTTTATATTATTTTATTAATATAAATAATATTCACATGAATTGCTTTAGCTCATTATAGGTGACCTAAATCCATTTTTTTTCTTCATCTCTCATTCACACATGATAAAATCAAACTCTCTTATTAATTATGCAATATTCATACTTAACAAATATGTTATGTGACCAGGCATACTTCGAGAGCTTAGTTATTATTCACATGTTAGGAATATATAGCTTCTCGAATAATGAAACGTGGAGTAGATGTAATATGCAGTATCATAGATCAATAATCATTTTTTTTTATCTCTCATGATCTCATTTGTTATACTTCTTATATTTATAATTATATCTTATTACATAGACAAACATAACTGCTTGGCAGATGAATAAAAGTCGATGTGATAATGCCAAAATGATCTTTCACTTTTGAAAATTCCCTCAATTGCTACTTAATTCACTTTTCTAGTAATTTCCCAGTAGATTGAATTATTCATAATCTTTTGGAAACATACTAAGATAACAAACATCAAATTATAGTCTTAAGAAACAGACGAGAGTCATAAGGGTACAAGTAAAGATTACTAATAATTTTTAGGGTTTCACACAATATTATATTGAGATCTTAGTTTGTATTACTTTTATTGATCATAGTATGCGCATGTGGTATAAAATACATGATATGATATTATCTTATTTCCCTTGAAGTTCATGTATTTATTAATAATACTATATAAATGATAGTTCAGACATATTCAATATCTAATTTTATGTTCACTTATCAATTCATTCATTTTTTATTCATCAGAAATCATAACTGGCAATAAGACAAATAAAATGATATATCATTTAATCATTTATGGTCAAAGTTATAACACATTTCAATGACCTCTTTATATATTTTATTTTGAGAGGACACTTCATATACTGTGCATACTCTTTTATTACTTATTGAACAAGTTTAAAATTGTTTTATCTCCATTTATCATAATATAGTAAAGGTGATTGCTTGTATGAGAAAGTCATTCTTTTATTTCTTTGACATACTTCCAATATTTAACATATGTACTAAACACAAACATGTTTATATGTTTAACTTATATAATTAGTCATAAATAGCATTATAAAATTGAATATACCATTTTCTTGAAGACTATTTTAGACCATTATTTGACTTCAAAAGTCTACATGCTTTGTGTTTTTGGCCTTTCTTGTCGAAACCTATAAGTTGTCCATATAGATTTATTTATCTAATTCTCCATTAAAAAAGTAGCATTTACATCAATTTGATGTAATTCAAGATCCAAGTTAGCTACTATAGCTAGAATTAGTCTAATTGAGAGAAATCTCATAACAAGTGAAAATGTCTTGTCATAGTCAATTCCTTCCTATTGTGTTTATCCTTTAGCTACTAATTGAGCATTGTATTTTTCAATACCACCATAAGCCTTTTACTTTATTCTAAGAACCCATTTGTTCTCAATAACCTTGCTTTCTTTTGCTAAATCAACAAATTTCCAGACTTTGTTTTCATAGATTCCAACTCTTTTTCTATAGCTTTAATCCATTTTTCCTCAGCAAGGAATGTAAAAGCTTCATTTATATCTGTTGGTTGCTCTTCATCTTGTGGACTAATACTACGTGCTTCCTCTTCGATCTTAAAACGATAATGGAGAATGCTGTGATAACTACTTCATCATAATTGAGATTGATTCATTAATAAATGAATATAAATGTTACTCCCACTTTGACCAATAATCATCTTTGGATTCACCATAAGTAGTAAATGAATTTCAGTAGGAACTAATTCATCATCTCTCAAATTGCTTTCACTTGAAAGTGAGCTTATTTGTATTTGCATAGCAGAAGTGTGATTGAAATTGTGGTACATAAGGCTTTTTAAAATAGCTTTTCACTTGAAAATGCATTAAAATAATTTTTTTTTGTTGATTTTTAATATTAGTGCTTCAAAACCATTAAAAAGCACTAAAAAAAATATCAATTTAGGTAGTGTTTGACATTGTGGTAGCTGTTACTTTTCAAAGTGTTTTTTTGCTTGGAAATGTATCAAAATAATATTTTTTTTATTTTTAAAAATTTATTTTTGACATCAACACATCAAAACGATCCAAAATCACCTAAAAAATTAATTTGAAGCAAACAAAAATTCTTATTTTTGAAGAGCATGGCTTGGCCATAAAAAAAAGAGAGGACTTTAATGCTTTTCAAGCTAAAAGTAATTTTAAAAAACATCCAAAAATGGAAGAAAAGGCACTCCTAAACATACCCAAAACATTATAAACTCGAGTTTCATAAGGAGATAGGTTTTGACTTACTTTTCTTTGTCTAGGAAAATCATTCTCTTAGAATGTGACATCTCATTATTCAAATTCAATTATATTTCTACTTTTTTGCTCACTTATAAACACAAGTTCTTTTGAGTGTTTAGAATATCTTATAAAGACATATTTCTTCCATCTTAAACATAGTTTTCCATATTTATAAGAAAAATCATGAGCATAAACAACATTACTCCAAGCTTTCAAAGTATTCAAGTCAGGTTTATGTATTGTCCGTAATTCATATGACATAGTTGTAACTATCTTAGAGAATACATGATTAAGTACATATATGGCAGTTAATAATGCATCGCTCTAATAAGTGATAGGAAAATTTGCTTATGTCATCATTCACCTATCCATTTCAAACAAGGTTTTATTTCTTTTTTCCACACCTCCATTTTATTATGGCATTTTAGAAATGGTCAATTATTGTTATATTCCTCTTTCATCACATAATCCTCTAAACTAATCATATAAATACTCATGTCTTTAATTGGTTCTCAAAGTTTTTATTTTCATGTCTAATTGATTCTCAAAATGATTCATGTATTTTATAAAGCAACTTAAAGCATTTAATTTATGAGATATATATATAAAAAAACATTATCATGTTGAGTAAAATTATCTATAAATGTAATGAAATAGACACTCATATGTCTTGACCTCACATTCATTGGACCACAAATATCAGAATAAATTAATTGCAATGGAAATTAAGCTCTAGTAACTTTTATAAATGGTTTTCTTATTGTTTCTCTAGCTAGACAATATTCACAAGTAGACAAATATACCTTTTTGATATTATTCTCTAACACACCTCCTTAAAGGAAAGCCTTTTAGGCTTGAAACTTGTAGAAGCTCACACTACATTGTATTTAATTTTTATTAAATAATTGAGGATGACGAGATTCGAACTCATGACCATTTAATCATCAAGACTCTGATACCATGTCAAAGAACCAATTCAACCCAAAAACTTAAGATATTAGAGGAGGTTCCAAGATATGATTTATATTACTTTATAACAATACCTAACTTACAAGGTTCAAGACCAGACCACTCGACCAAATTGTGATTTTGCTAAAAAAATAGACAACACTAGGATTTGAACCCTAGTCTGTCGACACCACAACCTTAATTTGGTGCCCAAACCAGTCAGCCATATTGTGTTTTTTGTTATGTTATTTATACAGCAAACTCACACATGCTTAACAAAAACATTAAAAAATTTGAGATGGAAACATTGTCACAATGAACCACCTCAATTTTTTTTTCATTCTCATCCTTTCCTTTATTTTTATTTTTTTTATTGAGTCATTTTGCTTTCCATTTAACAATTATAATTTGGTTTAACAAAATTGACGCTGTGGTATTTGAATTATAAATAATGAACCACCTCAAACTTTTTTTCCCCATTCACATCCTTCTTGTTTTCTATTAGGTCGTTTTTTTCATTCACATCCCTTTTTTTTTTTGGCTTGATTAAGTCTTTTTGCTTCCTATTTAATAATTGTAGTTTGGTTTTATAAAATTGTTGCTCGGATAACCATGAAATAGTGTTTGAAATCATGAACATAGAAGACTATGTGAGATGGATGAAATATTAAAAAGACAACGAAAATGCAACATAAGAAGGAAAAAAACACAATCCATTGTGGGTTGCAATAGTATAGTTACTTATATTGTTTTCTTTTTCATCTTTTTTTTTTATTTTTCTGTCACTTTACTTTTTTTTTTATTCTCAATTTAATCCTTTTTTTTTTGTTTCAGTTGGCTTTACATGGGGCTCTTGTACAATGTTAAAAACAAGTTTTGACGTTGAACTAATGCTTAATTTGAGAAAATAAAATTTAATTTTATTGATTCAAACTAATTAAAACTTTAGGAACCCAATTTCAAAATAAAACAAATATTCAATATTTTTTTTCTAAAAAATAATATCTTTATCTTAACTTTCCGATTCAATCTTTGGTTGAAATTAAGAAATTTGTTATCATTTATTAGCATATATAATTCTTGATCTATTTTATTAAGAAATTTATAATCATTTATTAGCTTATATAATTCTTGATCTATTTTATTAAATACATGTATATATTTTTTAATTTACAGTTAAGATTTTTTTTAATAGTAAAAAAATCATTAAAAATACCTGCACTTTTTTTTTCATTGAAAATAATACTTCATCCTAGAAATTAAACTATTATATTGATATATAATCTGAGTCCACCTCCACACTGTAAAGCACTGAATATACAGCCAATCAATAATGAATGACTAACAAACACACATAAGATAATTTAGAAGAAGAGGCACGAGATTATAGGCATCAATTACCGTGTGGATGTAGCATTACAGAAGAATGATGATATCCACAGCAGATAAATATGTCCACTTTCATTAGATGTTTTTTAAAATGTTTTTTTTAATATATTAAAATAATATTTTTATTATTAACATATTAAAGTATTTTAAAAACATAAAATAAAAATAAAAATAAAAATAAAATAATTTTTTTAAAAAAATACTTGTGAAATATAAAAACAAAACGGCTTTTAAACTCCTAACCAAGGTTGTCAAACTCGCGAATTAACTCGTAAAATCATTATATATATATATATATATATATATATATATATATATATATATATATATATATATATAGATAGCTATAGAGA
>Ga0325410_1007853_pt1 | contig 11626 bp, 8 predicted proteins | sample PopdelMetagenome_16_FD_206182 | JGI IMG/M metagenome (GOLD analysis project Ga0325410, IMG submission 206182) | Populus deltoides microbial communities from Bellville, Georgia, United States - Xylem-PdIQD-R3 | ecosystem: Host-associated > Plants > Phyllosphere > Stem > Wood/Secondary xylem... | reverse complement strand
CACATAACCCGTAGAGGATAATATCAAGTCTGAAATTTTATTCAATATCAATCCTAAATAAAGCTCCCCAAATGTGCTCAACCGTAGTTGATATAATGTTATTTTTCTTAAAATTTGAATAAAATAATATCATCATATCAAGAAAAAAGTTATTATAATACAAATAAACATAAAATAACATAAATGCATACTTTGGGCACAGTATAACTATGTACCAAACATAAAAACGATAGTCAGCATTACATTATTGCTAATAAAAACTTCAATATTTCAAAAAACAAAACAAAATATAATAATGGGAACAATTCATGTGATTTCTAAGAGGACAAAATATTTAACTCTCAGCAGGTACGTAAACGTGTTCGGGTCAAGTCGATCACAAGAGAGACATAATTGTAACTTCAGTACATCAAACTAAGGGGCAGTATCGTAACTCGAACCATCTAGAAATTTCATTTTAAAGAAAAAGAAGAGGAAGAAGAAATGGGGAGAAGAGAGAATTATTGGGTTTTAATTCATTTTAAATTCATCAATGAAAGTTTCATTGGCAATCTTATCGATAATTTAACAAGTAAAAATGATAACATAAATTTTTCATCTTAGTTTTCATTGATAAATAGTGACAGAATAATTTTTGTCAGCAATTGTGTTATTTATTTGTTTTTTTAATTTTGTAGTAGTGTTATAAAATAATAATATAAATTATAATTTGATGTTTTATCTAATAATTTAAATTTTTAAATTAAAATTATTCTTCATATAATATTAGAGTTTTAATAACTAAATAATTATATTAAAAATATTTGTCTAGTTACTTAACTTGTTGAGTTTAGATGGCTTTTAGAATTCAGCGAATAATTTAAGTTCTTATAATTTTTTTATTTTCTGTTTTTTTTAATCTTCTTTGCTCATCATTTTTTTTCTCACTCATTTTCCTTGCTCATTTTTTTATTTTCTTTTTTAAGGACAACAACTAAAATAAAATATAGGAATATGCTAAAAAATATGAAATAGTTATAATTAAAAAATAGTAAATTACTCTAAGGATCATTTAGTTTCATCATTTTTCTCATTTTACAGATAAGTTTTTGAATATTATACTTTATAACCTAAATTTTTAAAAACAATTAATATTTTACATCTTCAATAGTTAACACGAGAATAAAATTAATAAAAAAATATAATATTATTATTATATTTGAAATAATGATTATAGTCCGTTAAGCATTAAAATAACATGAGAATTGTACACGTGTCCGTGTCCCTTCTTAACGCTCACAATCTTCCATGATTCTATCCTTTTCGTTTGATTTCTCTGTCCCCACCAAATATATTTTCATGAAGCAATCAAGATCGTGATTATTAAAAAAAACATGAACAATGGAAATAAATTCAATTCCAATGCCTATGACAGTCATCACAACAACAACAACAAGATGCTTATCCACCAAAGACCGCCGCTCAAAGGTGGAAGGTCGTGGTCGTAGGATCTGAATACTCGCCACTCGTGCTGCCTGGATCTTCTAATTGTCCGAGTATCACAGCTTGTTGTGGATAGATTGGTTATGGAGGCTGAGATCCAAGATGCAGAAAAGCTCGTGCGTTGGAAAGAAACACAAATATGACCTTATACTATGAAACTGTTTTCTTAGATTGGGAGAGACAGAGTTCTGTTTTCAATAGATAGATGGTAGATGAGTTGCTCTACGCCATGGGCAGGTTTTTTTTTTTTAATGTAAAAAAGAGATTCCATGCAAATCTTGGGATTAAAAAAAATCAGAGAATTGAATTATTAAGTCAATCAAGTTTAACATCCTTATCTAATCTAATAGTACTTCAAAAATTTTTTTAAAAAAAAGTAATAACAGCAAATAAATCGAATTAATAAAAAAATTGACTTCCAGTATATAAAAAAAAATGATAAGAGAAAAAGACCTGAGTCAACTCATTAAATATGCGACTCGAGACATGAGATTGAGATAACCCCAAAGAAAAAAAAGTGAAAGAAATAATAAATGCTAATTCGTAACCAACCAAATATTGGATAACAAAATTTTTAAAAAAAATACATTAAGAAAAAAAATTCTTGAATGAAAATCATCAATAAACAAAATGTCAAGGGATGAAACTAAAAAAAATAATAATTAAAAACCACGATTAAATGAATGAGGACTAAATTTTTTTGTTAATTTTTTTCAAAACACGTTGATTTTATTTGTTAAATATTTATCAAAAATATATAATTTTAACATTCTTGCATAAGAAAAAAATCATCCAATTCGGGTAACCGCGGTCAACTACTCGACCTGTGACCTAGTAGCTAATTGGGGTCAACCCCCATGCCGAGTTTAAAAATCATGATCAAAAGAATGTGGACCCAATTTCTTTGTTAAAATTTTTAAAATTTTTTTAAAACCCATTGAATTTTATTTTTTTTGTAAAACTTTGACCAAAATAATGTTATTTTTACATATTTGTAAAATAAAAAATTTAGTTTCTCGGGTAACCCCGGCCAACCCACCTAACTTGTGACTTGGGACTTGCCCAAGGGTTGACCTTTGGACTGGGTTTAAAAACCATGTTTAAAAAAAAATGAGGACTAAGTTCTTTGTGAAAATTTTTAAAAACGTGTTGAATATTTTTTATGCTAGGTTGATTTGGTCAACCATGGCCAACCCACTCGATTTGTGATCTAGGACTTTCCCGGGATCAATCCCCGAGTTGGGTTTAAAAATCAAAATTGAAAAAATAAAGATCAAATTTAGCATGAAAATCAAATAAAATCAAACAATAAGGGATGAATCTGGAAAAAAAAATCAATTGAGAAAATAAATGAATCTGAAAGAAATTATAATGAAAAGAATGGGAACCAAATTAAAAAAAACAAAAATTAGGTATGAAATTGAAAAGAAAAATAAATATCAATTAAAAAAAGAGGACCAAATTTGACATAAAATAAAATGATAAAGGATGAAATTAAAAAACAATAAATCATAATTTTTTTAAAGCAAATACAGAATAATAAAAACAATGAGGACCACAATTGAAATAATACAAAAGGTTAGGATATTTTTGAACTTTGGGTTGGTGGAGGAGAGACAACAAAGTGTGGAGAAAAAGAAATCTAGTCGTTGCCTAAGGGCGGCATGTATGACAACACGTGCTGGTTATGAAGAAGCGTCACCCCGAATTGCTTTACCTGAGACAACGATTAGATATTTTTGGATATCGAAAGAGGTGTCATGCGCTACCAAAATGGCACAGACAACCTGCCAAAAATATCCCTAAAGCCAGCCTTTATGTTTCTCTCTTCCAAGGATAATTTGGAAAATTCATTGCGGGAATCCACAGTGAATTATGAGACCCTACAGGGAAACAATGAACTTTTTTAATTTTGTGTTTTGGTTTGGGATTTGGGATTTGGAATTAGAAAGATAAAGGAGAGAGAATGAGTGCTGTATTTATTATTATTTTTCATTTTTTAATATATATATATAGGTCATTATTTTTATTTTTAAAGGCTGATTTGATTAGAATTGTAAAGTATAATATTTAAAAATTTAATTGGAAAAATTGGAAAATAACTAAATTATATGATGCTCACAATAATTTATATTTTTAAAAAAAAACTAATCAAGTTTCAGCAAAAAAGCATTTTTAGATTATTTTTTAAAATATGTTTGGAAAATAAAGACAAAAATGGGTTATATGATTTATAATTGATGTCCTAAAAAATAGTATAATGATAGTTTTTTCTATTTTATATTGACAAAAATATTACTTTTTTTACATTCAACCACACCACGGAAATTCTTCGGTATTGTTATTAAACATGATCCATCATGTCAACTTTAAAAACTATCAACTTGATTTCATGCCTAACTTAGATTTCAAATTAAATTATATAAGAGTTGTTTCGACGTGACTTAATCAATTTAATAAATCCAAAAACAATATGAATGAAGGTAAAAAGCATAGTTTAGCTTTAAAAGAATTTCAAGATTGACATCTTTTTTTTTTAATATTGAGACTACAAAATAATAAATCAACCTAGACTTTGTAACTTAACCCGTCAAACTCAAAATCCAGATCATATTTTTAAAACTATTTTTTTTACTTATTGATATGATATAAAAAAAAACAAATACTTGTAAAATTTAACATCAAACAAATGCTAAGATATTTATTTGAGATTGCAATAACCATATAGGAAGTAAACTGAAATAAATTATGAATATCAATTCATAATCAACCAAGTATAAAAGGATAAAATTAATATAAAAAATTCCAAAAATGATTCAATTGAAAGAAAAATATCGAAAGCTGGAACTTAAAAAATGAAATTATTTAAAATTTTTATTAAATCCGACCCAATGTATCAGCCTTAAAACCTTTCAACCCGACTTCATGCCTAACCCAAGTGTAAATTTAATCCACATGGAAATTAACTCTAGGTGACCAGTTGATTTGGTGAGTCTAAAGGCAACCTAAATGACTGGTTAAAACATGTTTTGTTTGGATTTAAAAAAGTTTCAAGATGCCATTCTGTATTTTTATAATATTGAAATAATGTTATGTTACATCAACTCAGGTTTTGTAACTTAACTCGTAAAACCCGTGACCCAGATTATGAAGGTTTAAAAACTTTATTTTCTAAAAATATTTTTTATTTAATAATATGATAACAAGAATAGATACTTGTAAAATTTTAGCCCCAACCAAATGATGAACTATTTGTTTAAGATTATGATAACCTCATATAAAGCAAATCAAAATAAATTTTGATGATCAATTCAAAATCAATAAAACATTGAAGGATGAAATTATAATTTAAAATTAATAAAATATTAAAGAATAGAATAAAAAAAATTTAGAAGGTAGAATTAAAAAGAAAAAAAATTCTCAAAGTTTTTGTTCTAGAAATTAATATGGGCAGCCCTTACATATTTTTGCACTATTTTTAGACATAATAGGTTATTAACAAAATATAAATTATCAATGTGTCATCTGAACCATTATAGATCATACTAGCTGTTTGACATGCACTTCGTTGCGGGTTGCATATTTGTTTCGAGAAAAAAAAAAGGATTTATAGGCTTTTTCAATATGTTTTTTATGTAAAAATAAATTCTAATTGTAAATTAAAAGGCTTAAGCAAGCATCTAATTAAATAAATCAAGAACTATTCATGTAAATAAATGAAAAAAAAAGAGTCATGAATGATAACTAAAAATAAAATTTGTAAAATTGAAAGACATGTAAATCAAGAAATTTGATCTCGCAACATGGGATATTTACCTAGTTATTTTTATTGAATTTATTTATTAAAGTTAGTTTTTATTCAATTGAGTTAAACTAAAAATAGACACATACCTGAAATTGATTAAACAAATTCAGAGAAAAAAAAATATTATGCAAGGCTGAATATATTAGAAATATTATCTAAAAATAAATATTTTTTATTTTTAAAAATAAAGTTCATCTATATAAAACAAAATAATTTAATAAAAGCCTCTATTCAAAAAAGCCCAAATAAGTAAAAGAAAAAAAAATCATAGAGGGATAGTAACTGAAATATAAATTAAAAAAAGCATCAACTAAAATAAAGACCAAAATTAGAATTCAAAAAAGACGCTAATAGTCTAGGGCACAAGCGTGTTTAAAAGAAATAAAAATAAATAATTGACTCGTGTCATATCTCTGATCGAGTTTAATAAGTTAGTTTTATTTTAATTAAACGATAAGAAAATAAGCAACGATAGTAAACCAAAAAAAATATATCATGATACTTGAAAAAGAACTTTTCAAAGTACAAAATTTGATTAAAAAAATAACAAAAATAAATCAGCGTGAGTCGACCCAAGGTAACATGATAGACATGTAACCTGGATAATAAGAGGCGAGTTAACTCAAGTTAGGCCGCCAAACTCGTGGCTAGGGTCATGCAATTAGGATAACCTGATATCATTTTTTTGGGAAGAAAATAACAAATCCAATCTTCTTTATATAAAAAAAATCATTGTCAAACAATGAAATCGGAAAAGAAAATTAAAAAATAAATATCGACTTGTGTTAATTTTTCAAACCCTTGACATGGAGAAACTACAATGCCCAATCCCTAGCAAATTAAATATTGAAGGATGAAATAAAGAAAAATATCAATTACACAAAAGATCTAACATTTTTTAAAAAATGGCAATTAAAAGAATTGAGGGTAAAAATCAAAATAAAAAATAAATTAGAGGGCAACCGAATATTCTTGGTTAAAGGGTTAAATTGAAAAGAAAAATAAATTTAAAAAAATCAAAAGAATGAAATTCAAATCGGGAAACACGATAGACCATAAACTTGGATTGAAGAATGACATTAAAAATCAACAAAAAAGCCAAGGAAAAAATAAAAAATTAAAGAATAAGGATTGAATTGAAAAAAATAATACATGAGAAATTGGAATTGAGAGATTAAATAAAATAAATAAAACTTTTATAAAAGGGCTGAAAGTAAAATACCAAAAACAAAGATGATTAAACAATATTTTTTTAGGGAGGAGAGAGAACAAAAGTGAAAAAAAAGCTCATTAACGACAAACCGCCCCACCTACACTGACATGCATCGTTCTAGATGAAAGAGAATGCAATGATGTTTCCAATTATACGACGAAAAGACAAGTTTGGTCATAAAAAAACACCACATGTGCCACCTAAAAGGTGCAAGCATCCCACGTGCTAGCACATGAACATCACACGTTAACAGCTTTTTAAATTGTAATATTAATTAATTAATTAAAAGGACCAAATTACCCTTAATGGTTATGGAATTAACAAAAACAAATCATGAAAGGACCAAAAGCTCCTTAAATTGATGTTTATTTTTGTATGGCAAGAATAAATATGTTTTTTTACTATATTTGAAAAAGTAAAAGACTTAAATATTGTTGAACGACAGTTTAAAAAAATTTGATCTGAAAAGTAATTAAATCATTTTACTCTTCCTAAAAAAATTAAAAAAGTTACATATTATGACTAATGAGTCATGTATAAAACCGAACTATCCTCAACTAACAGTCCTCTCATTTGTTATTGTAAGGACACAAAAGTTATTGAACTATAGCAATGAATAATAAATTTAGAATGTGTAAACATCTGATTCTATATATATATATATATATATATATATATATATATATATATATATATAAAACAAGGACATTTTTTCTATATTGAACTATGTTATTTTTTTTTAATCTAAGTGATTAATAAATTTGTAGTAGTTAGTGAAATTAATTGATCAGCTCTAAAAATAACAAAAAAAATCTTAAAAACAGTCAATTAAAGGGCCTTAGCAAGATTTTTAATATCTAAAGACCTGATAACCACGTGGTGATGCAGTAACTATTATACGGAAAACAACCTTTAGAAACTCCTATAAAAATTAAATATAATTCAATAGTCAGATTAAAAGTTATGATTATTTGGAACTGTTATTTTGTTTTGATGCAACCAGACCTCTTCTTAAACCTAAATATGTCTCACTGGTCCATAAATATATCTGCTAGGCTATTCACGTAATCTGTTAGGAGTAGATTCTCATTTAATTATGATAGACTCACATCTGACTATTTAGAATCATCCACTACTACATGAATAATATTTTTTTGATATTTTAATTAAAATTTATTTTTTAATTTATAAGTTGAAAAAAGTGAATTTTGACTTATAAAATTTATTTTGAAGAAAAATTTTATAAAATTATAATTTTTATATTAAATAATTAACTGATTACTACAACTAGTTAAATAATTGACTGATTAGTACAAACTAGATTCAATCAGTTGAACAAAAATAACACAGTTTTACTATCTCACGTTTCTAAAACGAAATATAGTCAAACTATTTCATTGACTTTTTTAAAACGGTGTTGATCTTTTAGATTTTTATGTGTAATGTGATAATTTTAAAAAAAATCCTATTCAATGCGTGCCTGGGAATGGTCTAACTCAACATAGATTACGACGGCTATCCTGATTATTTTTGTATTTTAAAAAAATTAATTTTTTTATTTTAAATTAATATTTTAATATGATAATATGAAAAATAATTTTTAAAAAATAAAAAAAAAGTTATTTTAATATATTTTTAAATAAAAAATATTTTAAAAAATAATTATAACCATATTTTTAAAGCAGGAATGATTTCGGTGGGTGGGAAAGCACTAGCCCCATTTATGGTTTTTGATCGAGTCACTTCATCTGTCCTTCCTAAGCGCTTTGCTTTCGGGCGATGCCCTTACAAAAAACTTCCTTAAGCCAGTTATGCCGACAGTGGCAAGAGCTTCTTCTTGTTCTTCACTAATTCCGGCTAGGGTGAGAAAGGTTTAGGACGGTTATCTCACCTGATTTTCTTGACTACAACAATATGCAACGTACAAGTGATAAAAAAAAAACTAGATACCGTGCCTTTTTTTCTGTTCTTGATTCTTTTGACATGGGGACCACATTCACCGTATGTTCCAAACCAAATTAAATACACATGCTGTATTCGTCCTTCTTTAAGAAAAACTAGATAGGTGACACGTAATAAAAAAATTGTTAACAAAATATAGATATTTTTAAAGAAGAAAAATATTTAAGTCTTGAATTATTGACTCAATATGTTTGGCTAACTTCATAACATAAATAAAACAAAATACAATGATGGTAAATAAAATAAAAAAATATCAACAAAAAAAAGTTAAAAAATAAAACTTGATCTGAATTCATCCAGATTAGTATGCCAAATATAAAACTGATTATGATAATGAGGTAACCCTGCCAAAAACAAATTAAATAAAATCATGAAATTCAATTACTAACAATGAATTTAAAAAAATAATATTTTTTTATAAAAACAAATAAAAAACCTTGAGTCAACCCACATTAACCTGCTAACTCTGCGATCATGAGTATAAGATTGGAATAATACAATGAAAACAAAAGCAGCAAAAAAGAAGAAGAAGCACGAACATCAATTTCCAAACAATTAAATGTCAAGGGGACTCCATGAGGATTTTAATGCCATTGTAAAATGCTGTGTTTGTTTAATGAAAGATGACTCGCGTGTCTCTGAAGGGTGAGGAGGCACCACACACGTGGACTCATTACATGCACGCATCTAGCAAATTTTTAAATAATATTTATATTTTTTAAATTACTAAATAGCTCCTAAATAAAATAATTATTACAAAAAAAATCATAACGAAAAGATAAAAACACCCTTGCACTCGAGTATGAGACTTTTTTTATTTTAAAGATAATTATATCATTTTATTGTGTTAATGAAAATGAAAAGACCAAAAAGCTCTTGGATATCATTTTAGTTTTTTTTTTTTTGCTTATTTTTAAAGTAATTAAAAAATTAAAAATATCAATGCCCCCAATCAATTTAATAATACCATATATATAAAACTCATGAAAATACTATTTTGCACCTCAATTTTGACTCTCTTGATTACTACTATGAATGGCAAAATCATCAGCGCAGTACTGTAGCAATCATAAAGTGCATTGAGTTTTGTTTTACAGTAAAATATTGAGCAGGCTTGGGTTTTTTTTTTTTTTTTGTGCGAATAGTAGAAAGTGAAGTAAAAGGATTCAAAATTATTGAAAAATAATAAGAGAACACATGCAAAGGTAGAAGCTAGCCCACTTCAAAGGGATGTAACAAAAATTAATTATAAAGAAGGAATGATGGCAAAGATCTTTCCAGTTATTTATTGGATTCTTATCCTTCTTAAACCAATTAATAGATTTACTCAGTCCATACTTTCCTCTTATTCGTCATTCCTCCAATTCCTCATGACAAACACAAAATGTTACCCTCCCCCTGTTTAAATTCAAGCTCTTCTGACAACCATATTCCACAGCACAGCTCGTGACTTGATGGCGCGCGCAATCACAGCCTGGAAGAAGACGAATTAAGATCATAAGAATTAATTGGAGGTATCCCACGTAGGGTTTGGAAGATCAAACCAATGCCCAAGTTGAGAATATTGAAGAATATTGCTTCTCCTGAGATGTTATTGAGCGAGGCCAAGAATGCTTACGCTGACCTGATGCTTAGAGCTGGTAACAAGAATACTGCAGGAATTGAAGGCAAATTATATTTGTTTATCCGCGTGAAGAATTTGACAAGAGGCTGCAGGCTTATGAAATTTACAAGAACTTTTCAGCAGATCGTGAGTTATCTTATACCAAGCAGAATTTATTTTTCATAATTAATATTTGCCTATGGTTCATTTATATTTTTTGTACGTGCTTATTCTCCGAAGAGTATTTCCTATATATCTTATATATACCAAATGGAAATTTTAAATGTGGTATTATCTTCTTTTCTGTAATTTTCTTTTCCTTTCTTTTTACCAATATTCTTGATGTGTTGAGAGAAGTAGGTTTCATGAATGCCATATGTTTCATAATTTAAAAAACCAGCTGATGTTTAGGAGTATGTTGCTTGTTTAGCTGCAAACATTTAGATCTCAATTCATGGATTGTAATGGTGTTGCACCTTTTTTTCCCTTAGTTTTATTGCTTCACTTTTTTTTTTTTTTTTTTAATTTGATCATTTTACATTGAAGTTTTATGATATTGGACTTGATGATTTGTTATGGTTAGCTTGTTGTTTAACTATTATGATGTCAAGAAAACATTTTGAAGCTTAGTTTAATGTTAGATTTAATAAAATAAAATAAAATTTTATTGATTTAAAGTAATTGAAGCTTTAATGATTAAATTTGAGACTTAAAAAAATATCAAGGCTCTTTTCTGCCAAATCAAAGAGTATATGTTTAGTCTCCTTTTCAACCCTTTTTTTGTCACTTAATTTCCTTTTCTTGTTGTTGTTTTTTTAATTTGATCCTTTAACATATTATTGATGTGGGATTGAACTTGATGATATGTTTTGTTTGGCTTCATGTTGATTACTCGTAATGCCGAGAAAAGATTCAGAGCTCGATTAATGCTTTGGTTTGGCAAGATAAAATGTAATTTTATTGATTTGAAATAATTAAATCTTTAAAGATCAAATTTGAAATTAAAAAAATGTTTAGCTTTTTTTTGCCAAATCAGGGACTAAAATGAAAATAGAAGGGAAAAGTTGTTGGCACGTTTAACTCATGCATTAGCTTACGAGGGAGGTTATCACATTGTGGTGATGCGTGCGGCTTCCTTGAACGAAAGGTGACCTTCCTTGATATCAATTTAATTGTTCTTGATATCAATGAATTTATCAATGAATTCCTTGTACCAGGAGGGGTCATGTTATAGTGTTTTAGCCCTTTGTCTTGGAGGAAAAAGTTTATTAGCTCTTTTTATGTTTAGAGAGATTAAAATCTGATTTGAGGTTATAAACAAGTTTATTAAGGTTTTAATAGTGGTGTTTAGGGATAAGTAAAGGTTGAAAAGAAGGTTTTTGAGGTCATAAGGGTCAGAGCTCGATATTTTATGTCAGCAGGTGATGTGTTATTTTTTTTAATTGTTTTAGGAAAGGAGGAATTACACCTCAAAATTATTTTTTAATTGGATTTAAATTATCGGTTTTCTTAAAAAAGGAACAATTTTATTGTTATATAATTAACAGAAATTAAAGAGCTC
>Ga0325410_1007851_pt1 | contig 11627 bp, 8 predicted proteins | sample PopdelMetagenome_16_FD_206182 | JGI IMG/M metagenome (GOLD analysis project Ga0325410, IMG submission 206182) | Populus deltoides microbial communities from Bellville, Georgia, United States - Xylem-PdIQD-R3 | ecosystem: Host-associated > Plants > Phyllosphere > Stem > Wood/Secondary xylem... | reverse complement strand
ACTATCTTTTTCTATATAACTTTAAATCTTCAAATTGAAAAATTAAATATCAATAATGTAGTGTTGGAAGACAAGGATTTACATGGAAAACTGTATTAGAATGTGCCCAGCTAGTGTTTGTATAATTCCAGGACCAAGCTAATGTAGTTATTCATGAATAGACTAGTCATTCTGTCTTTGATCGGACCGATAATCCGAATACTGATTCGATAATATCGTGTGATCAATCAAATTAGAAAAAAAAAAAAGAGAAAAGAAATACGTGTTCAACACTAAGAAGTTGTTGGTAGAAGTAGTCTATCTAGGGCTTGCAAAAAGAAAAGAAAATATGGGATTGTCTTTTTCTTGTAATGATGAAGAATTTTGATATCATTTCGATGGTAAAACTTTTAAAATCAATTAGTTTATTGTCATTTTGCTTTGAAGTTTTAGCCAAGGGATGTGTGGTAGAAGAAGTTGACATGCCCAATCACTTCGACATATAGGCAGTGATGGTGGGTGCGTGCGTGTGTGTGTGTACTGTGTATTAGATAGGAAAACTACGAGTCTAAGCCAAATGCCCCTGTCTCGAGGTCTTTAAAGTTGAGGCTTAACATAAGAAAGAACAGGGGGGAGCTATTTACATGTCCCACTTTATTGTTTGTTTGCTGCATTTTCAACCTATGACTATTTGTTTCTTTTATTTAGAGGACAAATACCCAACACATTATGATATATACAGTAATTATCTAACATGTGCTTTACCGAGGGTTGAATATTTTTTCTTCCTAAAAAAAGAAGAGTATTTATAGACTTTTATGATGTGTTTTTATATATAAAAAAAATCCCAAACTGAATTTATAAAGTTCATGTATATATCTAATTAAATAAATTGAGAACTATTTATGGAATAAAAAATTATCAAGCTCGATCTCTACCCAGTTGAAGTACACTAGCCAAACACACCACTTGAGTAATGAATTTAATTGGGTTCATGTGACCTTTGATTTCTAGAGAATCACGCTAGTTCGTTTTTGACCAAGAAAAACCCATTTTAACCACATCTAGACTAGAAAAAAACCATAAAAACACCATAAACACCTTGTAAAACATATCCATCGCCTTTAACAACCTAAAAATTGTCTCCAAAACCTATAATCAACCCAAAACTTTTTTTTTTTTTCCAGTTTAGATCCACCATTTTAGGCAAGCTTAAGGGGAAAACAACACCTTGTCTAAGCTTTATTCATCAAAAAGAGCCCCATTGAAACCAAAATCACCCACTTTCATAGCTAAAATCGGTTTCAATCAAGACTTTTTCTTTTTACCATCGGAATCTAACAACACTCTTTCTCCCCTCTCAAACTAGGAACAAAAAAAATAAGGAAAATAACATTTGGGATCAAAATTAAATTTCATAAATTGTTAAGGACTGAAAACTTATAATCTTAAAAGTTGGAAGACTAAAGTATACTTTAACCTTACTTTTAGCAAAATCATCTTTTTTTTTTGTTGTATTTTTCATTCTATACTTATCTTTGAAATTTGCCATTTCTTAATAAATATGTTTTGATTGGTCATTAATTTGGGCCTATAAGGATACAATAAAAAAGAAAGATTTGACAAAACTCTGTGTGTGTGTGTGTGTGTGTTAATTAGGATAGTTTTCACGAAACGAGGACTATCAGAATAAAACTATGCCTTGTATTGGTTCAATATTGGAACTATATATCGTATATGTCAATCCATCATATTATATAGTATGAGGACAGCATTGATGCCAAGGAATTGTAATGTCAATCGATCCATCATCATAGTATACGAGGAAAACCTAACATTGCTGCCATGGAATTATAATGTCAGTGGTTACAAATTCTTTCGCCCTTCTTGATCATGGCGGCTGCATGGAGTACCATGTTTTACCTTCGATGGCTATAGTATTCCTATCAAACCTGGGGAACCAGGCCACTTTGTGCAAAAGCTACTCGTATTGTTTTCCTATGCATTTTCTTAAGAGACAATCATTATTGTACAGACCAGGCCGGGTGTGCATATCATTGGCTTGATTCACATAAACGAAGTCGCTAGAGAGTTCTTCCGTGTTTCTTTTTTTGGTGAATTAATTGTACGTCTTTAATTTGTACTTCATTAATTAATTAGAGATTGAATGTTGGATTAAAAATGTTGCAAATAAAAATTAGTCCACTGTTTTTAATTATGTCAACCTAAATGACATAACATTAAATTCTTATTCTCACATCTTCGAATATAAATTTGTTAGCAGGTCTTTTATACTAATACACCGTCTATTTGCTGTAAATTAATTATCTTTTCTTTATAACGAATATATATGATCAAATTAATTAGATAAAAGGGGGGAAATCAATTACAAATTTAAAATTAAAAAGTTAAGGGAACTTGAAATTGCATATGGTGATTAAAGGAGAAGAAAAGGAAATTGACAATGTTCAATTAACTCCCGATCGATCCCTTTTCACTCTAGTCTTTTTGGCAAATAACTGCAATCAGGCATTGGCCTAGTATTCTTGACGCCAACGACAATTCAATCATAGTTGTGTATATTTGGAAATTGGAACTGTCAAGAAACTAAATTGGTGATCAGCTGTTAGTCACGACCATACTATTGTTTGAGTTTTTTCTTCTTCGTTGCTTCCATAAAATACAAAATAGTGAAGCAATCAATGCGAGGATAAAGCAAATGTAATAAATAATTCATGGAGGGTTTGTCCCTTTTATTCTGTTAGCAAGCTTGTGGAAGGCCCCTTTGAGATTCCAATCAAGAGGGAAAAAATGAAAAAAAAAAAAAGAGAAAAGATGGAAGGATTTCTTGGAAAGATTGGGAGGGGAACCAATAATTAATTAATTGTTTTTTCTTCTCATATATAGGACGTTTTCAGAAATGAATTAATTGATCCTTGGCAAACATTTGTTGTCGTTACTCCATTATAGGGCTATTGAATATCAAAATCTTACGTGAGAAAATTCGAACCTTGTGCTACTTACAAGTAGAAGAAGATGATATCACTTTGAGTCTTTGACATTTACTTACAAGTATGTTGGAGCGATGTGATAAATGAGAAAAAAAAAATTAATTAACGAGATTCCTTGTTTAGGCCTATATTCATGAGCTTATACAACAAGGCGACCCTCATTTAGGCCTATACAGCGCACAAGGATAACTCCTCTCGTTTCAAGAGTGAGTTAAATTGAACAGTGTGAATCTCATCGATATACCTTGATTTTTTTTTTGTGAAACCATGTTGGATAACGTGATTTATCAGTGGGATTTACTCTTTTTGTTTTTATTTTCGGGTCACAAAAAAAGGGTAGGATTGGCACCCTGTATATAGACTCATCAAGGTGTATTTGCTCATATATTTTTTTTCAATTAATATAGGTATTTGAACCAGTTTACACATACCTTAACTAATCTCACAGCTCTTGAAATTAACAATCATGTAAACTTTTAATAATCATGAGGTTTGTGAAACTCGAACTGATAATCTTTAAAAAACAAATATAAAATCTAACCAATTAAGATAAACTCCTTATGATTATAGTTTTTAATAACTCTAAAATTTATAAAACTCAAACTGATAATTTTTTTAAAAAAAACATAAAATCTAACCAATTAAACTAACTGATAAAACTCATACTTGATACGGCATGCTGTTTCTTCTACCATTGAAGAAGCATGCTCCATAAGCCCAACAGAAAAGAGACCGTGGTGTACAATACGGATCTAGGTTTATCCCCCGCCAGTCTCTCTTGAATGTTTGGTTTCGAGTCGTTCTCAAAGCGAGGTAAATGAAAGCACCCCGAGACCACAAAGTTTAGAGCACGAAATTTCTTGAATTAACTTATTCGAAAACGCGTGAAATTCTTTGAAAAATGATTTCTGACCTTCTGCATTTGAATGTTCAGTAAAACTAGTATAATACTAAAAGAAATTTGATCATACAATCTTTCGAAGCAACTTGACCACCCAAGGTCTATACCTACTCATGACTCGATAAATTTGATCGCATTTTTTGGGAAGAATATATATATATATATATATATATATATATATATTCTTCTGTAGTACTTGATCAACACATTAAGTTACACCAAACTTTGAAACCTGCCTGCTAAGGTGGCCTCCTATTGTACTTGTAGCCAATATTGATAGTTCATGTGTGATTATACTCCAGGGTCCCTGCACCTGATATTTTGTCCCTTCAGAGATTTTGAAACTCGAAAACCAGTTTTCTAACCTGTATAACATTAATTGTCAATCGATGAAATTAACTGCCCAATTATCAATCAGAAAACCCATCACGAGGACCTACAAAATAAAGATCTAGAAGTTAGAATTGTCTTCCTCATCTGTACAGGTGATGGTCACAATATATAATTGATAGTGGAACATATAAATATAGCTGAGGAAAGATCAAAGTAAGTACATGTGAAAGGTAGCCGGTGTTTTTGTCAAAGCAAAAAGTGAATTCTAATAGGAAGCTAGTGTTGAATGATCTCCACAGAATATGTAGCGACTTTTCGTGAAATAATAAACTTGACTTTGCCTAGTGTGCCCAGAGATACCGGTGGGAACCCAGCCAATAAATTACCTAGCGGCTAGCGTCCACCTATGTATAGGTGGGGTTCCTCCGGCAAAGAGGCAATCGTACAATCAAATTTTGTGGTCCATTTTATAATCAATAAATTCAGTGTTTCCTACTTTTGTTTGTTCATATGGTGTTTTCTACAATGCTCTGCTCAAGTTATGAAGGCACTGTAGATAATATATTCTTCTTCTTCTTTTCTTCTCTTACATGAACATTAAATAATATGTTCTTCTTCTTTGATGAATATTTACATTTTAGTGTGATAGGGTTATGAGTTTTATTAATTATACAATATTTAATCCAATAAATATTAGTGAATGTAATATTAAATATCTATATAAGAGGTGTAAAAATAAAAAAGTTTCTCAATCCAAATATTGTTACGATACATCTTCTACCAAAAGATTCATTGAAAAATACTTATATTGGTTTGAACACAGAGAACTTTATGTTCCTTACAAGACCATAATAGAAAAGATGAGTGGCTTAACTTCTAGTTTTAGTAATGTGCATGGAGTTATAAATGATAGTAGTTATCTTTATAGGAATATGACAATGGATACAATATGAATGAATCAGGGTTATGCATGAGAATGTTCAAGTGTTGATGAAGAATCAAAGGCAGCTGCAACTAGGTTTTTTAAACTTTTGAAAGATTCCAATGGACCATTATAAGATGGGTGCACAAATCACAATAAATTATCGATTGTTGCATAAATGTTCACCATCAAGTTACATCATGGGCTGAGTGAGGCTGGTTATGACAGAATTATTAAATGAGCGAGAACTTTTTTACCTGAAAGGAATAGGTTGAAAGAGAACTTCTATGATACTAAATTCATGATGAAACCCCTTTGCTTAGGATACTAGAAAATTATTATGTGTCCAAACTACTGCATGTTATAATACCGTGAAAATATATATTTTACCGAGTGCAAAACCTATGGACATGCTTGGTTTAAACCCAAAACTAGTAAGGGTAGGACTCTTGTCGCACATAAAAAAAAACTAAGATACTTTCCAATCGCTCATAGGCTGCAAATGTTATTCATGTCTTCAAAGACTGCTGAGCATATGATATGACATCATTCACATGATACAGATGATAGAGTTATAGCGCACCCTTTTGATGGTGAAGCTTGGAAGCAATTTAATAGTGTTCATCCTCGGCTTTCAATGAAACATATAAGGAATCTAGAATGCTTATATCCAGCAAGTGATATCTAAGTGTTTCTTGAGGTAGTCACAATCTGGTTCAAAGAACCGGACAAAGAAGATTCATGATTATATGGCCATGCACATCGGAAGAACTATTCCACTCATTCATGTGCAAAACAAATTATTCTATAATATGAAAATGTTTAACTAATATTAGGTTTATTTTGCAGGCTACGGTGCTTGGACGTGATCCAAGATCAATGGAATTTTTTGTTGAAACCCACATATGGAAGGAGGACAGATAGAAAGGGGTGCAACAACTTGTGGATAATCGAGCCTAGAAGTTCGTGGTAAGTTAGATTTCAATATTTTTTAAAAAAATTGTTATTTTTTTTTTATATTTGTTGACTTTTTTTTAGGAAACATAAAACACTCAACTATGTGAGAGATACATGGATGATCATTCAGCCCATCTAGAACTTGATCTAAATTTTTGGTTAGAGGCTGGATCTACTGATGGACTCGATATAAATCCGGTTTATGGTATCTCCAATATTATAGACAAGGTTATGCGAGCGGGTCGTAGTGTCTCGACCGTTGGGACCTCGTAATCTAGATCGAGCTAGTAATCATCAACCGTCTAGACACTTTTACAAGAATAAGTTCAAGCTGAGACGACCCAACTGAGGAATGAAATGAATGTCGTTGAGCAACTATTGACAACTCTCACTGGTACTTGTGCTCCCCCTCATCGCTCTCCTGGTTTCGGCGAAGATCTGCCTCTATCTCCTCCTCTAGCTTCTATGTATTTAATAATATTTTTTAAAATTAATAATACAATTTTTCTTTTTTCTTTTATTTTATTTTTGTTTTAATTTGTTTAACTTTATTGTTCTATTTTTTTTTTAAAAAATAACTACATATAATTAATACCAATGGATTTTGAAAAATCAATGGAATTATCTATAGACTATGTCCATCATAGAGTTGAAAAACAATTTATGGGACTTGCCACTATTAGATGTGATTCTCTGATGAATTAATTCTGTTGGTAATATGCATATAATAATCAATGGATTTATCAATGGTTTATTCTATAAGTAATATGTCATAATCACCAATGGATTTACAAAGAGAGTTGATGCCAATAAAGTTTTTAGTCTGGCGCGATAATTCCATCAATAAGTTCATTGGTGATTATATTACCAATGAAATAAAAATCATTGACGATATATTTTTTGATGACAAGTTTCCATTTGTTTTTCCGTTGATAATTTTATTTTCAATGAAATATGTATTTGAATACCAACAAAATATTTCATCGTTGATCTACAATTTTATGGTAGTGTCTTTTTTTTGCGATGACAGCTAAAACTAAGATTCTTTCTTACTTTCTCGTGTTAGTTAAATTTAAATCATGTCAATCATTTGACTTCATCTAAAAATGAAGTTACTTTCATGCTTTAAACGAAACAAGTAGGACTTGAACCCTTCCTTTTTGCAATTACTATTTTTTATCACGATATATATATTCAAATAATTCCAGATCATACCAGACAGGAAACCTGCTGGAGAGCAAAGAGAGGTACTTGACAATATGTCAATCCAAGAACAAAACCAAAACCTACGTACGGCATTCAGGCATGAACGAAAACCCTTGCTATTGATTTGAATTCACTAATGTGGATTATGAACATAATCAATGATGTTCTCGAGAGAGCAGTGAAATGCCAGTTGCCCATATAATTCAGTGTGTTGCCGATGTCAAAGGGTAGTTTCTTTGAATACTTGGCATCCACAAGGCACGCGTTTGTCATTCACGAAGTCAGAGAAAACAGCCACGCATGCACCTTGTTGATCACATACATATTCCCTCTCATGTTGAGACAATTGAATTGAGCATTAATATAATCTAACATCTCTGCCCATGATTGATACCTCAACGGCTTAACCATTACATCGTGTGGACAATATAGAGCATTTTCAGCTCATGTACCTGTTCGATTGGTTCAATATATAGCTAGAATTCCATGCACATTTATAATGATAAGAATAAGCATAAATGCCATTAAAAGTAGATATGGATGAAAATTAATGAATATTCGTGGATACGATTTTTATTATGTTTATACTCCATTAATTATTTATCAAGTAAAAACTTTTAAATATTCATCCATCCAATCTATTGGGTTTTCATTTTAGATATTCATTACTTGATTATTTAATAAAAAATAATATGTACATGTCGTGTCAAGTCTCGAGTTGGATATGACAATATTCATATTTTATTTATTATTCATCTAGTACAATAACTACTCATAAAAAAAAGACATCTAGTTAGTTCCTATAGTATCCATTATATTCAAGTGAAGTGAAATTATCATTAGTAAATGGAATTGCTCAAAATATAATTATACAACACATAAAATAACATAAATCAATTTTTAGATTTACCGATAGAATTTCATGTTGGTATTTATAATCTCAATTCGTCGGCACGAATTTAACCGACGAGCTCATGGATGGCAATACTCTGTCGGGAAAACTCTCATTGGTGACTTGTGGTATGTCGATGAGTCCATTAATAATAATTTTACCAACGAATTTACTAATGGCAAAAGCACGCAAAAAAAAATTTAACCGCTTTATTCCACTGGTATTTTCATCAATGAATATGACATATCAACGATAGAAAAATCATATATAATTTCATTAGTGATTTTTTTTTTCTATCAGTCTTCTCTTCGGTGAATTTGACATATAACTATCAAATAAATCATTTATAATTCTGTCGGTGAGTAAATAGTAGCCGTGAAATTTGTAGTAATTCTTTTTTAATTTTTTGAAATATACCCTGTAAGTAATAATTTAATTTTTTTAAAAAAATCTATTAAATAGAAGTAGAAAATAATTAAAATAAAATAAATTAATATAAAAATAAGATATTTATTATAAATTTAAACATGTATAAGTTCAAATACAATTAATCTTAAATAGAGGCGCGGTAGAAGGAGGAGGGGGAGGGTCTTTGCCGGTACCATAGGGAAAATAAAAGGAAGTACATGTACCATCCATCTGTGATCTCATTTCTATTACCAGTTGTCAAAGTTCGGTCATCTCAACACTGAGTCGTTCATAATCAACAATAAAATGAGTCATCTAAGCTTGAGCTTGTAGGTCTAAAATTGCTTGTACTTCAGAGTTTGAGTGCTTGAAACTGATTGTGAGCATACAATATTTGAAACATTGGAGGCTGTTCGCAGGTACATGCCCTTAGTGTTAAAGAGACTGTATACTTTCTATCAGGTCCACTGAATGATTATGCCTCCAACCACAAATCCAGATCGAGATCCGGATGGGTTGAATGATTGTTCTCGTACATTTCCATCAATTGGGTGTTGCATGTATCCTGGAAAAAAAAAAACTAAGCAAATTCAGAAAAATAATAACTAAAAAAAAATGGTTGAAGACCAACATACCATAAAGTGCTGAGCTTGGCTATCCACGAGCCGGTGCATTTTTTTTTTAGCGGTCATCACTCTGCTCGTGTGTTTTCACAAAAAGTTCCATCGGGCTTAGCTCGCGTCAAAGAATCATAGTCTGCTAGAGAAAATTGTTATTAGTTAAATATATTTATGGAAAACAACAAATAAAAAATGGATGTAATTAAAAAAAAATCTTACCATCCGCTTTGTATGTAAAACAAACAAAACAGAGCCTTCGATGTTAGCGGTACTTGAACCATGAACATGCTGGTTCTGATTCTCCACACTGGAGTGTCATCTTCACACTAAATATTCGGACATCACATGGTGAATATATTTCACCCATAAAGTGGTGAATATACGACTGTCTGAAAAATAAAAAAAACTATAAAATAAATAAATACAAAAAAAATATAGATACAACAAAAATATACAATAAAAATTAACATTTTAAAATTAAATTCAAATATAAAATTAAGTTCATCATCGAAAGAGGGCCCATATTAGCCAATATGTCAATATGACAATACGGTCACCAGCAAAACACCCTTTGAATTTTCTACCTTTCGATTATCTCTCATTATTATATATATATTGTTTTTCTAATGGTTAGCGCGAGTCCTCGTTTGTCAAGATCATGGAATTTAATGCCTTATCAAGTTGATGTGATTTTTTATTTTGTAATATGGTTTAATTTAGATTATTTGGCATAGAATATTGTAGTAATTCATATATAATACGAGTGGTTTGGTAGTCTGCTCTAAATTATTTGTTAGTTAAGAGTAAATACAAATATATTCTCTATGGTAAGATATAGTCAATTCAACCAAAAACCGAATTTGTGAATATCAGAGAACTTTTATAATCAGTAAAACCAGGTTTTCTTAGCGAGGGGACATTAACATTAGATTAGATCCATAGCTAATTTGGAGTACTATATAGTTATTAATTTAAGAAAATATATATCGTAGTTAACCAACCACAGTGACTTGATCATCGTTCTAGAATTTCAGATGATTGGTCAAATTTAAACCTGCTTTAATTCAACAGGAATTTATTTATTCGATATTGACAAAACTGAGGTAATTAAATTAGATAAATTTTGAATATTTCTTCATAATTGAAGTTATTAAGATGTGAGATTTCTAAGGTTTTTGTTCCAAGTCGTGGAATGGTACAGAAAAATTAGTCCGACCCCGAACATTATTTAAAATAAAATGAAATGAAATGAAATGAAATGAAATGAAATGAGCTCAATAAGCATGTCATTGAGATAGAGGGATGGGTAATTGATTATAAATGGTCAGGGAGTTGCATTTCATTTTGATTTAATCTAACTCCCACCAGTCCAATTAAGTACTGAATATTACAGTCTTTATCTTGGTAGAACAAGGTAATGCAACGGGGGAGACAAGTAGCGTTTAATCTCTACTTCTTTTTCCGTGAAATCAACTACTAATTAATTATTAATTAATAATATTCTGATCATCTTCTACCAAATCAATAATAAATATATTTCATTTTCATGCAGTCCTGTTCAATTATCATCCGTTTTGCGTACGTTGGGAATATTAATAAATCAAGTCTCATTGACAGCAGCCATTCAATTTTGGTGAATGCTGCTTAAATTATAGTAATTTAAAACCCTAAAAGAAAGATTTTTAGGTTGCAAATCCAAACTTGCACGGTATCTTGACCCTATTCTATATTCATCGATCCATCAGCCTTCCTCTCTTTAAGATAATCAGTCACCGACAAGACTGAAGTCAATTAATGCAGATGAAAAAAAAAAAACCCAGAAAACAAAGAATTTCTTTTGGTGATCTTTTGTCTCGAGTGGATCTGCACGTAAACATGTATATATGTTTTCATTTGTTTGGTTTCTTTCACCATTTTTCTCTGCTCATGTTTAGCGTACACACTTAATTTGCTGGGTTTATATCTCAAAAAAAGAAGAAGGTTGATTGATCTTTGGACGCATGCTTAATATAATATAGTTGTTTGTATTGTTAATCACCAACAAATTAGTAATTAACACTGCCTTTGCTAGCAATGTCATTGGATAATTAAGAAATGCATTTTCCACATGAGATTTTTCTCAATAATAAGAGATGTTTTTGAATTAGTTTGCACATTAAATGAAACTCGATTTTTTATTTGAACGATTTTAAGTATATTCTTTTCATTTTAATATAGTGTATTGATAGAATAAATTTTTCTAAATATTAACTCTAAAATTCAAACTTGGGTTGTTAAAAAAAATATTTAAAAGTTTTATAAAATTAGATTCTTTTAGTAAGTATTTGTATTGACACAACTAAATATATATTTAGTATTTTTGGACATGGTTGCTTTCGCTTGAGAAAAGATGTCATTT
>Ga0325410_1007848_pt1 | contig 11627 bp, 11 predicted proteins | sample PopdelMetagenome_16_FD_206182 | JGI IMG/M metagenome (GOLD analysis project Ga0325410, IMG submission 206182) | Populus deltoides microbial communities from Bellville, Georgia, United States - Xylem-PdIQD-R3 | ecosystem: Host-associated > Plants > Phyllosphere > Stem > Wood/Secondary xylem... | reverse complement strand
AAAAACTATAAAGCTAAATTTTCAACCAGCTCAATATGAAAAAAATAAATTCGATAAAGATAATTCTGAAAAAAAAATCGATAAAAAAAACATGTAAGAAAACACTATAGCAAAGCAAAACTCATGTGGGGAAACACTGTAACAATGAACAGTATTTAAAAAAAAACTAAAAATCTAAATTCTCAACCAGTTCAATAATAAAAAAATAAAAATTGACAAAAAACATTTTGAAAAAAAAACAAAATAAAGAAAATAAAACAAAAAAAGAAGATAATTTTGGAAAAAAAACAAAAAAAAAACAAAAAATGGAAAAAAAATATATGAGGAAAGCTAAAGCTCAATTCTCAACCAACTCAATAATGAAAACATAAATTCGACAAAGATAATTTAAAAAAAAACATATGGGGAAACACTGCAGCAAAACAAAAACCATGTGGGGAAACACTATAGCAATCTACAATGTTATTTTTGAAAAACCTATGAAGCTAAATTCTCAACTAGCTCAATATGAAAAAATAAAATCAACAAAGACCAGTTTGAAAAAAACAAAAGAAAGAAAAAAAACCTTGTAGGGAAATATTATAGCAATCCATAATGTTTTTTTTTAAAAAAAACAACATAGCTAAATTTTCAACCAGCCCAATATTTAAAAAAATTAGCAAAGATAATTTAAAAAAAAACAAAAACAAAAAAATTACAAAAACAAAAAAAGAAGAAAAAGAAGTCAATTTTTGAAAAAAAAAAGAGAACAAAAGCCAAAAAAAAAACATGTGGGCACGCGCTTTAGAGTTTCTTATAATAGTTTGAGAACGTGAATATCAATCAGGGATCGATAAGGAGTTAGCTCGTATCATTATCAGAAATTCAATAAATACTAACAGAAATCCTGATAGATTTTTTTATTAGTAATTTATAATAATATTTATCGACCAATTTAAATTCATCACTAACATTATTGATATGTACTAATAGAATTATTTTATTTGTATATATTGACAGAATTCTATACTAAATATAAATAATTTCAAAAATTAAAGCAGTGTGATAATATGAAAGTTTTTGTAGATGATTTTACCGATGAAATTACAGAGTGATTCAAACCAGGATCTTCATACAGTGACATGTCCACTTCACTAGTAGAATTGTCGTTGGAATCACAGATGAAAATATTCCATCGGTGATTTCATCGGTAATGGTTAATATATCACCATGTGCCAACTCTCCCCTCTATTCTCCTTTCCCATCCCTGCATCTAAAAAAAACCCCTCGCCGCCCCCCTCCCAAAAAAAGAAAAATGCAAAGAACTACCCCTCAAAACATCCCTAACTTCTCCCACGTCCCTGCATTCGTGCCCTAATTTATTGTGGATTCTGTTATTTTTTGTAAGTAAATCTATCTTTTTTAATTTTTATATTAAATTGTCAATTTTATTATTATTGAATGTTTTTTTAGTATATGTATTTTGTTAGGGTATGTACATGTTTTATTGTTTTTTCTCAAACAAACTTGTAGTATGAACATATAATTTTGTACTTGTTATGGTTTATTTTAAATTTTATAAAATTATATTTGTTTGTAAATTGTTGAAACTTATGTCGAATTACTGAATTAGATGTGTTGTGATAAAATAAATAATAGTTTGTTTAACGGGTCCGTTTTAATTTTTAGGGATAACTAACATGTTAGTTGATTTGAAAAATAAACTTATGAAAGTACTTGATTAATTAAAATTTATAAGTACCACTTGTATAATATAAAATCAATAAAATTACTCAAATAAAAAAAATCATAAAATACAAGTACTTCATATGTTATTAACTTTTAAAAAATAAAACATAAAAAAAATATCAATTGAGCTTATCTGACTTAGAGTTAACAATCACGTTAGCATTCCAGTAACAAAAGTAATCGATGTACTTTATTAAACAAATTCTATAAAAATATGTACTTAAATAGAAAACAATTGAGTGATGGTACTAAAATATACAAAATCATAAATGTTGATACTTCATGTGCTATTTTCTCACTAGATATTTGACATGCACTCCGAGTTATAATTCTTTTTTTTTATAAAATAAATATGGGTAGACAAATTATTTTGATATGTTTGTTTACATAAAAAAATTTCAAAATATTAATCAAAATTATCGAGGCATCTAATCAAATAAATTGTTAATTATTAATATAAATAAATAAAAAAATCATTAACAATAACAAAAAGATAAATTAAAAAAATTAAGAGATAGATGTAAATCAAGATATTTAATCTCGTATAATGAGTAATTTATTCATTTGTGTCTACTAAATTTATTTATTAAAATCAATAAAAAAAAATAATAGAAATAGAAACACATAAGAAACTGAGTGAATAAAATAAAAGAAAAAAACTATGTAAAGCTGGACATATCAGAAATATTATTTTGAAATAAATATTTTATTATAAAATAAAGCTTATCTGCATAAAATAAAAATAATTATTCAAAAATTACATACTAAACAAAATATTTTAAAAAACTTCAATTCAAAAAAGGCCTGCAAAACTCGTGGCCCTAACCATAAGATTAGGATAAACTGATAGAAAAGAAATTAAAAATAACCACAAAATAATTTTTTTTTAAATAATGTAGTATGATAAAATCTCTAACTGTATCAACTCTTAAAACTCTCATATGAAACAGAGTGAATAAAATAAAATAAAAATACTACGTGAGGCCAGACATATTAGAAATATTATTTCAAAATAAATATTTTTTTATATAAAATAAAGCTTACCTGCACAAAAAATTAAAAAACAAATCTTTAAAAATCAAATACAAAACAAAACATTTTTTTTAAAAAAAAACCTAAACATACGCAAAACTCGTAGCCTAGGACATGAAACTGGGATAAACTGATAGAAAAGAAATTAAAGATAACCACAAAACTATTTTTTTAAAAAAAGATAATGCAATATGATAAAATCCCTAACTAAATGGACTCTTAAAACTCTTGACCCATGTTATTAATTTATCTTTTAAAAAATAAAACAATATAAACTTTGAACGAAGAATAAAATTGAAAACATTAAAAACTTTTCTAAAAGAGCAACGAACTAAAATAAGAAATTAGAACATAAAGACTAAAATTGAAAAATAAAAGAAAAGAGGGTAGACGTGCATTTTTTCTAGAAAAAAGAAAAAAGATAGGAAAAAGAAAAGAAATGACCATTAGTCGTAAACCATTCATCAACCGTTATCACACGCCGCACTAGGAGAACAAGGGCAAAGTAACACTTCCAATGAAATGATAGAACAACATATATAGCCACCGGGAAACGCCGCATATGCCGTCTAAGAAGCAAGGGTGTCTCCCACACGCCAATGCGTGAGGTCAACATGCCTATAATTGTTTTATAAAAAAATTTAATTACTAAAATACCTTTCATTATTCTAATATTAGCAAAAAAAAAAAAAACCTATTTAAAAACACAAAATTGCTGCAAAACTCTTGCCTTTTTTCCGATTCTAAAGGCATAAAAGTCAATTCATAATATTGTAAAAAAACATAAAGACATAAATACTTCAATTTTTGAGTGCGGGTGTAAATTTGTATTCTCAATATTTAAAAAAAAATGGGAAGACAAAAATAATCCCTTACAAAAAATGAAATCACCCTCAAAACCAAGTCATCCGAATTTTTCTTCAAATAAAAAAAAAAGGTGTAATTTCACTATCAGAATGAATATTCTTCTATGACTGTGTACACAGTGATCTCCACAGTGTTATGGCAAGGCGTTTTATTGTTTTGTATAATAATTATGATCAACACCCATCGCCATGTTGAACATATCATCCACCGGGAAGCCTATAAAGATGATAAAAAGCTACTAAACTGCTATCGCTTTTGGAAATTAAATATCTTCAAGGAGATGGCAAAGACAAGTGCAAACAACAATGCAAGCCCAACATTCACGGCACTCCCAGAAAATCATGTCTGAAACTAAAATACTTTCTCATAAAATCATCCACTGTCACGCCTATGTCAAGCATGTCTTTTCTATCTCCATATTGTGATTCGAGCAATCCATACAAGGTCCAGGCTATTGGGCATGCCCAGTAGAACCATCTCCACCATACAGGAATTCTCTATTTTTAGTGATACAAAAAAAAAAAGATAAATATATCAGCCAATCTATTTCAATTTCCAGGGAAAAAACTAAACTTTCTGGATGTGGATGGCTAGAGATAAGGGGGCTTACTGTTACAGGGACCATAAATCCTGAAAATAGGTTCCAAACTGAGTAAAAAGCTGTCGAAACTATGGCAGCCATGTGGTGATTTGGTGTAACACCCACAGCCATCATGCCAAAAAAGGTGAACTGAAATAATGTGAGGCACGTGTAGAATAGATACCAAAAGAATTTAGCAACAGTCCATTCAAATCCTATCATTGAATAAACTATGATGCTATAGGCTACTGCTTGTGCAAGAAGGTATGGAAGCTCAACAACAACCTGCAGCAGAAGTTGAGAATTCGTTAACGAAATATTCACAAAGTAAATCCCAAAATAAACCTTCTTTTTTTTTCCCCTCAAAAAATCTAGTTAGTACTTGAGCCATGGCATAGGGGAAGGCTGAATACATTCCAGCAGCCCTTTCTCTGTAAAAAACTGTTCTCTCAATCGAGACTACTGGCTGCACGCTTCCAGAATTTTGGACACCAAGGAAGAGGACAGCAGTATACATGGAACCCATTGCATTCAACAGATCCTGTTCCTTTGTCCTTTGAACAAAAACATCAAATGTTAATGCTAGGATGTGATCAATATGTAATAAGTTTAGATTTTGAATTTGTTTCAGGTTGTAACTTACCTTTTAGAGCCAAGGTCCCAAAACATCGTCCCAAACATCAGGGCAATGAAAACAGTAACCAGAAACCTTACGGTATTGTACGGTGGATTGCGCCCGTATGACCAGTGTTAATGTTTCAACAAGCAGGATATAAATTGTCTGAAAAATGACTGTTGGTACAGAGTGGGGAAGTAGAGGTCCTTTGAACCAGGAGCAGGTGAGCTTAGTCGTTTAATAAGTTCTTTGTTTGTCCTGAAATACAAGGTAGAAAATGCTAAATCTGCAGATATTTTTCTCGCATGCCACTTTGCAATCTTGTGAAACAGACAATTTAAATTCTTGTCAAACTTACCTGTACAGTTCAGAATGTTTGTACACATCAATAAAATCAACCCCCAAAGTTATTTCTTTAACGGAACTAGTGATTTCTAGCATTCAAGTTGATGGATTGTAACCGTCTTTGATTTTAATCACTCCTTGAACCCCCTTGTTGTTGAATGAAATGAAAGATAAGTTCAACAGGATTATATATTATATAACATTATACGTAGTTCCGAATTTTGCCAACGAAAAGCTACCTCAAAATACTTGATTAACTCACAAGAATGGTGACCCACTGGCCCTACATATATCTCTTGTCCTCCTTGTTTCAGTAGGAATAGCTGTGACCAGTGTCCAATTCATCATACCAAGTCATATAAGAGAACTAACAAAATCTCTGTGATGAAAGGGGGAAATTGACAATTATGTCGACTCTTTTTAGTCTATCAATAGTTCTCACCTCATCAAAAGATTCAAATATATCAATGCTTGCCTGGTGGATAGTGCACACTACTGTTCTTCCTGTGTCCACTGTATTCCTAAAAGTCCTCATAACAATTGCTGCAGCTCTTGCATCTAGTCCTGTAGTTGGCTCATCCATGAATATTATAGAAGGGTTTGCCACTAGCTCAACAGCAATTGTCAACCTCTTGCGCTGCTCAGTGGAGAGACCACTGACACCAGGCAACCCAACTAGAGCCTCCCTTAATGGAGTTAATTCCACAAGCTCCATAACTTCCTCAATGAACAACTGCAAACATTTTATTAGTAGAAAAGTTTGATAGAAATAGGGAACATAAGTTATAAAGCTTATTCGATATATATAGATATATATATATAAAAAAAAACATTGACATTGCTGTAAACTAAAGACGTAACAAGATTTTTACACCTCAAAAATGGATTTTTTTTTTCCTTCCATAAAATGGATAGTTAATATGCTTGATCATGACTAGGCAGAAGGAATGTCAAGGAAACAAGCTCAAGGTTTTAAAAGTTCAATCTGGCCGGAATGCTAGAGAAACAGAAGGTAAAATTTTCATAGTTCATTAGGCTGGACTTGAACAAGTGTTGCTAAACTCAAGCTCCAACCGAAGTCAAACTACGGCCTAGGTGTAGCTTAACCAAGTTTTCTTACAAATTTTTGTTAGACTACGATTTTTGAAATTGAAGTGCATTAGCAAAATCATGAAGAAGACAGGATACGGGCTACTAGAGACTACCTTTCTTGTCTCATTATCAATCTCGACTGGTAAGCGAAGCCAAGCAGAAAAGAGTAAAGACTAATAGACAGTCACAAGCGGAGAGTGGATATCATTTTGTTCACAATATCCAGAAATTCTAGCAAATGTTTCTTGCCTTTTTGGGTACCCAGAAATGGTTATGTTCCCTTCGATATATCCTCCGGTTTTCCTACCAGCTAGGACATCCATCAGAGTGGTTTTACCAGCGCCAGTGACCCCCATCAGAGCTGTAAGAACACTGGGTTTGAAAGCGCCACTCACCCCCCTGAGAAGTACTATTTTATCTTCTCGTATGCCTTGATCTTTCATTTCCTGAAAGTTCCATTTATTTGATTGTCATGTTGGAACTGTGTTCCTTTTTAGCAGAACTTTCCCATTTCCAGAGAGATGTGACAGTTTTCATGACTTACTTGAGGCATGTTTATTGAGTAGGTAATTTCATCAAAGGTAATAAAATTCTGTTCAAACGGAAGAATCATTCCCCTTTTCTTGTTCTGAGAGGCCCCAATAGTCGTCGCTTCTGACATCACAGAAGAGGACCTGCATGAGTTAAATCTCTTCCTAATCTCTTCCTGATTCTCTGCGAGTCAGTTAAACTCAAAATGCATGGACTCCAAGTGGAATGATAATAATGCATGTGCATATGCATGTTTGCAATAAAAACACCCTTTGTATGGCCTCATCACCTGCTTCATTTTGGTGATTTACTTGAGACAATAACTCAAGGGCTCTTTTGGCTTTGTCATTCTCTTTATTTCCAGGAGATTCTTCCAATCTAACACCCTGAAGCTTTTCAAGTGCTGCAGAAACAGTTAAGACATTCATACATTGCTTCCCTAACTAAAGATCCTAACTTGTAAAGATAAGATCAGTACCCACGGTCAAGACAAGTGAGAGCTGCTGTGTAAGCGAAGTTGCATACTACTGTAAAACCGATTAATGCCCCTACTCCTATCCAGTACCAATACGCTTCTGTAAAGAATCCGCGGGACTTCAAAACTACAACCCCCAATGGCTCCGTTGAAAATGGAAGCACCTTTGATAAAGAGTAAATCAAATATCAGTTAAGTTCATCATACCAGAAACACAAAAATGCCGACATGGCTAATAAAGGAAATTACTCGACTCCAACTCTTCCCCAGGAATTCATTGACCGCCATTGCTTTTTCTCCATACATCATTGGTGAGATCCAATAACCCCAGATGAACCATTTCTTCATATTCTCTGTGGAATGGCACAAGGAAAGGAAAGAAGTATTCTTAGGACTAGCTTCCGGGAAAGAAGCTTCAAATATCTTTCATGTACCCATACCTCGCGACAAGACAAAACCACAATTTGTAAAAAGCATGAGAAACACAAATGAGGCCATTGTGCTAGAAACTGTGAGGTTCCTCCCAACAGCAGCAAGCAGTCTAAATAGTGCAGAGGCCATTTGATTAGCAAGGAAAGTACAAGAAACTGCCTGAAAAACCTGTAACAAGAACAGTAACTTTTTATTTGGAACATAACAAATCAACCTTCAGCGTCTGAAAAATTTTTCTTCTCCTATTGTTTCTGTACCTTTCAACATTAGGATCGAATCCCATGGTGTAATAGGTGATGAATACCCATACTGCAACTTCTATGATTGTGATCGGGATCTTCAGAATCCATGTGGGAAGAGCATACGCCCATGTAGGATAGAATAAAAGGTCCCTTTGCTTGTAAAAGACTGGAAGCTTCAAAATAGACAGGCCAATTTCCGACATTCCATTAAACATAATCATAACCAAAATGAAGAATAAAGCACCCATGTAAATTCCTCCATCAATTATAGAATCCCGATGCATCTGAGTTCTTATGAAGAGTGTTAACCCGATCAGTGCCATCAATATGAGCTAATAGCAGAACATAAAAAACACATCATACTAATGAAGAAAATTGAGTACAAATTCAAAACAAGGTTAAGATAACCACCTGTAAGAGCTTGAAAATGTAAACAAATGAGTTTCTTTTCATCAACAATAATTCTCTTGAGAAGCAAGCTCTAAGAAGCTCCTTTTTGTTAACACCATACTTCTCAGTTGTCAAAACAGAAGGGTGACTCTTGCTTCTCTCAAATGGAATTGCAAGCTCATTTCCTAGCCTCCTTCCCACATGAAATGATTGAAATGCCTCAGAAAATTCCTTAACTGTGACAAAACAGTGGGGCTCATCTTTACGTGCCCAGTACTGCTTCTAATCTTTCCTTGATGTAACCTATAATAAACTTTATCACTCCACTTTCCTTATCATACCCTAAACCACTACAACTTCAGAATGATCAACTCTTAGAAGCACAATTTGTTTGGCTTGTTTTAATAAAGAGAAGATAGCGAAAACTCACTTCTTGCAAGAAGTCAGCCACTCCTTTTCTTTCAGGGCACTTGAAGCCCATCGATTCAAAAAATTCTAGCACGTGTCCACGGGGACCTTGGTACACAATATGTCCATCAGAGAGGAGAATAATGTCATCAAAGAGATCATAAGTCTCTGGTACTGGCTGGAGGAGAGAAATGAAAGCGGTTCCATTAAGAATACAAATGCATTGCTTGAGTGAGTTCATTATCTGAAATGTTGTCGAGCTGTCCAAACCAGTAGATATCTCATCCATTAACAGCACCTTTGCTGAACCAACAAGCATCTCACCTACAAGATAATTATTGTACAGTAAATATAAAACCCATTGACACTTTAAGCTCAGCTTGTTTACCTGTTGTTACTCGCTTCTTTTGCCCCCCTGACACACCCCTAAGCAATTCGTCCCCTAGCATGGTATCAGCACAAGCTTCTAGTCCCAAAACCTGCAAGTTTAGAGGAATTGAATGTGATTGATGGATGTTTTCTATATACCTATGCTGAAAAGCAAAAAAAAAAAAAGAGGGTGATTTGCCTTCAGGATGTAATCTGTGATCACACTCGTCTCTTGGCCCCCTACTGATGCTGCCTGAAATTGAAAGAAACTATCATGCCAACAAATTTAGCTGTTTAAAAGTGGAAAGGAAAAGGTCAGTAAATACAACAAGCAACGTACAAATTCTTGACATAAACATACAGATGAATGTCCTGGTTGAACAGAACCTCTAAGTTTTAGAAACTGAAGCGTCCAATGTTATTAAGATCATTTCTATACTGTAGACAAATTCCTAGTTAAATTCAAAGGCATTTCCATGGAAATTTATTTCTTTCTTACCTTCATGAACACATCAAGGTCAGGATCAGGCTTAATGCCAGCTGCTTTCTCTCGTCTTAACAATTCGGCCAACATCTCTGCATTTCATCAATATGATACTGATAACATGTTCGAACAATTTTAAAATCACTACATTCAAATATTTTTCGAAATTTTAGAACCAACCATAACGGGCTCCAGTTCCCTGACATCTTGCAGAGAATGATAATGTTTCTCGTACAGTCATTTCAGCTAAATGAAGGTCATGTTGACTGATGTAGGCAGCAGTTCTCTGGGGCACAAACTCATTCATCTCGTGGCCATTGTAAGTCACCCTCCCCGAATACTGAAAGATGAGTTGACGTATATAATACTGGTAAGTTAAATCTATTCAACAAACACCAAAATGAGACGACCAAAAATCAGAAATCCCTCACCTCCAGGTTATTGGGAAGCTTTCCTGCCAAAGCCAACAGCAGAGTAGTCTTTCCAGAACCTGGTGGACCTAAAAGCAATGTCATTCTGCAAAACACGAACATAATTAAAAAAGGTGTTAGTAAAATGTTCTCCTTTTCCGTACTTTTGTTGAATAACAAAATATGGACCAATTTTGATTAGCTAATAGCAAGCTTTGTTTACCTGCAAGGCTTGATTATTCCACTCACATCATTCAGGATATGCATCCGTTTCTTTCTAGTAGGCAGCATTGGGAGATAGTTTAAGGATCCCTTTCACAAAAAATGCAAAACTAAAATGTAAAAGCTTGTTTCCAAATGAATTGTGGGCTATGCTAGTGGTGCATGACTCATAACGGTCCAGGTTCGCAAGTAATCACCTCTACTATATTGGCAAAAGAGTTGAAAATTGTAGGCAGAGCTCTGCTTCCTAGATAAACTTCAGTTTCAACATTTAGATGCTCAAATCTGACTTCCACTGTGGGAATTTCGATTCCCACTCTGTAACACATCCCAGGAAAAGAAAACACCTAACAACTTGTAAATAATTTCTTAGATTCAAACAAAGAGTTACTAAAATCTGATAATTTTTTTGTTTATTTTAAAGTAACGAGAACAATCTTCCCCATCAAGGCGGTTCTTAAGCTTCAACAGGAACTTCTCGTTATCTGCCTCAGCGACTTTAACCAACCTTTCCATCAAATTCTTCCTTTCTTGAAAGCCAAGCTTATGAATATCAATTTCACAAGCCTCGCCTTGTGGCGTAGTTAGTAAACCTTTCCTTCAACGACTGTAAGTTGGAATCCTCTCGATTGCTGCCCATTTAAGAGCTTCTTCATCATCCTCTTCTCGAGATGATCTCGAAAAGGTTTCCATACCATTGTTCCTCCATATGGAAGAACTGTTTGCTGGCAAACTACTTTTAACTTGATAAAGACCGCCACTGTTCATTGCGAACTCTACAACAGCTAAAACCCTTCAAAAGGCAGTATTTATCTGCAAGCATTCATGCAAAAAATGCCACCAGCTTATGCAAGTCTTAAGCTAAATATACTCGTGAAAACCTGATGCGTGCTGAGTGATCATTTCAAATCCTTATTTTGATGTTAGGTACTAAAGAATATATTTTATGGCAGGCAGTTATTAATGAGATGAATGAACTGATCTTCTTTCCATTTGCCGCTAAAGTTGATTTCCGATTTTCATAAATGAAGAACTTCCTCTTGTGACCACAGAGAAATGTTAACGCTATTTTTACCCGCTTTTTATAGATTGAAAATGCTCGACCGATTTTGCCAAGGGACAGGGAAATGGTTTGCTAGCCACCAAAACAAACTGGCTGTGCATGGATGTAAAGGCTACTAGCAATATCCCATTCTTTTACTTACTTTAAAGAAGGATATTATAGACGTCTATTTATCATGTTTGTCGAAACCATTCTGTCATTTTGCAGCAGCTGTGACTGTAATTATCTATATTATTATTAACGCATACTAAATCAGCATGGCTTTTCACTCTAGAAATTAATAGTAAAAAGTCAAATATTTTTTTACTTTGGTTTTCAAAAAAATTTAGGAATTTTCTTTT
>Ga0325410_1007845_pt1 | contig 11629 bp, 7 predicted proteins | sample PopdelMetagenome_16_FD_206182 | JGI IMG/M metagenome (GOLD analysis project Ga0325410, IMG submission 206182) | Populus deltoides microbial communities from Bellville, Georgia, United States - Xylem-PdIQD-R3 | ecosystem: Host-associated > Plants > Phyllosphere > Stem > Wood/Secondary xylem... | reverse complement strand
TTTTTTTTAAAAAAACATAAACAGAACAAAATTAACAGTTTTTGTCTTTGAATAATATTTATTTTCTATTAAATCCAACCATTTGATTGGATTTAAATAAAACTAAAGCTATAGTAAGAGTATTTTTGAGCGTGCTAGGCATATTTTCGATGCATATATTGTTTCCAGTCTAAGCACTGTCCACTAGACTAGTAGACCATTATAATTAAAGTTGCGAGTATTTTTTAATGTTTAATAAGTTTTTTTTTTTCATTACTAATTTTACAAATCAATTTATCTCCATCGAATTTAAAGACATTGAAATTGAATGCTTTTTTGTTGTCCTTAAACTATGTTTGTATGTTTGCTTGAAAATTAATTATTGCCTTCATGGAACCACAAGTGATCAAGGAGTGTTTCTATTACTTTTTTTTTTGTGTTGATTTGGGATTGAATTACCTTAAAATTTTAATGTTCATAAAAGGGGTGGAGGGGGTGGGGAGGATTTTATTTAGCAACTTTTTATGTTACATCAAGAAATTTCTTAATATATAGCACCATTTGTTGCTATCGTATGAGTGTGTATTTGATAATGCAGTTTAGAGTGTATTTCAAAAATATTTTTTAATTAAAAATAAATCAGACTGATATTGTTTTCTATTTTTTTTTTTACATAAACACATTTAAACAATCAAAAACCATATAAAAAATCATTAATTTAATGTTTTTTCAAACAAAACAAACTTTAAAAAAAAAAAATTCAACCACAAAAACAAACACTCATTAAAGGTCTTAAAGAATTTAATTTTTTATTTTTTTAATTGATTTGATATGAATATTAGAAATTGTCTTAATTAAAGGTTTATATATGTGTGCGTGTGTAACTTTTAAATTAGTTATTCTTTCTTTTAAGAATGAATGAAGCCGACCTGGTATAATTTTCAAAGCCTATAACACGGATCATGTGATCAAATTACAACATAAAAAGCAAATCCAAAACAATAATGATGTTAAATTCCCAACTAACCTAAATAGTTAGGGATAAAATTCCAAAAAATAAATTCAACAAAAAAAGGCATATAAAATAAAATAGAGTAAAATAAAATAAAACAATGGATTTAAAAAGAAGATCAAACTTGACACAAAAATAAAATAAAATAAAAACATAAGGGATGAAATCGAAAAACAATTTCAGTTAAGAAAAAATAAGGATAATAAAAAAATAAGGACCAAATTTGATATAAAAATCAAATGTCAATGGATGAAATTGAAAAATAATTTCAATTAAGAAAAAATAAGGATAATAATAAAAAGAATTAAGGACCAAATTTCATATAAAAATCCAATGTCAATGGATGAAATTGAAAAATAATTTCAATTAAGAAAACATAAGGATAATAATAAAAAAAAATTAAGGATCAAATTTGATATAAAAACCAAATATCAAGGGATGAAATTGAAGAAAACAAATAATTAATTAAAGGATTCAAAACTAAATACATTGTAATTAAAAGAATAAAAACCTAATTTGATTCAATAAACAAAAAACCAAACTTTTTTGTGTTTTTTTTTGCAATGGTTAGCATGTTTTTCTATGAAGGGAGGGAGGGAAGAAAAAACATGTGGTCAGAGCTCAACCGTTTATCGTATGATGGCATGCATCTCACCACTATGATGAGGGTGGCAAGGTGCATCGAACGCCCCCTAGAAGGTGACGTTCAAATTTTTTAAGGCATTGTACATACCACTCGAATGGTGCGAACAGTGCCTACTTGCCAGCACTTGCGAGGCATGCACCATATAGTTTTTGTTTAAATTTTTTTTTATATATATTAAAAGAGTTAGTTATCCCTGACCCCACATGAGAATATATATATATATATATATATATATATATATATATATAAAAGACTAGAACAAAATGAAAAAAAGTGTCCTTGCATCCAAAGCCAAGAAAGTTTAACTTTGAGGGGCATTTAAGTAATTACACTGAACAAAAAAAATAAAAAGTCTAAAAACCCCTTGAACGAAGCAAAATGTTTATTTTATTTTAAGAATAATTTAGTAATTATATTATACAACAAAAATGTAAAAAGACTAATTAACCTTGTTCATTCTTGTAATAAATAATAGGTCTAACAGAAAAGACCTTTTTACCTGCCCCTAAGACCAAGTTAAATGATTTTACCCTTTAAGGAAAAAACAATAATTTTATTGTATGAATCCACAATGAAATATGAGTATGTGCATAATGAATTGATGAGCCCTTTTAATTTTTTTTTTTGTAATATTTAATGAGCGTTTCTTATTGTAATTCTATAGTTTATCATGTATCAACAATCTCAATACAAGTTTTCTCTAACCTAAAAATTTATCTTTCAAATTATACAACTTATTTTGTTTTTAAATTTATTATTTTTAACTCTATGTTTTTTTTACAAGCTTTTTTTTATAACTTTCTTTACTAACATTTTTGTTTATATTTATTGCTTTTTTTATCATACAGTTTAAGATTTTTCTTTTAGTTTGTGTTAGTTCTTTACTTGATATAAAGTTTATATTTTATTTATAGAAATAAAATCATCATGGTTTATCACATGATTTAAACATTATTGTTTACAAATTAATACAAAATTCAAGGTTTGTAACTCAATTTAATTTTTTTTACTAAAGCTCGATTTAATTTTCTAGTTTCATGTTTCAAATAAACCTTATAGTTTATAAATCTATTTGAACTTTATAGTTTAAAGTTTAAAACTACATTCTATGATCGATATAAATAATAATTGTTAGTAATATGATTAATTATTTTTCCATGCTCGTTTAAATTTGTTTGGTTTAGGTTTATATAATTTTTTTTTGTTTCAATACAAAACAAGTATCACACTACTAAAAATTTATAAAAAAGCAACGGAAACACCGATGAAAATTTTTTCATAATTGTTTACCGATAAAAATTATGATGAAAAATATTTATTAGTGATTTTCGATAGAAACGGCGATGAAATAAAAATTTTCATCAGCAATGCTAACATATTAAATTGACAACATAATTGTCGATAAAAATTTCATTGGTAATTTTAGAATGAATTAAAACTAGACAATCTCTCTTCTCTCTTTATTTCTTCTTCTTTATTTTACAAAACACAACAATAACCCTCCCCCTTTACAAACTCAACACCGATAGCACCTCTCCTCTTCCTATCTTAGATTTGATTTCTTATTCAATAACCTTAGGCTTTGACATTGTTAAATCGAGTGTGGTATATTATGATTTTTATTGATTTTGGAGTGATTATATAGGGTTTTAATGGAAAAATTAAACATAATAGTCAATTTTCATCTTGGGTAATTGGGTTTTAACTTATATAAGTCCTCAAGGGGCGTAGCGTGATGGCAAAGGGTTTGAGATCTGCATAGCAGGTCTCGAGTTCGAGTCAGGGCGTGCACCTCTTGTAAGAGCCTAGGACAGCTGGGGTTTTACTCCCTCATCTGCGCCCACAAAATGCGCTTTCCGGGGAGGTGAGGTTTCCTCGAATCCAAAAAAAAGTTTTAACTTATATAGTTTTGATTTGATAAATTGTTGGGATTATAACTTATTAGCAAATAGTTCTTTTTTTTTTTTTTGCTAAATAAGTTGTGTTATATGGATATATTTTTGCTAATTTTTGGAATTAAAAATGATGATTTTTTAATTTTTTATGTGTTATTTTATATTTTTGCCGAGTTGGATGATTTATGTTAATTGGTTTGTTCTCTAGTTTGTTTTTCTTTGTATGGCCTAAAAGTGTTGTTAAAAGTTTTGCTTGAAAGTTTCTACTTGCTAGAAAATTAGTTGTGCTTTCCAGGATATATTGGATTTTCTTTGCTAGTTGTGGATTTTCTTTGTTAGTTGTTTTATGTTAATAGGGTTGGATAACTAATATGGTGGTAATTGTCTCTTTTGTTTGTGGGTGTAACAGTTTCAACTTGTAAAGAAAAATACAAAAATACTGTGATGTTCTGTAACATTCATGTGTGCATTTATAGAAAGTTTAAATAGAAAATAATTCTAACTATTATCTTATATATTTGCATATACATGTCATGAGTTCAAAATTTAAATAGATACAATCTTATTGATTTCAAAATTTGAATATTGGATAGCTACACTTCTGTAGACTTGGAGTTTATTGAAGCATTGACATCTTTGGGATTCTCTTTGACTTGTTTTTCTACACGCCCCTGCAATCGAAAGGGTAAGGACCAAACCCTGAGATTGTCACGTAAATTATAAAAGCGAACAGAAGGAAGCGACTTTGTTAGAGCATCCACATACTGTTCTTTAGAAGAAATAAAATGAACATTGACCTATCCACAAAGAACTTGATCTTGAATATAATGAAAATCGATGTCAATATGTTTTATGCGAGCATGAAATAACAGATTACTAGTTAAGTAAGTAGCCCCTATGTTGTCGTACCACAAAATAGAAGAATGGACAATTGGGACACCAAGATCATTAAGTACTGATTTTATCCATTGAATTTCTGCTGCTGCATTTACAAGTGCCTTGTATTTGAATTTTGTGTTGCTACGAGCTATGGTTTGTTGTTGCTTGCAACTCCATGAAACCAAATTATTTCCCAAGTATGCACAATAGGCTCCAACGGACCATCTGTCATCAAGATCGGACGCCCAATCTACATCACTAAATGTTTGCAAAAGTAACACTGGCAGTAGGTTGTATGAGTAAAGAATGAGAAATGATGTGTTTTAAATAATGCAATATGCGTTTAACTATTGCCCAATGCATCTTCATGGGATTATGCATAAACTTACTAACTTTATGAATAGAAAATACAAATTCAGGCCGCGTAAATGAAAGGTATTGTAACTCTCCAACTATACTTTCGGTACAAATATGGATCATGGAATGGAACACCATCATATTTTGTCAAGGGCAGCAAGGTTGACATTAGAGTAACAGATGGTTTTGCTTTGTCCATTTTTCTATGCATTAAGAGATCCAGAATATAACATCTTTGTGATAAGTAGAGACCATGACTAGTTCGGATAGCTTCAATGTTTAGAAAGAAACCGAGTTCATCCATATCTTTGACTACAAAATCATCTTGAAGCAAGTTGATCACTCTGTTTATAGAACTGATGTCACTTCCAGTTAAGATTATGTCATCGACATAAATCAAAAAGTAGATAAGAGTGGACTTTTGATGATAAACAAAGAGGGAGTGATCGGCTTAACTTTCGATAAAACCAATGGCGTAGAGCTTATCAATCAAGCGTGAAAACCATGCTCTTGGTGCTTGACGAAGACCATAGAGAGACTTTTCAAGTTTGCAAACATGGTTTGGGAATTGAGAATGAACAAAACCCGGAGGTTGAGCCATATAAACATCTTCGTGCAAGTAACCATGTAGAAAAGCATTTTGGACATCAATTTGTCTAAGATGCCAATCATGAGAAATAGCTAGTGATAAAACCAACCTTAATGTTGTAGGTTTCACCACAGGACTAAACGTTTTGCTGAAATCAACTCCTTTTTGTTGATGAAATCCTTTGGCTATGAGTTTTGCTTTAAATCTTTCAATATCACCATCAACTTTCATTTTGATCCGATATACCCATTTTTATCCAACTAGATTAGCATTAGTTGGTTTGGGAACCAAATTCCAAGTTCTATTTTTCAATAAGGCATCAAATTTTTTGTTCATAACAGCTCTCCAGTTTGGATTTTGAACAGCTTTGGTGTAGGAAGTTGGTTCTTGTTCTAGTGTTTAGAATATGGCCAGAAAGGATTTAGGAATGGGATATCTAATGTGTGAATTAGATGGTAATTTGGGCTTATGGATGTTGTTTTTGCTTCTTGTGGTCATTGGGTGCAAATTCTATTTTTGTGGAGTAGTAGAAAAGGTAAAGGAGCTTGTGGTGGACTATCTTTATTTTGAGGCTAGGTGATATCCCTTATATGAGAGCCCAAAGCAACATAATAATCATGTTGAAGACCAGATGATGAGACCATATTCAGATTGCTTGGTGCAGCAGATGTTATAGTTTCACTTGTAGAAAAAAAAAAAAAAGAACTAGCAGAAGACAAATTAGGATTGGATGGGAGAGTAACATGATTACCTTTTGATGAAGGATTGATGGATTTGTTTTCATTATATGGATAGAGATTTTCATCAAAGACAACGTGACGGAACACAAATATTTTTCTTGTAGAGACATCTAGACATTTGTAACCTCGATGACCAATATTATACCCAATAAAAATGCAGTTTTTTGATCGAAAATTAAGCTTATGGCTATTATAGGGATGTAAATAGGCCAGCATACACATCTAAAGGCGCAAAAAAAATTATAATCTAGTTTTTGATGATGAACCATTTTATATGGTGATTTCTGGTCTAAGATTGGAGTTGTTAGTGTATTAATAATAAAAACTGTAGTTAAGAATGTATCCTCCCAAAATAATTTAGGCAAATTGGAGTGAGCAAGCAAGGCTAGTCCAACTTCAATAATTTGCCTATGACGTCGCTCAATGGCACCAGGTTGTTGATGCGTGTAGGGACATGTTATTCGATGCTTAATTCCTTGATTTTGTAGATATGTATTTAAGCTACGATATTCACCACCTAATCAATTTGAAGAGCTTTAATTTTTCTGTCAAAGTGGCATTCTACAGCAACTTGGAAACATAGAAAGGTTTGATATGTTTCAGATTTGAGTTTTAAGAGAAAAAACCATAAGAATTTAGTAGCATCATCTAAAAAACTGATGTAAAATTGTGCACAAAAAAGTGGATAATGTAGAAGCTAGCCCCCAAACATCTGAATATATTAATTCTAAGGGTTTCAAAACTTTAACATGCATATTTGTAAAGGGTATGGCATGGCTCTTGGCCAGTTGACAATCAGAACAAATAGAGCTATTTTTATTTTGAATAGATAAAGAAGTAGCCTTATTGATAACAGGAAATGAAGCATGTCTGAGACAACGATGCCATATGTGGGAAGACACGAATACTAGAGAAAGCTTATGGCTGAAGATGAGCTAATAAAGCTGAGAAGTTGTAGAGACCATTACTGAGTGGGCCGCGGTGTAGGATATTCCCTGAGTAGTCATTCACAATGAAGAAAGAGGCATGAAACTTAAAGAAAACATTATTGTCTAAACAAAAATGCTGAATAGATAACAATTTTTTTTAATATCAGGAACAAGTAGAATTTGATTAAAAACAAATGATTTAGAGGGAGATGATATAGTAGAAGTGCCACTTTGTATAATTTTCAGACTTGCACCATTAGCCACCTGAACATGATCTTGTATATCATACCCTTCATGTTAAACATGAATATTGTTCATGTCATTTGTGAGATGATGGGTGGCTTCTGTGTCAGGATGCCATTCTTTGTCAATTTGCAGATAGTGCGCAACAAGCGATGCTTGTGGTTGGTTCTTTGAATTGTATTGATCCTAATAAGATAAATCAAAGTAGTACTTGTGGTTAGTTCTTTGAATTGTGTTGATCCTAATAAGATAAATCAAAGTAGTGATAGCATTTGCGAGCACTATGTCCTAGTTTGAAGCATACCTGACAGATAAGAGAGTTTGATTGGCTGGAATAATGAGGTTGAGAACGTCCTCCATGTTCTCGACCACAATAGCTACCATGATTTTGATTGGAGTATTGAAAAGTTCCAGGTTGGTGGGTTAGATGCTGAGGTTGTGTTGTGACCAGATTTGCAGAAGCAGCAATTTGAAGGGGTTGATTATTATGATTTATCCGTGATTCACAGATGAGAAGTAGGGAGTAAAGTTCCTCCAAGCTGATAGGATCGAGTCTTGAGGTAATTGTAGAGGCTAAGGAATCATATTCTTGGCCAAGTCTTGCAAGAACATAGGTGATTATATCATCACTAGTGAGAGGTTGTCCAGCAAGAGCAAACTCGTCGGCCATTCTTTTTATAGAGAGGAAATATACATTTGTTGTCAGTGTGCCTTTTCTAGCATTAGCCAATTTGGTTCAAATTTGGATCGCTTTAGCATGGGAAAGAGAAGAGAAGTTGTTCTAAAGTGCAAGCCATACCTCATGAGATGTGGTGTAGGACATGACTTGAGTGAGGACATCTTCTATGAGTGAGGAGTTGATGGTGGTTAGGATTAAGAAATCCTGACGAAGCTAGTGATTTTATTGAGGATTTGGAATTTTTTTGAATGGCACCTGTGTTGGAGTTAGAGAAATCTATTTCTTTGGGTAGGATGGAGATTGTGCCATCAAGATAGCCAAAAAGGTCGTGACCTCGGAAGTATGGTAAAGCTTGAGCTTTCCACATATGATAGTTGGAGGAATGTGGTTTGACATCTATAGTAAATGAAAGATTGGAGAGGGTTGGGATGGTAACATGAGCAGTGGAGTTTGAGGAGGATGAGAAAGCCATTTAGGATTAGAGAGGAGAAGATGTATGTCTTTTAGTGGCTGAGGTCCCAAGATATGATTTATATTATTCTCTAACACACCCCCTCAAGTGAAAGCCCTTTGGGCTTGAAACTTGCATAAACTCATATTACCCTGTGTTTAATTTTTATCAAATAAATAGGGGTGGTGAGATTCGAACTCGTAACTGCATGGTCATCATGGCTCTGATACCATGTAACAATTTCAACTTATAAAGAAGAATACAAAAATAATGTGATGTTCTGTATTATTCATATGTGCATTTATAAAGAGTTTAAATAGAAAATAATTATAACTATTGTCCTAAATATTTGCATAAACATCTCATAAGTTCAAAATTTAAATAAATACAATCTTGTTGATTTTAAAATTTGAATATTAGATAGCTATACTCCTGCAGACCTAGAGTTTGTTGAAGCATGAACATCTTTAGGATTCTCTTTGACTTGTTCTTCTACAGTGGACATCAGGAATGTTTTATGGAAAGAGTATTCGTGTTTTCTCTATGACTTGTATTGTGCATGTTATGATGAAGATAGAGATGTTTGTATGTGGTATTGTGCATTGGGCATGGAACCATTTAAAGGGATGCATCTCATTTTGCAAAGCAATTAGTTAATTAGAGATGTTTAATATCATGTTGACTCAAATATATAATATAGAAATCATGTGGAATTAGCAAATTTTATGGTCAACCTGACTTTAACCAAGCTATGTTTCTTAATAAATCGTAGCTTAGAAGGTTTGTAATGGTTACATATTATAAAGCATATTATAAAGCATGCTTATACATTTGTATTTGTAAGTATTGATTTTAAGAAGTAGATAGGTGCTTTTCTACAAATATGCAAAAGAAAAATTTTGATTCTATAAATGTCTAGAAGTATGTGTATTCTTCCGGTTTATTGTCTTTATCTATGCATTTAACATAACATAAGAAGCCATCTTTTCTTCTAGCATTTGAGATAAAAATAAAAATAAAAATTTGTATTTTATAATATGTTTAATTTCTTAATTGTGCTCATTTTTCCCTTTTAGGTACCATATATACAAGAAGAAACAAGTCCAAACCCGACAAGAGTGTTACTTCTTTATCAAGTAGTAGTGTTGGTGATCGTGTCGTGAATATAGGTGATGATTATAAAGATATAATTAATATATAAGTTATCAATAAAGGCTCAATCATTGAGGACAATACAACATGTGCCTCTTATCTAATAAAGCCTATTTCAAGCAAAATTATAACTAAAACAAAAGGCAAGTTATCTATGTAATTGTTTTATTATGATGTTATTTATTTGTATTGAGTTATTTTAAGTTTTACAATTACATGAAAATAACTTGCTTAAATTAATGTTCATTTTTATTGATATTGAAGTTTTTCGTTCAATCACCTTTATGATGAAATGGTCATTCAAAAAGTCATTATCTTAATAGAGTCAACTTCATGGCCATCTTGAATGGATGTATATGGTAGATACTTGATGAGGAAAGTTTAAGATTTTATAATAATCTTTAATTTGAGTTACTAGTTTTTAAAATTTTGAAAACTAATTGATGTATAAAATCAATTAAGAAAAAACTTTGATGGGATGGGAGCAATGAGATGGTTGTCAAGAGAGAGTGGAAAAACTACAATGCAACTAGGTAATTTTAAATCAATTAATGTTCTATTATTATAAATTTGTATTCCTTTATTTCCTTACCTAATTGTTTTTTAATAAGTTTTTGTATTAGGTTACATGACTTTTAGTACGATATCTATAAACAAGCAATTAGGAAGATCAACTCGAATTACGTAGACAAGTAGAAAAGCTATAAACTAAGGCATGTCATATAGAGTAATTGGGCATTGTATAAAAAAAAAATTATGGTTTCAAAAATTTGTACAAAGCGCTCACGATCCAGTACACAAAATAGAAATAAAAAAACTTATGGTTTAATGAGCAAACACACCAGATGAGCGATTTCGTTTATCAACCACATAAAACACCTAGTAAGAGCCTATTTATATATTTTATTATTTATGTTGAAGTTTTAATTATGTGTTTATTTGTGAGATTTTTAACAAAATATTTAATTTGTAGAAAAAATAGTTGGGACAAGAACCGACTCCAATGAGGTTATATGATGAAACTCATATAAGGATAGAGAAAAAATGAGAAAACATATATTGATACAAGAACATAAGTCTTTGTTATAAGTGTTTTGATTGTTATCATTCATTTAAGATTGTTTATTTGCATCATTAACATGCAATGTAATTTAATTTAAGATTTTTTTTTATTCATAAGAGACATAATGTCAACGTGCTTGCGCAATTTGGTGAAGACACTTCCACTCATCTTCCTTGTGATCCTCAAGCATGGTTGGAGATAGTTGTAGGTAATAAACCCGATAAAAATCAAGTTTATGGTTTGTCTATAGCTTTGATCCAAGAACTAAGTGCGGGCCACACTATTTCAACTATAAACACATCACATTTTAGACCAAACTATATATCATATAAATTTGATGAGATTGTCCACAAAAGGGTTAAGGAACTATTATATGTTGAGATACAGAATATGAGAGCATAAATCTAATGAGAAAATATGATGTTTTGGGATCAAATAAATATAGCTATAGGTATACATGTTCCTCCCTCTTCTGGACCTTTTAGTTCATGATCCTTTTCTCCCCCTCCCCCTCCAACTTTTTCGGCATCTTCAATGTGATAAACCATGTATATATATACTTCATGTTGTTGATTTGATTTGATTTTAATTGAAATTTTAATGTTTGAAATGTAGGAATTTTAATGTATTGTTCATATTTATAGCTTTAAAAAAAAAACTTGTGTATGGAATTGTGTTCATCTAATTGATAGAACTATTTATATGAATTGTGAAATTGCATAAGTAAATTTTTGAAGATAAGTTATTGTTTTGATTGTGGGTTTATTATGAGCAAACAATTATTGACTTAGGGATCATAACAAACAAACAAAAAAATTGCAATCTCTAATAGAATCATTGATGGAAAGGTGATTCTATTAGTGTTTCTGTCAAGATTTTCACTAAAACATTTTACACTCATTATGGATTTTTTTGTAAAACTTATAGAATGTGTATCAACCTACCGACAAGAAATTCTATTGGTAGAATAAACGGTAATGAAATAGAAAACCCGACGAGATACTTTCCAACAACG
>Ga0325410_1007844_pt1 | contig 11632 bp, 5 predicted proteins | sample PopdelMetagenome_16_FD_206182 | JGI IMG/M metagenome (GOLD analysis project Ga0325410, IMG submission 206182) | Populus deltoides microbial communities from Bellville, Georgia, United States - Xylem-PdIQD-R3 | ecosystem: Host-associated > Plants > Phyllosphere > Stem > Wood/Secondary xylem... | reverse complement strand
AACACACCAGCATGTGGAGGACCTGCCACATTATGATGGCGCGTTCAAAATCCTCTTGCCTTCATTATAGGCAGCGTGCGGCGGCTATTTCCCAACGGGACAACCAATTTTCCTTCTTTTTTTTTTTTCCTTTCTTTCCCTTGAATTAAAAGGATTAATTAAAAAAAAATATAGAACATGAAAAAAGAAAAATAAATGTTTTTGACACTTTTCAAATTCACGCGGTGCCAATAAATATGCTGTTACAAGAGAAGTAATAGAGAATCACCTTTTTCTTATAATTATAATTAATGAAAGATAACGTGTAGTGTAGTGGATAAAATTTAAATGATATGGTTATTTTTTATTAATGTGAGTGTTCGGGTTAATTTGTGTGTATTTAATTAATTATACAAGTTCTAAAGTTAATGACAATGTAAATATTTAGTGACTCTGAAATTTGTCAAGCTTGAATTAGTAATTTTTATAAAATAAATTTAAAATCTAACCAGTTAGGTTATATTCTTTAGATTTTGATATGTTAATGTTTATGTAAGTGGTTGGACAGATTATTTGGATGGGCATGTTGAGTAATGTTAAGCACGAGACTATACGTTTTTATCATTACTAATTCAAATTAAAATTCTCAATTCAGTGCTTATACATTTTTATGCTGAATGAAAGGGATATGCTGCACTGCCCTACCTAGTTTTTCTTAACATTTTAAGCCAAAACACCTCCGGTGTTGATGTACGTATGAGAAGGCGATCAACAATCTCTTCAGCCAACAAACGGACAAAACATGTTGCTTCATCAGACTCAATAATACTACCTCTTCTAGCCAAAACACCTCTGGTGTTGATTTTATGAAGGATAGCCATCCAAAAAAAAAAGTTCAACTTTAGATTTAGCGAGTGCTTTTCATACACCATTGAAGGAAATGCTTGTACTAGGCTGACTAGGAAATGAAAGAAGCCTACACATAGATTTAACATGTATACATCCCATTAGAGATTGACTTCTAACTCAATTTGTCCATAACCTTGCTGGACAACGTTAATTTGGACAACATACCAGACATAGAAATTCCAAATCCAAGACAAGTCATCGATCCCACACACCCATATTAGCAATTGAAGAGGTTTTGTCTTCCGAAAGGTAATATATATAATCTTGGAAACTGTACAGTAAGGCAAGAATTGCCAAGCCCTATCATTCGAGATGAAGCTGGTATCGCAACCATTATCAACTAACGCACAAATTTCTTGGTTTGCAATATTCCAAAGTTTCACGTCCTGGGCACAACCACTAACAATCCTGCACCATGTACTTTCCCTTGCATTAACCTTTTCTAAAGATAAATTTAAAGCAACCTTTTGATGATGAATATTTGAGACAACATCCTTCCATAATCAGGTGTTAGAGTTCCCACCCTCCTCACCAGAAGCTGAACAATCTTCGGCATATAGTTATCATGCCCAATCCATTTCATAAAACGATGAGCCATTCACTTAGAATAGATAATTTTGCTTTTGAAATAAACGATTTGATCCAGCTTCTTCATTTAAAATGTATTTTTTCAGTGAAAAGTTGCCAACCTTTATTGAGACAATTCTTCTTCCAATAGATAAATCATTTCAGTTTGATTTATGGTCCTCTCTTGCTCCTTCCAAGGTTGAGTTTAATCTCTAGCTTGCAATTATGAATAAACTATCTATAAAAGCTTTTCACCACCGACAAGGTCTGTTACAAGTTAGTGATTTGAGTTGTCATTTCGATAATAATAAATGAAAAATTAAGCCTACAAAACATGTCTTTCTTTATTATGAGGTGGTATGGAAATTATGGTCACGGGTGGTGACTTAGTTTGGCCAACAATGAATCTTACTAAAATCTTTTGATGATTTTTACTTATAATGGCATAAAATAATTTTGGGATTTATGCAAAAATAGATGTGGCCTTTGTTTTTCTTTGGAATAGTTTGATTCATTTGGAATGCTCACAATAATTTGATCTTTAATTAGTTAAAAACCATTTGAATGGTTTATATTTTTGAATAGTTTGATTCATTTGGAATGCTCACAATAATTTGATCTTTAATTAGTTAAAAACCATTTGAATGATTTATATTACTCACTTTTTAATAGAGTTGTAACATGGGAAACATATTACTATGGGAGTTTATGCTATACTAGGATATACTTATTAAGATCACCAAATGGTATTTTTATATGGACAAATAAGGAAAAAGTATATAATCATCATGAATTCCTCCTCCTCAAAGTATGCTTAAGTGGAATGTAGATATTTCTGCAAGTAGCAAGCTTAGACCCTCGGGGATTAGGGGTGTTCTAAGGGATCACGCAGGAAAATTTCTTTGTAACTTTTCTATTCCATATGTACAGGGAATCCAATGGACCTGAGGTTTGGAGAATTCAAAAAGGCTCTCATTTTAAGTATTGATTGTTGTTGTGCATCCTTTAAGGGTTGTATTGTGGAGTCTGATTCATATAATGCAATTGCTTGGATAAAAGGAAGCAATGTCATGAGACTGTTGTGGTTTTAATAACATCTCCAATACTTGTCTTAGGATTTCTTACATGAGTTTTACATATATTTACAGAGAAAGTAACCATGTAGCGGATCATTTGGCCAAGGCTTTCTCACATGAGTTTTACATATATTTACAGAGAAAGTAACCATGTAGCGGATCATTTGGCCAAATAAGAAGTTTATAGAGAAGCTGATTTAGTTGTATGGTTATAAACCTCTTTCATATATTTATATTTATATTTTGCTTGATTTATATGTTTTTATTAAGTAAATAAGAAGCTAGTTAAGTTTGCTTGGTCCTTGTTTCATTTATATGTTTTCTAGCCTATCTCTTGTTACTTTACTTCTCTTATTTAGCCATGCTTTTCATGGCTAAATTAGTTAATTAATAAAACTTCTCGTCTTTCATACGTAAAAGGGGATGAATTAAAGTTTTCATTTGCAAATAAATAATGTTTTTCTATTTACAATTTTCTTTCCACAATAAAAAATCTTTGGCCGGTTTTCAACTTTCACAATCAATAAATAATCAGCTAAGGTATCTTTCAATTTAAATCTCTCATTTTGTGAATATTCCATTAGTATATGGATAATGTGATTGAACAAAGAAAATAAATATTTATTGTTGTTGTTGTTGTTGTTGTTATCTATTTTTAAAATCTCACACAAAAATGAAAAAAATACAAAAATATATATTCAGAAGAAATCCAAAAAAAATAACTGGAGCGAGAAAAGGATACTGAAATGCTGAAAAAAGGCCAAAATTGATTGAGAAGGTTCAAAAACACAAAAGGTTGAAATTTAATAGTATATTTTTGACTGATGGAAGCCATGTTGACAAAGAAAATTCAATTTGAGAAAGAAAAGTCTAAAATCAGATGTTTATGAACTCAATTAAATTTTATCTAAGGTTTAATTGAATTTATGGAGGGTTGGATTGTAAGAAAAATTGATTTTTAAGTCAATTTAGGCTTTTATTGGAAGAAATTAAAGTTATGGGGTCCAATTATAATTTTGAAGAGTTGATTTGGTCAAATCAGGGGCTTAATTGCATAATTATTGAAGTTTGATGGCCAATTAGGGACTTAATTGAAACAATCCGAAACAAAGGACTTAACCGAAAAAGGCATTAAACTCAAGGAATCCAATTAAAAATTTTCTAAGGGGCTTGATTACAAAATTGCAAAAACATCCAAGGACCAAATCAGAAATATCATTTTGAAATTGAAAACGACACTGTTTCATTAAGAATTACGCGCACTGTTCATGGTCTTCTTCAAAAGAAAAAACGGCCGGCAATAAAGAGAATAAAGAGACAGGGGAGGCGTTGGAGCTGCAATCAAGGGTGGGCGCGTCTCATGGCTGATGTTCCTCGCCGTCGTGATGCACGCCGGCTGTTACCAAGAAACGCCTGCGACCTCTGGCTATAAAAGCCAGAGGAAGAACCGAACCAAGGGGGGGCAGAAACACAGAGGGAGGGAGAGTGTAAGGAAGAGAAGAAGAGAGAAAGGAGAGAACACAGTGGGAAATTCAGGAGAGTGAAACACAAAGGAAGGCCGCACGAGGATAAACAGCAGAGCAAAGGAACGGCAGTAGGAGAAACCGAGCGGCGAAGCGAAGCTCACAAACAGCAGGGAGGTCAGCACCACCACCGGTTTCCTTTTTCCAGAACCAGGTATGCTCATTTCCTTTCTTCGTAAAAAATTTGATGCATGTTTGTCTAGAAAAACAAAAAGAAATAGAAGACGAGAAAGCCAAAAAATCGCCATTTTTGTACTCTGTAACCAGGGGTCCTCGTTTTTTATCTTCAAAAACGAAGGATGAACAATGCGAAGGTAATTTAATTACCTTCGCACTGTTCCATGCACGCGTAAAATTGGCTTGGTTGGGTCACTGGCTTGGACCAGTGACCTGGTGGCATGGGTCCAGCTCAGCTACATGGACCAGGTTGGACCCAGCCCGAAAATAAAAAAATTCAAAAAAATTCTTTTCAAAAAATCTATAACTTTCCGCAAATTTTTTACTTCATTTTGATCAATATTAGTTTATATTTTATACTGTAAAGATACAAATTCTGTATTAAAATACCCGGTTTTTGTCAAAACTTTAAAATAATAATAAAAAAATATTTTATTTTCATGCATATGGTCAAGTATCTCAAAAAAAATATTCATATCATATTTTCATACAACAAAAATTCAAAAAATAGGTATTAGCATGCATTTTGGGTTTAATAATCAGTTTATTAAAGTTACGAGAACAAGGCCAATATTTCAAAAATTTCAAAAAAAATTATTTTGTTTTCTTTTAATATCTAGGATTATGATCTTATACGTATGATGTATTCTGGATGTTAAATTCTTTTGTTGAGGTTAGAACGGTTAGGTTTTATCCAATAAGATAAGGACCTCCTTACCGAGGAGTACTTTTCTTAAACCATAGACAAACCAACAACTAGAAAATACGACAAGACCTTAGATTTTATCAGACAATAAAACAATGCAGCCTATCTTAGGTAGGGCATATTTGAGGTGCTAATACCTTCTTTTTATGCAACCAATCCTCGTACCCGATTTCTGAGACTAGTTAGGGTTTCTAGTGACCAAAATACTAGGTGGCAACTTCCATTCATGCTTTCCACAGATAAAAGACAAAAATTCCTTATCTCCCCATATTTGCCACATAGATACATTAGATAATATATGAGAGTGGATGTTTTTCTCTGCGAAGCCACACACGTGCGACAATTTTTTTATTATTATTTTCTTTATTCAATCACATTATCCATATACTATTGTAATATTTTCTAAATGAAAGATTTAAATTCAAAGATACCTTAGTTGATTATTATTGATTGTGAAAATTGAAATCAGCCGAAGAGTTTCGATTATGAAAGGAAAAACATAAACAAAAATATCATAATTTTTTATTATTATTTGGGACTTGAAACTTTCAGTTATGATAATAAATCTAAGGTTATATAAATATATTTGGTTAAAGGAACAAAGTGAGATATGAAATAAATCAAGTTGTGGGACATTTATAAAGTGGATTTGTGTTTTATATATATATAAAAAAGACAGGATTCAAGTCCTTTATTTTCACTGATTTTATTGTTTGTATTTTTTTATACTTAAAGATAGTAATCAAAACGTTGCTTTTAACTTAGGGAGAGTAACACTTGCAACAGAGCAAGGCTTCCCAACTAACTAAGAAGTTATACAGAGTTTCACGATATATACTCTTGACACACGACTAGAGTGTAAAGAAAATGCTCAAGGAGAATTGTTTTATGAAGAGTTGGAGAGCCTGCAGGCTTCTAGGAGGAGTTCATGTGTGAACTGTTAGCAACTAGATGTTCTAGTTAGGATGCCAATAATTTGAAAATCGTCAGGTGTTCTAGCAAGCTACTATGACAAAAGAAAAAACAAAGCGTTTGTCTTGAAATAAAGGTAGTATATATACAAATGATTTTTAGTCAAAAATACTCCTCTTGTTATCTTTTAAACCAGTGACAATAATCTATCTTGGTTTTGGCTACCCTGGAGGTGTTTTTTTTTAAAAAGCTCTTTAAAAGTTTTTCTCTTCATAACCAAGTAACATGTTTCTTTAAGTTTTTCGCATTTATATTTATTTCGTTACTAATTAGGTTTGCAAAGTATTAGCAAGTTGCTTCTTAACATATAGGAAACAAGAACAGGACCGTCAAATGGTATCAGAGCAAGTTCACTCATTCTAGAGTGAGATCTATTTTCCTTGTTGAACATTTCAACATTGACTTCAGTATTGCAATTCAACAGTGAAAACTATACCTATCGGAATGTGAGGATGAAGGCTTTCCTTAAATCACTAGACGAGAAATTTGACACTCAGTTGAGCATGGATGGATTAAACCTAAAACTCTTTTCAGCAATTAGATCAGATGTTGTTACCCATTTTTTGGTTCCTACACAAAAAATAAGAAAATACAAAAAAAGATATAAAAAATATTCGGAAGAAATCCAATAAATAATAGGAGCGAGAAAAGGATGCTGGAATGCCAAAAAAAGACCAAAATTGGTTGAGGAGGTTCAAAAATGCAAAAGGTTGAATTTGACAGTATATCGTTAACTGATGAAAGCCCTGTTGACAAAGAAAATTCAATTTTGAAAAAAAATATATTCAAAATCAGATGTTTATAGACTCAATTAAATTTTATCTAAGATTTAATTGAATTTATGGAGGGTTTGATTGTAAGAAAAATTGATTTTAAGTCAATTTAGGCTTTTATTGGAAGAAATTAAAGTTCGGGGGTCGTAATTTTTAAGAGTTGATTTGGTCAAATCAGGGGCTTAATTGCATAATTATTTAAGTTTGATGGCCAATTAGGAATTTAATTGAAACAATCCGAAACCAAGCACCAAACCGGAAAAGACGCTAAAATCAAGGGATCCAATTACAATTTTTCTGGGGGCTTGATTACAAAATTATAAAAACATCCGAGACCAAATCAGAAATATCCATTTGAAAATTAAAAAAGGCGCCGAAACTATTCATTGTCTTCTTCGCTGGCAATGAAGATAGGAGAAGACAGTGGAGCTGCAATCAAGGGAGGCATGTCTCGCGGCTGATATTCCTCACCACCATAATGCACGCCGGCCGTTACCATGTTCCTGCCATAACGCATGCATCCTCTGGCTATAAAAGCCAGAGGAGGGACCGAGCAGAAGGAGGAGAAAAAGGAAAGAGGGAGGAAACACAAGGAAAAAGATGAGACAGAGGGGGGAAGGAAGAAAACAGAGGGAGCGAGGGAGAGGAGAGCAGAACAGAGGGGAGACACAAGACAGAGAAGGAGGAAGAGAAGAGAAGGTGGGAAATCTTTTGAAAAGAACGGGAAAAAAAAACAGAGAGATGGGGGGGAGAAAATTACAGAGGAAGAAGGAAGGAAAAAGGAGAACCACCGTTGTTCTTCCTCTCCACCGCTGCCACCGTCGCCCCCCACAGCAACCTCCACCGTACCGTCTGAAAGCCACCAGCAGCTCCACCCTCACCAGAGACCAAAAGGAGAAGAACCAAACAGAAGCAGACGAGGAAGGAAAAAAACAGAGGCTGGTGCCTCTGCACGGGGAAGAAGAAAAAAGGCAACAAACACTGCCCGCCACCGTCATAACCACCGTGAGCCACCGTCGGCTTCCTCTCCACCGCCACCAGCATCACTGTGAGCGTACGCCAATACCATCGTCTTCGACATCGTTTCCGCCACCAGGTTTGTTCTCCTTGTCTCTGTGCATGCAATTCCATTTTGCATTTCACTGTTCAAGTGAATTATAATTCACTTGAATAGTGAAATGCAAATGTTACTGTTCAAGCACTTGAACAGTAACTACTTCCATTTGCATATGTTACTGAGCATGCATGCGTGAGGAAGTTCACGTGTGCCTTCTGTTTTTCCAGCTAGGTTACTCGCTTGGGTCAGTGACCCGGTTAGGCTTGTTGGGTCTAACCCAGCCACATAGACTAAGCTGGACCTAGTAAAATAAAAATTTTAAAAATTTTATTTTAAATATTTATTTTGAGTTAAACTATATTTTTAATTGTTGTTCGGTTGTCTTTAAACCTGTCAAGATGACCAAATTATATTAAATTAATTTTTATATGATTTAAATTTTTTTCTGCAAAAAATAATAATTTAGCAACACTTAGATATTTTTTTACCTTAAAAAATAATTAATCTGACCTACTACAACATAGGGTGAGACAATCATCTAGCAACACTTAGATGCGGTTTGTGCTACATGCATCTTCTACCATAGCTTCCATCTGAATGTGATGTTATTAACCTGTTGAAGTTTCCGTGAGGATGATCAGATAAAAGACTAAATTCACCAACAGGCAACAAGACTAACCACAGTGTTGACCTTTATTATTATGTATTTTGATGAATATTGTACTTAAATAATTTAAGCTAATAATGATTTAGATAAAGAAATCACTAAGTTCATGAACATGTCTAAACAGTAAAAACATCTCTTTTTACTGTTAATATTTTGAAAAGATTGTTCCTATGGTGGGTGTGTGGTTTTGAAGATTCTGAAATTCTTGAAATTTTGTGAATTTAATTATGTAGTTTGTGGTTGAAGTCATTTTTACGCTAATATTATTAAATGACACACTTTTACGCTAGAATAAGCAAAAGATGAGGTCAATTCTACACTGAAATTGAAAGAGCTTGACAATATAAATAATAATTTTCAGGAGATTCAAAGCTTGATATAATAAAAGTATTGCTTATAAAAACAACATGATGATCACTCTACCAGCTTGGAAGCCAATGTGTTGCACGTTCATCACAGTTTCTAGTAGAAGTTAAATTAAAATCACTTAAAAGAAAAGAAAGATGCAGGAAGAATAAAGTATGAGAAAAAGAACTACTGCATCCAAAAATGGACAAACTCGCACGTGAAGTTTTCATAAGAAAGAGGGAAAAGTAAAGAAGCTTAAAGTGTTTCCCTATAAGAACATCAAGAAGCTCTGTCTATACAAGTTCCTTTCCTTTAATTATATGTAAATTAAATTAGAGGAAAGGAACTTGCTTTACTTTTTGATATCATTAATTTATTCATATGCACGCTAAGATAAGTCTGTGAGGGAGATAAGTCTGCCCGTGACGACTAGTTCGTCAAATAATCCCTTAGCTCTGCCGGTAAAGAGTGACAGTATAATCACCTTGACAAAGATCTTGGAGAGAGACATGTAATTGCATAATTCTAGAGTTAGATGGAGAGGCAAGAGTTCTAGAGTGCTCCAAACACTTGCCGAAATTAGGCAGTCCACCACAAGATAAAGAACATCAATGGAGAGGGATGAGGCTAAAGCATTGAGTATGAGTTGATCTTGTTATTTCCATGTGAGAAATGTTTGGGAAGGACCAGAATTAATGTTGGCAGAGGCAACAAAAGAATGACTGGACAGGTCAAGTGGAGAAGGGCATGAATGCGAGCCATCGACAAACGAGAACACCTCTTGGCTAATTAGATATAGCTTCATCTGCATACGCCAAAATAAATAATTGAAATTGGTGAGTTTGAGGTTGATGACCTGCTGTATATTCTAGAGGGGAATAACAACTGCTGTTGTAGCAGAGGGAAGCATGACTGCATTGATGGTGGGAGAAGAAGTGCTAACATTGGTGTTGGGAGAAGAAGGACTGACAATGGTGCCAGCTGAAGCAAAAACTGAAGGATCCATATTGCAGAAGGTGAGTAGAAAACAGAAGCTGTATTCAGATAAGTTCAGGGAAGCCGAAACAGTAGCAAAGAAACAATAGAAAACGTTGTTCATGGAGAATCAAAATTGCAGAAAAACGGTAGCAATCAGAAATCATAGTTGATGGAGGAAAAATGAAATTGTTGCAGAGAAGCAATAGCAATAGAAATCAAATAGATGGGTTGTTGTTTGAAGAAAAGTGTAAACGGAGAGGCAAACACAAATCTGCTAAGATAAATCAGCTTTAATATCAAGTTGAAACAAAATTTATGATAATTAAGAGACTGACTTAATAGGATAGTTACATCTGTCACTTATATGATTTGGGCAGTACATATGTTAACATACTATACACGATAACTCAATATATTAATAATACAATATTTCTTATTCTAACACACATTCCATGATAACGGACCTCCAAAAATAATTAAGTAGCTGACTACCGGGTGTGTATGAACAGTACTCCATTACCACTCAAGCTTTTTATTTATTTTATTTTATTTTATTTGGTAGCAAGAGCATTTTCCTTTTGATATGGAAAGTCCATGGTTGAATTCAAAAAAAAAAAGTACATGAAAATATTAGAGATCCACGATAAAACATACACATATAAAAAGATAATTGGATTTATAATTGAGATGCTATAATCTGATGGATATTAAAATAAATTTCTCCATTGCCGTATATTTAATTATGAAGAATACATTTTTAAAATTGTTCCAAAAAAGTAATCTTGATTAACATAAATTAATGTAAAAATGTTATTTATGATAGAATAAAAAAAATTAAGTGGCGATAGGCTCTATAATGATAATCGAGGACAGTTTCTACGTTACCTTAGCGCTAATGACTAACTTTTTGGCGATTGGCACATTTACGGGTAGTTACAGGTTTAGATTGTTGAAGTGGCTATGGAAATAGTTGCAAACTAGCTATTTGATTTGCGCGTCAGGTTAGATAAAAAGAATTTGAGCAAATAAAAATGATGTTCAGTCGACGCATATATATATATATATATATTCATGGATCTTAACGTAAGAGTTTGAGACTTATTTTGAATTGAATGTTTATTTCACATAGAATCTCATGCCATCGTGTATCATGTTCATTAAACCATGGATTCTCCCAACTGCACTCTGTATATGAGTTATAAATTCAAGTTAAGAATTTTCCTTCTTTTGAGTTGGGGAAATTTTTTCCTCTTTTCCTTTTCCTTTTCCTTTTCCTTTTCCTTTTCTAGATGCTGCTTTAACCACAGGCAAGACTGGTCTCCCTGTGTCTTGCTATGTCCAGGATTTCAGAAAAAATGGGTGAAGTATTTGAGTAATCAAAGTATCCATGCATATAAAACCAGAGTAAGTTCTATTTGAATTAGAGGTCTTGTTGTGTGATACGTAGATGTTTTAGGTTGCAAAATAATATCTAGATGTCCTATTAAACTAATAAAAATTATTATTAAAATATGAATTCTCCCATCTGCACCAGTGTATATGAGTTAGAACTTCAAGTCAAGAATTTCCCCAGGGACAATCATCTTTTTTTGAGTTAGCGGTCATATTTTCCTCTTTTCCTCATCCTTTTCCTTTTCTAGATGCTTCTTTGACCATAGCCAAGACTGCTCTCTCGTTCTTGCTATGTCCTGGATTCCAGAACGAATGGGTGAAGTGATTGAGCAATCAAAGTATATATTCTTGCAAATATTAAAAAAGTAAGATTCACATTATTTCAGATTCCATTGACATGCAGTCTGGTCTATTTAAATTAGAAGTCCAGCTGTCTGATATGTATAGCTGATTCAACTAACACAATATTTTCTTTTGCCATGTCTAGCGTAGGCTACGAAGCAATAAA
>Ga0325410_1007843_pt1:0-10000 | contig 11632 bp, 5 predicted proteins | sample PopdelMetagenome_16_FD_206182 | JGI IMG/M metagenome (GOLD analysis project Ga0325410, IMG submission 206182) | Populus deltoides microbial communities from Bellville, Georgia, United States - Xylem-PdIQD-R3 | ecosystem: Host-associated > Plants > Phyllosphere > Stem > Wood/Secondary... | reverse complement strand
AGATGGTTTTGATTGTTCAGAAGCTTACAATGAGCTTTCAACCTAGATGGTTTTGGTTGTGGAGGAGATTTCACCTTCTAAGTATTTCTAAAAACACCTAATTTGCGAGATCTAGCTTTTTTTTATTTTTGTCGATGAAAATTTGATGAGTTAATATATATCCTCTAGTTGAATTAAGGAATAACTTTGTCATCCTATTATTTAAATTAGTGGAAGAATTTAAGTAAAATATTATGAAAGTAAAATATTTTAATACAAATATTTTAAATATAAAGTTAGATCAATGTTATCAAGGCTAATGAAATCTAAAACATTTTTTATTTTGCTCAAATTCTTACAAAGTATAAACGTGAAAAAAAAAACATGAATATAAACCATATATATTAGTGATAAATCTAATTTTAAAAAATTAATATCATTATTAATGAAAATAGTAATATTAATTTTTAATATTATTATTAATATCATTGTTATTAAAAATAGTAATTAAAAAGAACTTTTTATACTTGAGTGGTTTAATTAATTAAATTAAATTAGGTTCAATTTGATTCAATGGCTTTCAAGACCAGAACGGAATATATGGAATGAAATAGGAACATTCCGGCTGAAATTTAGCCAAAAAATCCAAAACGGACCAAGATTTGAAATGAGATGAAAATTGTTTCTTTTTTTAAATTGATATGAAATGTTTCGGCCATTCCGAAAAAAACAAAACGGGATTCACAGCCTTAGTTTGAGTGGACTAGTTTTTTTGTGTTGTGTGCTTATTTAATCTTATATTTAATTTTTGTTGATTGGTTGATTCTATTTTAATTGCACACTTGTAAATTATGAATTTAATTATATTGGTGTATTTTCCTAATAATAATTAGTTAAATTGTAAACGATAAAATGTTTTCTTATAATATAATGAGGGTTTAACAATTTATATTGTGAAATTCACAATGATAAAAGAATGCAATTTCGAATAAAATTTAATGCACGTGATTTATAAGAATAAAAAAAATAGTGGAATTATATATTTGAACAATTTTGTGATGTTTTCTATCATATCTTTACATTTTTCATATCACAAGGGCAAATCTAGATTGAAAAATATAATTTTATCAATTTAAATAAAAATACTTAATTAAATGATATATTAAAGATTATATATTATACAAAAATATAATAGACCCAACTAATAATGTGAGGGTATATTAAAGATTCACTTAATTATACACAAATTGAACTATTCCTTTAAGTAAAAAAAAACAATCCATAATGCCTTCTTGGTTCTTGACGAAGCCATGTAAGGATCATTTCCTTCACAAATATAAAGCCATATAGTTTTCAGTGTTATTTTGGATTCTAATTATTTTTTCTAATAAATTTTAGTTTGTTTTTTTCTAAGGCTGCGTTTGTTTTTTGGAAGCTAGTTTTCGAGAAACCACTTTTCAAATTCTCTTGTGTTTATTTGTCATTAGAAAAGTTAGTCAATGGAAAACACTTTCCGGTCAACAGAAAACACTTTCCAGTCAAAGAAAAAATTGGCTTGGTTTCCAGGAAAGTATTTTCCTTTTATTTTGGACGGAAAACACTTTCCGGAAATTGTGAAAAATTTAGAAATGTCATATTATTTGTTGATTATATCAAATTTGGTCCTCAAACTTTTAATTGCTATATATATTTTGTTTTGAATATTTGTTTTTCAATTTCATCCCTTAGAATTTAATTTTTATATTAATTTTGATCATTATTTTTATAATTGTCATTTGCTTTTCCCTTATCATTTTTTAATTTAAATTTTTTATCTATCAAATTTGGTCATCATTCTTTTGATTGTTACTTATATTATTTGAAATAATTTATGAAATGTTAATTATTATTATTTTAATTTCTTCATCTTTCAATTTTTTTATTTTATAGATTTGATTTCTATTATTTTGATTATTATTTATTTTATTTGAGATAATTTATGAAATTATATTTTTTTTTTCAATTTCATTCTCATTCAACTTTTTAATTTGTAAGATTTGTTCCTCATTATTTTAATAAACTTGAAAAAAATAAAACTTTAATAAGTTATTTTCCAATTTATTTTCCATGACATAACCAAATACTGGAAAGTGTTTTCCAACTTATTTTCCATTACACTACCAAACATTGGAAAATAATTCACTTTCTCGGAATTCACTTTCCAAAAGAAAACTACTTTTCAGCAAACAAACGGGGCCTAAGTCATTTTCAACAACAATTTTGTTTCGATGAAGCCCAATTTTAAATCAGTTTTATTAATTATTAACTTTTTAGAATATATTGTATTTTTTTAACAGTTTAGGTTGTAATCTTGGATTTTTATGAATTATAGTTTTATTTTTATAATATATAATAAGAGTAATAAGAGTAATTTGTTTGGTTTTGTTGTAGCTTTTGTAGTTGTGGTTTGAAAAAATTTGTTTTTATAAAAAAGTACTTTTGGTTGAGGTTGATTTGGTATGTATGTATGTTTGGTTAAAACTGTGGTTGAAATTGAGGTTGAACAAAAAATAGTTTAATGTGTTTGGTTAAGAATGCTTTTAAAATTGAGGTTATAAAATAATTTTAAAAATATATATATTAATATTGATGGTTTTTAATTTAAATATTGTAAATTTAATTATTGTTATTACGTCATGAAAAAAATAATACTTTTTATAAAATATTTTTAAATGTTTCATTAAACTATCTACAATTCCATCACGTATGACATACATCCGACAAGGACTACAATTTTCTTGGTTTCTTAAGCGCGCAATAACATCATGTAAAATATAATCAGGAACAAAATTGGGATTGCGATCAAATTTTGCAAATGCTACGTCATTAAGCGATCTCCGTCTATTTTATGTAGTGTCATTGAATAATGTTAAACACTAGTTTTTCGAATAGAACACAATTAAAAATAAAAAATAATTTTTTATTTTACTAGGTCGGACCCGGTTCAATGCATTTTTAGCTTTAGACCGGACCTGGTCTGACCGGAACAGTGGAGAATGTCTCCACTGTTCACGTGAACAGTGGAGCATGGATGTACTGTTCGTGTGATTCTTTCGCGCAAGAAGCAGCAACGAGCTGCTTTCCTTCCCCCTGCGTTTCAAACGCAAATTACCATAGGATCCATGAACAGTAAATGGCGTTTTAATTGTTACCAAACCATTGTTTCCCGTGGTTTGCTTCTAAAGCAGAAGCAACCACGAAAACAAACACTAAGACGACTTACCATTTAGCTTTCTTAATTTTGCTTGGTATTTTTATAAATAGAAGAGAAACTAAGGGAGTTGAGTGTGAACAAGATAGTTAGTTGGGGGAGGGGGGTTACTTTGGGGATTTTGTATCATTTTCTTCAAACTCATCCATTCTTTCTCCTTTTTGGGTATGTTTGGGTCCCAAAAATTTTGAATTTTTTTTTTGCTTAAAATAATTTTTTTATGTTTTAAGATCTTTTTAATATGCTAATATCAAAACTAATTTTTAAAAAATAAAAAAAACTTTATTTTGATGTATTTTTAAGCGAAAGCCGAAAAACATTTTGAATCGCCACCGCCATTACAATCTCAAACAGACCCTTCGTATGCCTAACTACTAGATTGCATAAATACACATTATTTATTATTTTTAATGATATTCATGTAAATTTTAATTTAAAATTTACCAAATCCTACTCTTATATATAATTTTATTTGGAAATTTATTTAATTAATATGATTTAAATAAATTAAGGTTGAAGGTAAAATTAATCTTAAAGAAATCTTTGTTTCTCTGTTTAAAGAACTCTTAGTTTTTCTAGATTTAATTATTGATTTATGGTGACTAATCAAAGATTGATAATGGTAGAAATTAATTTTTATTAATTTTTCAACCTTTTAACTTTCAATGTTCACCATAAAAAAAAGGGTGAAGAAAGTATTTCTAACTTGAATTTTTTAGATTTTTCCATATTTTTTTATCATTTTATTTTTTTTGTTTTCATTCTTTTCTATACTTTGATTTTTTTTCTTCCATATATAGAGCTTAGGGTCATACTTTGTTCATAGATATTTGAGTTCTTTTATTTTGATTCAAAGAACTTATTTAAAAGTGCATCAAACTAAAAAGATGTTGGAATATTGGGATACATATTGTAAACATCCTAATTGTACAAGTGAGGAGCAATAAAGCCTCAATAATAAAAGATTCATCCTTGATAACAACAAAAATCTCATTATTTTAAAGTACTATAACAAGTAAAAAGCCTCATTTGTTTTAATTTAAGTATAAATATTTGTACTATTAGTATGCATGTCAGGACTTTGAATTAATTTTAATTACAAATTTGGATTTATGTTTAGTATATATGTTAGTGTTCTATTATTATATTTGTGTTGAAAACATGTTTGCCATGAATTATTATTTTTCATGCTTATAGATTTAAACTTGTATGAACTCTAGGCTTTTCTTTAAAACATTTTTATGTTTAGCATGCCTTGTCATGATAAACTAAACATCTCTACACACTAATCTAATATATTTACAAACTTTGATTAGCAATTTTAAGGCTTTATTCTTATATTAAACTTTGTTTAGTTATCTTGTAAAATAATAATAATATAGATTAAGTATGAAAGAAGTTTTAACATATTTAAAATCTAAGTTATAATTTAATTTCCTTTTAAGTTGCTATATTCTCACAAATAGTTTTAATTTTAATTATGTATGCTTTATTCTATGACCTTTTGGTTTGTTATGAATTTTTTTCTTTTTGTTTAATTTTATAAGATTGCTATATATCTTTGTTTTAAAGTTATAATTTATCTTCTAAAATTATTTTTCAAGCAATTTGGATGGTTCGATACATGTCATATATCTTACTGATTTATATTTTCTAATAAGTTAATCATTTATTTGTTTATGATAATTTATGTTATCTTGCTCATACTCTCTAAGATTGACATCAAAGTTATCTAATTGGTTTTGTTCACTATACATTACTATTCATATATACAAAAGGTTAGTGTAGTAAATAGATACAACCTAAGAAATTTTATTTGAGAGGATTGGGTTATAAGTAGGACAGTTTGTGATCATTCAAGTCTTTTCTAGAAACTTACTTAGTAAAAGTATTATTCACACGACTATTTTTGTATACGATGCAATTCATAAGTGAAATGATGAAAATTGAATAAATCTCAGTGAACAAAATAAGGCTCAATACAGTAACCCAAGAAAAAGAATGGTTGTTGATTTTATCACGCATAGTTTAAATATTTTTATTTAAAAAGTTGCTTTATTAAAAGTTTTTATTTTATTACTTGTTTATTGTGGAGCCAGAATATTTTTTTATAAATATTATTGGTTACTGTCTTATAAATTATATCATGTCTTTTACTTCTTTTACTCAAGATTAGGTTATGTCAATCAATACTGCTTCGACAAGTACTACTTCGATTGTGAGAATTATACTATCATCTTTTGTGGTGCATGATGGGAAATCTAAAAAGTTTAATGGACTGAACTTTAAGAGGTGGCAACAAAAGATATTATTCTATCTTACAACATTAAACTTAACAAAGTTCTTGATCAAGAAAGTGTCAAAATCATTAGAAAATGAATATGACCCTACTATTGTGACAGTTGTGGATGCATGAAATCATATTAATTTTGTGTGAAAGAACTACATCTTGAATAGGTTGGATAATACATTTTATAATGTGTATATCTCAATTAAGAGTGTAAAAGCATTATGAAAAATTTTAGATAAAAAGTACAAAGCTGAAGATGTTGAAATGAAGAAATTCATAGTTGGTAAATTTTTAAATTTCAAAATGATTGATTAAAGGACTATAATGAGCCAAGTTCAAGATTTTGAATCTTCTTGCATGATATACATGTTGAAGGTATGTTTCTAAGTAAGCATTCCAAGTGGTTGCAATCATTGAAACATTGTAATCATCTCAGAAAAACTTCAAAAACTATCTTAAGCATAATTGCAAGGAGATGAAAATTGAAGACTTCATTTTAAGGTTTGAGGATAGAAGAGGACAATGAGTTATTCAAAAAGAGAACTAACTCTTCTAGTACCCAAAATAAAAATATCACATAATAAGTGGCAAAGTCCCCTAATAAAAATCAAAACAAAACGCTTGTTACAAAAGGTAAAGGAATTGCAAAAAAGTCCAATATCAAGTGTTTTGTCTTTAATAAGACCGAGCATCTGGCCAAATATAATATGGGTAAGTAAGGAAACCCTGTAAAAAAGATTGCTCAAACCAGTATCACCACGATTGATTAACTCACTAATGAAGTTTCAAAAATAAATCTGACTTGTCTTGTTTTTAAAGTCAACCTTATCAACAATCCTGAGTAATTATGGGTTAATATTAGCGCTACAAGACATGTGTACATCGAGAAAAAGATGTTTTTCACTTACAAAAGACTGAATGGAGAAAACCTATATATGGAGAACTCATCAACCTCCAAGGTACTAGATGTTGGGAGGGTCATACTAAAAATGACATTTGGAAAGCTTCTCACACTCAACAAGGTATCGCATGTTGCTAACATTATAAAGAACTTAGTGTTTGGCCCATTGTTAAGCAAAAATAGTTTTTGAAAGTGATAAATTTATGCAATTCAAGAATGATATGTTTGTATAAAAAGGGTATCTCTATGATGACCTCTTTAAAATGAATGTAATGACTATGTTAATCAATTATAAGAACAATAATAAAATTGTATCTTCTTCTTATTTGATTGAGTGAATTATTACCAAGTGTGATTCATTGTGATGTGCAATATGACAGATTAGATCATATGAATTATAATTTTATTCAAAGATTAATAAACTATGAATTATTATCAAGTATAATTTTGAAAAAAAAATCATAAATGTAGGGCTTGTGTAAAATCAAAATTGTTCCACACAATAAAATAGGCCTCAGCACTTCAAATACTTCACAATAATAAATTAAAAATCAATAAAATGTTAAAAATTGCTCAAATTCAAATATTTTATCACAATACACGTAAAAATCAATACATGTTAAAAATCATTTAAAATAAATTGTAAAGGATGTTAAGAGTTTGAAGACGACCTTCAGAAGCTGTCAAAGTCGACTGAAGCCAAGATGGTGCGTGAGATGCACGCGTTGGTGTATGGGTTGTGATAGGGATAGTGGCATGTGTGCTTTATGCACCATCACCAAAACTTACAAAAAAAGACAGAAATGATTTGAATCTTTTTATTTTTAAGGTCATTTTGGGTTGGTTTTTAGATGAGATAAAGGCTAGATTTGTAGGTTCAGAAGAGCCGAAACTCAAGGTTGCTGGATAAATGATTTAAGGGGATGTTTTGTGAGGGGTTTGAGTGGCGCTTCATTGGTTAAAACTAGTGTGATTTAGAGGATGTAATGGCTAATGATTCAAGGTTGTTTTAAGGTCGTTGTGGGCTTATTTCAGGATTGTTTTTGTGGTTCTTTGGAGGGCTACTTCAAAGCTAATTTAAAGGTTATTTGGTGATGGTTTGAAGAGATGTTTCAATCTATTTCGTGGTGAATATTATGGCTATTTTGGTCTAAAAAATAGGAGAGAGAATTGTGTTTCATATGGCTATTTTATGGTGGAAATGGTGGGCTAATATGGGATGAAAAATAGAGAAATATTGTTGTGTTATTGTTGGAAAATAGAAAAAAAAAACATATTGTAATGGTGGCAAAGGTGATAGTGTTTTGTCTAGGGGTTGGTGGTAATGGAGATTTCTATGGATGAGATGGAGGAGTGGTAAGAAAGAGTAGGGGTCATCATTTTTTGTTCGGTTTGGTTTTTATAAAAAAATAATCAAACCGGTTTTAAAAAAACCAGAACCGGTTCAAACCGACTAGTTTCGATTTGGTTATTTTAGAACAAAAACCGATTCAAACCGGTTTGGCTCGGTTTTTTCAGTTTGGCTTGGATTTTTTCGGTTTGGCTCGGTTTTTTCCCCATTTGACTCGGTTTTTTCAGTTTGGGTTTGATTCGATTCGGTTTTTTCAGTTTCAGGCTTATAAAACCGAAACTGAACCAGTCAGTTTTTTCAAAATTCTAATTGTTTATTTTCACGGTTCGATTTTTTCAGTTATTTTTATCTGATTTTCTCAGTTTTTTATTTTATTACTCACTCTTGAAAAAGAGATGGTAAAAGAAAAACTAAAATTCAGCTAGGAAAGAGTGAAGAAAAAACTGAAAGGATTACTAAAATTTGGTTCTCTCTTTCTCCTCCGATTTGATAATTCTTCTTCCTCTTTCTTCTAAATTTTTGTTCTTGATTTTCTCTCCCTCTCTCTTTTAGTTTTTTCACTCTCGTTATCTTATATATATATATATATTCTCTTTTCTTTCTTATCACCTTATCTTCTCACACCTTCTACAAACTTCTTTTTTTTTTTTCTCATTAATTTTTTTATTATTATTTTCCCTTTATCTCTTAGTTTGTCTGCATGATTTTTTCAAAATTTTGCCTACATGATTTTTTTTTTTTTGGTCCCTATAATTTAAAACTTTTACGTTTTAGTTTGAAATTTTATTTTGTTTAAATTTAAGTTTTTAAGTTTAAAAGAGGAGAAAGAATCACTAAAAAATAACAGAAAAAAAAGAAAATAATTGATTAATCAGATTTAAAGAACAAAGATATTAAAGTTTAGTGTTCATATATTTTTTTTTAATTAAATAAATTTCAATGAGGTGTTTTTCAGTTTCTATATTGATGAAAAAAATAAAATGGGGTTAAGAAAGATTTTATTTTGTGTTTTTAACCGATTTATAAGTGTTTTGAGTATGATAAATCACTATATTGAAGTTGCAAGAATATTTATTAGGTGTGTTTTTTAATGAAAAATAGTTTTAAAATAAATTTTTAGATCCAAAAAATCTCCTAATTTTATCTAAAATATTGTTATTCTGATATTAGTTTTATATAAAAAAAAACACTAAATTAATGTCATTTTTTAAATTAAACGAGTTTTTTTTTTTATTAGGTAGTCATGTCCAAGATTCACTCACTCTCTAAGTTTACTCGGCCACACTAGTTAATTCTCACATCAATTATTTTAAAACTTGGTGGATAAAAAACCATATTGATGAGTCATCATGTTATCTCTGCATATTTAGATAGTATTTAAGATTCTAGTAGCAATTATTTCTCAAAATAAAATCATTTAAAAATATTTTAAAATAATATATATTTTTTAATATTTTTAAATTATTTCCCGATGGCACTTCATAAATCATGTAGTACACTGGAGTCATTGAAATATTTAGAGACAAAAAAAAAAAAACAATATATATAACAGTTATCAGCAGCTCTTGGATGCCCTCCAGGACATGTTATATTGCATCAGCTTCACCATACGTACGTATGGGCTCCATAAATTAATAATTAAGATTCAGTATGTTTTTTCTAATGCATTTGTAAAGGGTATTTTAGTCATTTGCTCTTTATTGAATTATGGTTGCAGGCAATTATTTGAATGAGAGGACAGTTATGGAAAAGGAAGTGAATAATGGAGTAGAGTTTGCGCCTCCTTGCGAGGACACGGATGGCGACTGGATGGTGCTGCGGGATGTTTGACGATTCAAAAAAATAAATTAAAAGTATTTTTTAAAAAATAAATTTTTTTTATTTTAAATTAATCTTTTATATTTTTAAATTAACAGAAAATACTTTAAAAATAATTATTACTGTATTTCTAAACACTCTAAAATACAAAGCAACGTACCAGATCGATAATAAAAAAGAAATACGCGGAGAACGGACTAGGCATCCCTATAAATGACTCACTTCACATCACGAGCTTGATCACAATTAATCCTGCTCTCGACATACAAAAGAAATGTTACCGACAAAGCTAGCCGTCCCTCTTCTAATTCTTCTCTTCTACTCATCTTTTATCTCTTCTCAGGCGGCTCTTCCCCTCCAAACACCAATCCAGAAGGACCATTCAACCAGCCAATATGTCATCACTGCATA
>Ga0325410_1007842_pt1 | contig 11632 bp, 4 predicted proteins | sample PopdelMetagenome_16_FD_206182 | JGI IMG/M metagenome (GOLD analysis project Ga0325410, IMG submission 206182) | Populus deltoides microbial communities from Bellville, Georgia, United States - Xylem-PdIQD-R3 | ecosystem: Host-associated > Plants > Phyllosphere > Stem > Wood/Secondary xylem... | reverse complement strand
TCAATATCGAAAACCTTGGCCCTCGCCATGGCATCTGCTAAGTTCATGTCACTTATGTCCCATCCCCCAAATACAATGTCATCTGGGTTCACCTGTATTTTTTTTTAACGTTTCAATATTAATATCATGATAATTCTTTTCTCTTTTTTTTTTTTTTTTGCTTAAAAAATTCATTGTTGATTATCATAATAGTTTAGAATTATTCATGAATTAACTCAAGATATACTTAAAAATTGGAGAGCAAAGCACGGTACATAATAAATGTTAGACATATGTATACCATGGGGAGCAAGCTCTTGAATGGAGCATAAATCTCCTCTCCATTGAAAGACCCAAGTCTGATGCTTGATGCCTGGGTAAGTGATCCAAAGTAATTGGCTTGCTGCACCTTGTCCTTAGTTGCCCAGGAGATTCCTCTGCACGACATTCAACAACCCACATCATAAAATTAATTAAAAATCCTACCATCCAAAAGAACCCAACTTTACGTCCTTAATTCATAGCCAAACTTAAATAAATAAATAAAAAAACAACAAAGAAAAACATGAACTCACTCTTTGTTGGCAATAACACCTCCAGTGAGAGTTGAACCATTGTTTCCTCCCCATCCCACAAGCATAACACTGCCAGGACAAAAAATTAAAACAACATTTCAAGATTTTAAGATCAGCCCACAAAAGATTAGCGCGCGCGCACAAAAAGGAAAAAAAGAAGAAAAAAATGAAGAAAGGGGCTTGGTATATAGGTGCGAACCCTAGTTTGGGGACACGAGTATCAGTCTTGAATTCATATTGAACAGTTTTGGGCTTGACAGTCCATTGATAAGAACCATTTCTGTTCTCATGAACAAGTTCAGTGGTTTCGTAGTTGTACACGGAATGAATCTCATCTTCCATGTACTTAACGTTAGGACTCTCAACCTTAAACTTCTCAATAAACATTTTTCCTTTCTTTGCTATAGAAAAAAAAAAAACAAATATCACGAGATCAAAGAATGAGAAAACAAAAATGGAAACCAAGACTGCGATGCCACTAATCTTAACTAGCCTCTGACCCTTTCTTTCTTGCGCTCCATCAAGAGCCACCCCGAGCGGTCTATAAATAGGAGAAATGAGACCACTTCCCGACACGTGGCGTCACGCTAGGATGTGGGCCTAGGGGACCCAACATTACTTTTGTTTTTGTTTGCACAGTGGTCTCAACTATCAAGAAAAAGAAGGGTTATGAGTGTTTTGTTAGCTGTTATTTAAAAAAAAATTAATTAAAATAATATTTTTTTATTTTTAAAAATTTATTTTTGATATTTTTAAATAATATGAAAAAACAAATTTAAAATAAAAAATTATTTTTCAGAGTTTCAAGAAACGGCACAAACTGCGAAAATTGGTGAGAGAAGACAAAAGAAGAGTGATGGGACCGCACGTATGAGAGTGACAAGTGCGAGAATACAAAGACAAGTGGCTGCACTTTCAACGTGGCATCATCCTCTGAGTGCCAGATTTTCTTTCTTGGTGGGGTCCAAAAAATAAAAGGCCCTCAGAATTGTTTCTAATTATCAATATTATTCCACGCACGGATATAGATGGTAGTGTGACGCAAAGTATCTAGTTGGTCATATCCTAACTGGGGCGTTGAAACGACGCGCCTGCTAGACGTTTGAGGATAGAATTTTCGCAACTGCCATGTAGATATATTGGCGAGGTTTTAGCTATTTCTCTCTCTGTATTTTGTTTTGTAAGTTTAAATGGAAAAAAGTAAATAATAAGGGCTGGTAATTAGCTGTATTGGGCCCTAAGATTTAATCTTGTTTTTTAAGCTATTTACCTTTTGGGCCGGGCTACCTTTCCTTGATTAGGGCTCTTTAGTTTTAGTTCCTAACAAATACGAGGTCGAAGGGTATGGACGCAGACAGTTGGAGGGTCAGGATCACGTGATATTATCCAAAGGACAATCATTAATCAACGACCACTAAAATTGGTCTGTGGTGGACGTGAGCTCTGTGAGCATGAGTGGCTCCTCTCAGCGTAAAAGCATAAAGGAAACCAGCACCCCAGTCACCCATGTTAGTGGGACCCTCACATTCTTGCAGGTTAATTGGCCACATAGCATTTCACCAGATAAGGGCAAATTTATATTATTTTATATTTAATTTATATTAAAAAATAAAAATAATAAAATTTAAACTCGTAACTTTAAGACTAATATTATATCAAATTAAAAAACGTGTTCCTTGCAGGTAATTTATCACTTTCATCTCATAGAGATCACGTAAAGAGGTTTTGTTGTTTCACTTTCAGCGGAAAGTAGTCTACATCCTAGCTTTTGCAAGGTATACTCTATTTTTGTTTTTTTAGTTTACTTCATGGCTGCTGTTTTATATATATATATATATATATATATATATATATATATAGCTTATTTGAAAGTGTGATTATGTTTGTTTTTTAAAGTTTTTTTTATACTGAAATGCATTGAAATGATTTTTTTTATTTTTAAAAAATTATTTTTAAAATCAGCGTATCAAAATGATCCAAAATACATAAAAATTAATTTTTATCAAAATAAAAAACAAAATTTAAATTTTTTAGGAACGTCATTTGCACCACGTTCCCAAACGGTGCCATCTCGTTATGAAAAAAATAGTTAATTATAAGCAATTAAATAAAACTATATTTTGTATGATTTTGATTTTTAAATTAATTTAAGTTGTTTTTTTTTAATTTTTTATTTAGAAAAGGATTATAAATAGGTTTGATGTGAAATAATTTTTTAACTTTAAACAAAATTGATTCTATTAAAGATTTTAACTTTTAAATTTTAACTCGTGCTAACTTTTTTTTTTGTTTTGTTCAAAAAACTGTTTTTTACTTAATATATATATTTCTTTCACAAGTTATTTTTAAAAAATAAATTTTGAATTATAATTTAAAGTAGAAAACCATTATCCATAAGCCGTACCATTGGGATATATTGTGTTTAAGAAGGGTATTTTTTTTTTTTGGATAAGCCAAGGGAATTCCTAAAAATCAAAACACCGAAGAGAGAAAACCAAGGGCAAAAAAAAAAAAAAAAGAGCTAGGGAGCAGCTTAGAAGAAAAGAAAAGAACAAAGAAAATAATTATTTTCTATTTCGTTTGAAGGAACACAATTAATCGTGAATTTATTGATTGAGGTTGCCAAGGAAGTGATGATGCCATTTCACAGCTTGAGGATAAAAACCTTCTTAAAGATTAAATTAATATTCTCGTTTATAAAATCTTAAAGAATAAAGAGTTAAAAATCCGAAAAGACTACGGGGAATAAATTTTATGTATTTTTTTTTCACTGTTATACTTTAGAATCATACACACGTACACATTATCTTTACATTTCTACCTACTAATATTTATAAAATATTATCACAAATACAATTTGAATTCAAGTTTAAAATCTGGTTCATGATCGGTTTATGTTCTATTGATTATTGGGATAAATCTGATCTTTTCATAAAAAATGAGTCTAATCTAAATATTTAAAGAAGATATTAAAAGAAGCAATTGTTTTATTTATTTTTTTATATATATATAGGAAGATAGCCTATGAAGAGGTAAGTTTTATTGGTGAGAGAATATAGTTTTTTTGTTTTTTTTTTTTATTTTGAACTGTTTATCTTAACTTGACAAGATTTACAAAGATATTTATACCGTATAATATCACTTTAATTTTAATAATTAAAAAAAACACTAAAATAATTAAGCAAAAAGCAAATTCTCATGTCAAAAATAAGTTTCCTTTTAACTCTCCAAGTTCATTAGTTGCTGCCATGAGTGAATAGCTAGAGATCGAACCAACAGAGAGAGGTGAGATTTATCGCGGTAAAGGGAGATTGAGGGGTTTTTTTTTTTTTTTTTTAAGGTGGAGAAAGAGATCAGGTAGCTTGAGTTAAGAATGGTGTTGGGAGGAGAGAGAGGTAAGAGAGAAAAAAAAGGAGAGGAAAAGAAAGAATTGGTCTTGAAATAATTACATTCATGACCAGTGGTTATGTGTAGTAAATACACCATCTAGAAACGCGTATACATGTGCTGCATGAATGACTTGTATTTTGTGTCGGAGTAAAAAGTATTTTCTCAACAATACTCACTTATTCTAGTTTGGAAAATAATCTGGTCTCCTCTTGGAAAATAAAAATAAAAATAAAGTCTACCTTTTGCCTAATTTTCCACAAACTTTATTTCCAGTGGTTTCTATCATGATCTGATTGCACGAAACACGTTTTGATCCCAAATTATTTTATACTCTGTGATTGAACTGTCCCACGGCCCCACATGCCCAGAATTCTAATCTCCTTCATCCTTCAATTTATTTTATCCACAATTCTTTCTTCTTCTTCTTTTTCCAAAGTCATTTTGAATTATTATTTGTTTGGATTGACGTTGAATCTGTTTTCTATTTTTAAATTATTTTAATGTCTGGATGTTAAAAATAATTTTTTTATTTTTCAAAAAATATTACTTTAATATATTTTGAAAACATAAAAAAAAATAAAAAATGGATAAGCATCACAATTAAACAAATTTCACCATCAATCATCAGGGGTCATTACCAAAAAGAACAACATCAAAGAATGTACATTTTGCTGTGGAAAAGTTGATCGCATCTTATTTACGTTTCCACGTGGTACCACTCTGTCACTGACATGTTACTGTCGTCTTGACTAGTCTATTAAATTAAAGAGACGGAGTCGTATTTCTCCACGCCCTTCCTATATAAGTCGTTCACTGTATCATTGGATTTCATGTGATAACCAAACTGCGCTTGTAAGATTTTATAATATATATATATATATAGTTTTCTTGGGAAATTTTTGTTTTTCATAGTAAAACTCTTAAAAATTGTTAGCCCTAATAAATACAAAAATCTGGACTGGTTTTTAGAAAAAAAAAATAATGCATTGAAGAGATAGAGTTGGAATTTATTCATGATCTGAGTTTGTTAAACTTTTTATATATACCAAATCGATGAAAAATACATTCTTAAAATCGTTCAGAGAATGATTTGATTTTGATTGAGACTCAAATAAATTTCCTTTCATAAAAGAAAAGAAAATATTTTATGAATTTATTAAATACAACCACTTTTTTTATATAATTAATGAAACTATAACCAAATTTAATACTCTATTAATATTTTTTTTTCAACATTAACCCTATATTCTACTCGTAGAGGCTTCGCCTGGTTGTTAAATGGATATGCTTGTACGATATTATTCATGTTCAAATCCCAAATTGACCTAAGAAAATAATTATCCGATTGTTTATTAATTATCCAAAGTCTAGTTTATTGAAAATTAATGATTTAGCATTAAATTTGTATAAAAAAACAATGCTATAATGTATTTCATACACACAGATGTATATATAATTAAACTGAAGTTTTATTGAAAACGACAAATATTTTTTGAAACATAACATAACTATTGAGTTCTGTTTTTTTTAGGTAATAACATAATTAATAAGCATAATCATTTGATCTTCGTAGTCTTCCAATTTTTTTTTAAATAAAATTTCTCTACTCGTTATTTTATTTTACAAAACTTGGGCATTTTGGAAAATGAAACTTATTCATTTCTTAATTATTATTATTATTATTATCTAAAGATTTAAAAGATTTTGATTTACACAGTATCCATAATCATCTCTCAGTATCTCTTCAAAAGTTTGAACATAAAACTTCTTAGTGGAAATATCAGATCTTAACAAATTCGTATTATTTTGCGAGGATTTTCAACCAACTAATAAGTAGCAATAATTCAAGCCTTATCACCTTGCAAATCTCGTGGATTTGCTGGAATCCTGTCAGCAAAAACCAGGAAGTACTTGTTTCTGTCAAAGGGCCCTCGAACTCCATCATGAGTTTGTAGCCCAAAATAGGCCACAGATCATTATTCGGCCTGAAGCCATTTGCATGGACATGTTTTTTACATCAACGGAGGCCATGTCTTAAATCCTATTATCTTAAATCATTAGGTCCACAATCCCCCCATCACGTTGCGTTACTTGACAAAACACTAAAAGACGTGGGAAACTGTTTCCTTTCTCATACTTGACAGCGGACTTTTATAGTAATTTTTTCATTTTGATAATCAAACTTTTTTTCTTATCAATTATATCCTTTTGTGGTCAAATTAAAGATCAATTGTTTCTATTCTGTAAAGGAATGACAAAATTGAAAGACAAGACCAATATGAAAAATATGGATGAACCAGAAGACTATTTCAAAATTAACTAAAAAAGTGAACTATTTTTTTCCCCTCATAGTTTGCAACATTTCCATTTCCCATCCCTTTATTTTTTTTTATAATACACATTTAGTGTGTGTTTTGTATTATGGTACATGATGCTTTTCAAATGAGTTTTTTCGCTTGAAAATATATTAAAATATTTTTTTACAGATGTTTTTACATCAGCACATTAAAATTATCAGAAAATACTAAAAAACCACTAATTTGATGTTTTTTCATGCCAAATGCATTCAATTGCAGTTTCAAACGCAGAAACAAACAGCTTTTTAGTCTAAAACTTCATTTCTTTTATTTTTTAGTTCTTTCTTTGAGACAAGAGAGAGAAAGTCACCTGACTTTTGTGATAGAGATTCGACAACCAAAATGGTTGCTCTTGGTGTCAACGAGTTTCATTTGATGAAAAGAGTTTCACTAAAGTGATTTTTCATCTCTAAATTGCCTGAAAAAATAGATTTGGCGTTGGAAAGTTCTTTGGTTTTGGGTTGATTTGTTGCTTTTGGACTGTTTTTGGGTTATTTAAAAGCATAAACAAGTTTATTTGGGTGGTCGCTATGGTATTTTTAAATGGTTTTGGGTAAAAAAATGGTTGAAAATGGATTTCTTTGATTTGAAACACTTTTGACCCAACTTTCTAGTGACCAAATTTGAGCTGTTTTGTTTCTCAAAGACCAGAGGCAAATGATAAGTCATCTTCCCCATAAAAAAAGGAAAAAAATAATTAAATAGGCCTAGGCATGTGGGCTGCTTTAGATCGCACACCTAAACCTTTTTTCTTGGTATTTATTTTTTTTCCCAACTTAATCCTTCACAATTGGATCTTTATTGATTTTTCTTGCTTAATTTTTTCTTCAATTTCTTCCTTTAATATTTTGTTGATTTTTAATTGGGCAATGCTATTTGTTTTGGTTTGATATTTGCAGATTTATCGTGATCTCAAGCAAACACCCTGGTATTTAGTTGGTTTTTAATTTTGTGAAAATTGTTTTTTATCTTATAATTAAACAAAAAATTCTAAAAAAAATGTTCAACCTGATCGAGTTCATGACCCGAGTTATGAGTTTGACTGGTTAATTTTGGTTGATTAAGAATTGAACTCCATAATGTTTTTTGCTCGGATAAATAATTCCTAATTTTTTAATTAAATGCATGCATAAACTTTTCAATTTAAGATTATGATTTTTTTATATAAAAAAACACATAGGAAATGTTGTCATATTTCTTTTGTATTGAAAAACAAATTATCTGATCATAGCGAAGCACGAGTAAAATAGCTAGTAATATAAAAAAATGATTGGCATTTTCATTGTAGCACCAATAATTTTTTTTCAATTTGATTCTTATTTTTTTTTCTTTTCAGTTGCATCTTTTTATTCCCAAAATTAATGATCTATTTGAAAAAAATGTATTAAAAAGAGAACAATTTAAAAGAAAGGGATCAAATGTAAAACAAGGAGAAACCTATGGGCAATAGGGGGGAAAGTTTATTTTTCATCTTTATACTTTTCTTTTTCTACCTCTATGGTTCCTATATTTTTTGTGATTTCAATTTTGATCCAAAAAGTCATTTACTTTACATTTAAGTCCTTGAATTAGAGAAATCAGAGAGAAACTTACCTAAAAACAATAAGGAGAAAGAAAATAATAGGTCGGCCTCTTCTCGATAACAAAACTTGCCACTCTTTATGTCAATGAGTTCTATTCAATAAGAAAAGTTTAATGATGGTAGGTTTTTCCAATAAACTTACTTGAAAAAAAAGAGCCAACTCCGTTATGAATTTTTGTTGGTTGATGTTGGTTTTTTTAAGTTTTTTAGTGTGTTTTGAGATTGGTAAATGATTTAGGGAGCTGTTTTATAATGGTTTGTAGATGTTTTCAGGTAAAAATAGCTTCAAAAATCGATTTGCGGTCTAAAAACCCCTCCTGATTTTTCAACCACAACAATTGGTTTAAGGCCTCTAGGAAGTTTGCCTCAGCCTAATACCTCTAGGATTTTTTAAAGGCCTAGACGCGTGGGCCATTTAGGCCAGGGTAATTGGCCTAAAATTGATTTTTTATTTTTTTATTGATATTTTTTTCAGTTTTATTCTTTGATATTTAGTTGATATTTAATTGTTCTTCGTATTTTTTCATTATATAATTAAATAAAAAAAAGTTATTGGACTGAGTGGAGTCCATGATCCAAACCATAAATTTAACGGGTTTTCTGAGGTTGACTCGAATTAATCTAATATATCTTTAAAAATTTGACCCACTAAACCATATTTAATTACAATACTAAATAATTTCTCATGATAAATATATTTTCTTTTTTTATCTTGAAAGAATATTTAGTTTGACGCACGAGAAGAAACCTAGTGGGTCTATAAGCCCTGAACGTTTTTCACCCTTACATATTAGAATTGGTTGATGAGGAAAAACCCAACTTTGTACTTAGGACTTTCATATATCTTTGTGCTAATTCTTGTATCCTGTAGATCCATCTTTCTTGTAAACTTATGGGTTTAAACAATTTTGAACCTTTATAACGGAGATTTTAACGATAACTTATAACATAGAAAATTATTTTTTAGATTATATTGTAATGATGTTCTGCATATTCAATTTTTTTATTTTTATCATTACTAGTTATGGTTAATACAATAAATTTCATACAGTAGTCTCACTGGAAAGTGAAATCTTTTTCGTATAAAAAATTATCATAAAAATCAATTTTAAAATTTAATTTAACAGCTTAAATTTTTAAGTTAAATTTTTTTTAATATTATATATACTAGAATTATTTTTTTATCATAAAACGGACAGGATTAATATTTGGTATTCATATTTTCTAACTAACATTAAGCTAAAACCATTTAGATCGATCTACCTATTGCTGGGTTTAAATAACCACAATTCATAATAAATAACCAAGTGCTTGCATCTATAACTTAATCTCTTGAATTTCTTGAACAGTGTTTAAGAAAAACATTTTTTTTTTCTATATCCCAAATGCATTTTGTAATAATTTAAATTCTTAGAGGAAAATCAAAATATTTTAATAAAATAACGGTCAACTAAAAGCAAGGGATCGAGTTATAGCTTTTAAAACACAAAGGACTAAATTGTAATCACGTTCAAAAGCAAGGGATAAAGAACAATATACTCTCTACTGATTAAACTTATAATGCCCTAGTCTTGTTCTTGTATATCGTGATTGAGCCTAGCCAGCTGCATTTCCAAGTACGAATATTCAATTTTAATAATGCTTTGCCATTGCTAATTTCATTCAGGCATGTTCCCAAGTGGGGAAGTCCCGACTAAATCCACAGGACGGCTATACAAGAGGCCACGACATATATGTTAAATAATAAAAAATAATAATAATTATTGAGGTTTTAAATTTACTTTTCAATGATAACAAAACTAAAAATTTATATAGTTGTTAATTTTAAATTTTATGAGATTAATCAAAATACGTGAAAACATAATAATAATAATAATAATAATAATAATAATAATAAAAACCTGATGATGGTCAGTACTGTGACTTTCTTGTGGACTGATTTCTTGGCATCGAAGCTCAGAAAAGAATAGAAATATATATATATATATATATATATATATATATATATATATATATATATATATATATATATATATATATATATATCGGTGTTTTCAATTATGGGTTGAATACGAAAAACAATATACTTTTGGACCTATTAAAACATATAATATTTGGATTAATTAATAATTAATTAGTACAATGTAGTTGACTAACAATTTGTGCAACATACAGCTGATTTCGGTCTGAAAAATTAATTAATTAGAGAGTATACGTGAGTTTTTAGCCTTTTCGATTGAGTTTTTTAAACGTACGAGGTGCGTTGAAAATAGTTGATTGCCTAGAATAAACGCGAGAATTCTCGACACCAAAACTTGGCCGGCCGGCCAGCAGAAAACAGAACTTAGGCGCAATCTATACTTCTATACATATTTCTATTGTGTTTTTTCCTGATGTTCAGATCCTGTTTATTTTATATCTTGAAAATATTTTTGAAAAAATTGAATTTTTAAATTTTTTTAATATTTTAATGTCAAAAATAAATTTTAAAAATATTATTTTAAAATAAAAAATATAGATATTTAGATATTGGAGAGCCCGGATGGAATTTGACCTCCTTGTAAATAACATAGAAAATTAGTGTGTTGCCATCTTCGCGCGCGTGTGTATATATTATTTGGTGGACCCACGTATCTTTTGGGATCTCTACTGTCGTTAACAATTATAATATTCATGCAAAATGTTGTCGTTCCTGTTATTTCTTGTGGTTGATGGACTCGTGTTGGAATAGTCATCCTAGGAATCTGCTTAATTTCCATGGACAAATTAACTTGCACAGGTCAGTCTAAAAACAAAAAACTTTGAGAGAAAGGTAAGGCCATCAAGAAATATCATTATTAATTAATATAAACAAGCAAGAATACGTAGGGAAGAACGACGACGACGACTCCAGGCCAAAATTGCAGTCAACGACACCGTTAATTTCTACTCAAAACGCTGAAAATACAACCGCGTTTTAAGCATATATATATAGATAGATATACACATACACACACACAAGCCCTTCACTTCTTCCACTCACAGCTTACAAGCTATTTACGATCGCTAATTCTCTCAGACTCGGGCGGGCTCCGAAATTCAAATGGAGATGTCCCTGCAAGTAAGTCCTAGGACAGCAAATAAGTTTCCAATTATGATGAAGAAATGGTCAAGGCAAATATCCTATAAGCACAGGACAATTTTATGCAAGACGACGACTAACGAGGTAGCATTTCGAAAAAAGATGAACTTCTATGAAGTTCTTTCTCTTGGATCTCAGAATGTAGGGTTTGATGAGATAAAGAAAGCTTATAGAAGCATGGCTCTGCAATACCACCCGGATGTATGTCCTCCCTCAGCAAAAGAAGAGTCTACAAAGCGATTTGTTGAGCTTCAAAAGGCTTATGAGACATTGTCTGATCCAATTGCTCGTAGAATGTATGATCTCGAGTTGGGTATGGTTAATTCTGTAGGATTTGCGTTTGAAGGGCTTCCATCGGAGGATAGGAAGAACAGTTTTCCAAGGGAAGTGTGGGAAAGGCAACTGCATGGATTATATCAACGATCATATGCCCGAGTGGAGAGGAGGAACAATGGATATACTCATGTTGAAGTTATCTAACTTTTTATTTATTTATTTATGGTTGATATTAATTACTTTATTCTTACTGTAATATGTAGATTGTTCTCTAACAAGAACTTGTATAAGAATTCGTTGTAGATGGAAGTTGCTGCAGAACCCAACTCATGAGCCAAGGCTATTTCGATTA
>Ga0325410_1007841_pt1 | contig 11633 bp, 6 predicted proteins | sample PopdelMetagenome_16_FD_206182 | JGI IMG/M metagenome (GOLD analysis project Ga0325410, IMG submission 206182) | Populus deltoides microbial communities from Bellville, Georgia, United States - Xylem-PdIQD-R3 | ecosystem: Host-associated > Plants > Phyllosphere > Stem > Wood/Secondary xylem... | reverse complement strand
TAATAGACACATTTTGAGTTGATCGTAATAGGTTACGACTTGTGAGAACATCACACAAATTATATAGCACAATTGGTTTCATACGAATTTGTTCGACGCAATGTCTATCACCTCGATTCAAAATGCTATAAATATAGAATTCTCGTTGAGCAATTGCATTTATACGTGGTTCTCTTGGTATATAAATTCTACTTCTTTCTCGTTCAATAATAGCTACTCCTACAGCTATGACAGTTACAGCTGCTCCCATACATGTTGCATGATTAATCTTACTATCCATGATAAGAAAGTGAAGTTTTCTGATAATGAAACCTAAAAAGTATGGAGAAATAAACATTCAACAAGCATATCAAATAATTACACAATCAATATAAGAAATTATGATCAAACTGACACAATCAATATATTTGGATATATTTGGATAGCTAGAAATACTTGTAATTCTAGGATGTCATGTTCAATTCAATTATGTAGTTCAGATGTCATTGAAAATAAAAGCAGAAACAATTACCAGATAACAAGTTTTGAATCAAATCTAACAATCACATTAATGGTTTAGTTTAGAAGAGTTAACATTACTACAACATTAGACTTTACACAAACAAAATACAGACGTCAAGCAATACAGTAAAAGAGAAGTCATGGAAATTTGTAAGCTTCTTCCTCCCTGCTATTTCTCAATCCTAGAACAGAGAGCGTGATTGACTTGGTAGATAAAGTGGTTATTTGGTAAGTAAGATGGGTTTTTTTTTTTAATTCAAATTTTAAGATTAATATTTAAATAAATTTAAATAAATCATATTAATGCAGAAACATGTTTCCAGGATTATCGGCCAAAGATACTTGGTTTTAATCAATATATAAACTAGCTGTTTTGCCATGCTTTGCTTGGCCTGCCCTTTTTAAATAAATAAATAAATAAATAAAACTCAAGAATTGCCCCTTCTGCAAAGTCTGGGGAGAAAGGAAAAGCTCTTTTTAAGCTTTTGATTTGAAATTCAAGATTAATGTTCATAATAATTATTTTCCTTAAATATATAAAGCAACAAGGATTTTGAAATGAAAAGATGTTATGCAGAAAAGAAGAAAAAAGAACTGTCTGCCTGTTGTGCTTCTTCTTTTTTAAATAAATAAAAATATAAATTATTCTCTTCTCACTCTATCTTTTTCTCCCTTGTTCGAACCAAATCAACAACACAAAAACTCTCTCAATAATCTCTCCTCAAAGCCTGATCGGTGCCTTCTCTAGTACTGTTCTTCTAACCCCAAACATCGCTCAAATTTTTTCCCTTTCCTTCTTTTCACGTTAGCTTCCTCTCAATCCTTTCTCTCCATAAAACACTGAAGCCCCATGTCATGTCTCGTGACTTCAACAACTCTCCTCCTCTCAATCCCCACCTCAATTTCTCCGTGTCTCCCTTACAATCAATCCCCGACAACAACCTTCTTCACCTTTTTCCTCTCTCATGACTTCTCCCCCCTTTAAAATATTAATGGTTCTCTAGCTGTCTTCACCATGCTGAAGGGGATAAACTAAAGAAAAAAGTTTATTGTGCCAAGGCAATGGGTTCCCTCCACGTCAAAGCAATTTTCCTTCTCTAGGTAATAGCAATAACTCCCTCTACTGCCTAGACTATACATATTGTCAATCAAGACAGTCATGGGGCATGGAACAGAGATAGAAGCCACGCTATCTCTTCTCAGACCAATACCCAGAAAGAATGATGTCCTAAGTTATTGAGTTTTGAATTCTATTGACAGAAAGCTAAAGATTGAAAAAGTGTGGTAGAGCAGAAATGTGGCGATGGGATGAAAAGCTAAAGATTATCAACATGCATATTAAACAAGTAAGATCTGAGATCCTATACAAAACAGAGCATGAAATTGTTCTGATTTTTTCTCAAGAATTAACAAGCTCATAAGATTTATACCACAATCACAAAAAATCCAAATAAAGAACAGGAGACAAAAAGACAGATAATATAGAAATATTTGAGGAAAATAATTACCTGAAGAAATAAAGGCCTCGTTTGAGAAAGATGATTTTTTGTTCTAATAATGAGATATGAGAAAGGGAGATTTACAGCCACACAATAATTTTTTGAAGAGATCAGTTGTAAAGTTTCAGAGAGATTTGTTTCATTCGTAAGTGAAAAAGGAAAGGAAAGTGTTTTCCAAGAATAAAAAGGGGAAAACACTTTCTGGCTGTTAAAGTTAACATTTTCTGTTGACCAGAATTTAAATTTCTTTGACTAACTTTCTATGTGGTTGCCAAACATGAAAAAGTGAGGAAAATGATTTCTAGAAAAGTGAATTCCTGGAAACAAACGGGGCCTTAATGTGTGTTTGACATCATGATAATTTGTATGATTGTAATTTGAAAAATATTAATTAAAAATAATAATAATTTATAGCTTTTTTTAATTAATATTTCAATTGAGATTTTTTAATGAATTCCATATAAATTATATGATATATATTGATTAACTAAATATAGAAACGCAATAAAAAAAAACGGAACCTTAATTAAATTTTGTTAATTTAATTAAAATAGAAGAAAGGCCTGATAATTATTAGCATATAACATCAAGCTCCCAAAAGAAGGCCCATTAAGGTCTTAGGAAAAGCGGGTCAGGCTTAAATGGGTTAGAGAAAAAACGGGTGGGATTCATCGGGGAGTTTCCGCTCCTCTGCACAACACACACGTAACCGAAAGACTCTGTGTATGTAATTTAGAAAAACCCACTCCGCCCGCAACCCACCAGCCAGAGCTGCTAAATATTATTAGTATTTAGTATCATCGGCTGCTTCCTTTCTTTTCCCCCGAGCCTAAACCTAAACCTAAACCTAAACCATTCCTCTATTTCTTTCTTTTTAGGGTTTCATTCATTGAATTCAGATAGACGATGGATGGATCAAATTCTTTGGACGATTCTCCATCGAGGCAAGCCCAAGCCCAAACCCGAACTCATAGCGGAGGAGGAGGCGGAGGAGATGCTCCTTCTAATCCGTCGCAACCGCAACCACAATTACAATCACAATCACAGAGAGAAGGAGAGGAAGTAGATGAAACGAAGAAGGAAGAAGAGGAATTAATTGAGAAAGCGCAGAAACGGATTGATAAAATCACTTCTTCTCCTGATAATCCTAACCCTACTCTTCTCCACGCTCTTTCCTCTCTTCTCGAAACTCAAGAGTCACTGTATGCATACCCCCCCCCTTTTCCCTATTCATTTTTTTATTACATATTTTTGTTTTTATTTTCATCTCTAACTAATACTTATTTATTTCCTTGCACTTGAAAACAATGCACAGAAAGCTTATCACTTCCTGATATTTGCTGCCTGTATAGTATACCGCACACTGTATGCTAATAGGAGGAATTACTGATTTCAGGGGGTGGTGTAGATTTCTAGTTAGTTTGGTTTTTATCCCGGAATGTAACTTTGATTCTTTTTCGTCTATTAGGATAACGTCATTATACTCTTATATTGGCACTATCATCCTTTATTCAGTTCTGGGCTTGATATTTTAATTTGAAATGCATATGGTATTCGAAAACATGAAAAATGTGCACAAATTATTGTATATGATTTTAGATAGCATTTTCGTGTCGATTGCTGTCAGTTCAAATACAGTATCTGCAGTAGCATAACCAAATGAGGGTTCCCAATGAAAGGTCATATGAATCTTGTTGTTTCTTGCCAATGTTTCCTCTACAGCTGCTAATATCTTTAGGTTGAAAACCTGGTGGTGGTAACTTATACCAGGGAAACTCTTATTCAAGTGGTCATATTTTCATGACAGTAAGGATGGATCGTTATGATCAGAAAATATGGTTACGTTACATCTGACAACATTACTAACACACTATCCACTTTTACAGCAGTCTGTGATTAGTGTCTTCTGGGATTCTCAAAAACATCAAAGTATTTAAGGAAAATCTTAAAGTGGAAGAACGGGTTGGGATATACATTACAAAAAAAAAAAAAATGGCATGAGCCTTATATTTTGCACGCGACTGTCTGTTGACTTTGAAGTATTTGAAGTATAGGTCTTGTGTTCAAATCTTATCTTTGCACTCTGCAGGGCGCGGCAGCTTCCAGAGGCAACCCTTGAAAATAATATCAGGGCTGCAGATGAGAGATCTTTAGCTGATTTAGATGAAAGATCTTTAGAATCTGTTGGAGAAGATAATGATGACATAGATATTGATGGTGGGGAGAGACGGCATGGTCGAGACCTTCGTGATGTAAAAATAAAGTTTGCGGAACTTGATGAAAGTGGAAGAGATGACTTGTTGAGACACATGCCTTCACGTGGATGGACAAGACACAGAGGGAGGGGGAGGGTTAATGAAACAGCACTCGAGAATGAACAGGTTTCAATATCTCCAGATTCTGGTAGTCGATCAGGATCAGGATCAGGACCAGGACGGAGTGCTAGAGATAGGAATTCAAAGAATCTTTTGGATGTGAAGAAAGGACCAGATACAAGAAAGTTCCAGGGAAATATTCTTTCCGATGGTTTGGCTGTGGAAAGAGACGATAATGATGATTGCTTTCAGGGTTGCAGGATCGGAACCAAAGACATTTCTGATCTGGTGAAGAAAGCAGTTCAAGCTGCTGAATCGGAAGCTAGAGGAGCAAATACACCTGCAGGTGCCATCAAAGCTGCTGGTGATGCTGCTGCTGAATATGGGTCACGTCTTCTGATCGCTCCTGCGCCTTCACCCACTGCAGGAGGTAATTACTTAATATTAGTACTACACTTTTGTTTCATACCACTCACAAGTAATTGAATGCATTGATTTCTTCTAATGTGAATTTCATTTTTTGTTTAATAATATCACAGTAAGCTGAATTGATTTCAATGGGTTTTGCCTTCATTATATTTATATTACAAATTTTCTCAGATACTGCTGCTGGAATTAATGGATGCTTGTTATTGCTTCGACATCCAAAATCGGGTAGATATGTGTGTGTGTGTGTTCATCATTTGCTAGTTATAGTACAACTTCATAAGCACTTATCAAATTTCATCTTCTTTTTCAGGGAACGCAACAAACTATCTCCTTAGTCATGATAATGAGGGAGCAGTGCTCCAAGAACTTCACTGGTTCAAGCAATCATATACATCTTGGTTTCTTGGCGATTATGTTTCTCAAGGTACATACATATATATACAGTTCTTTACTCGAAAATGCACAACCTTACCTGCCTAATATTGCTTATTGGGTACATTACATGCATGATACAATATAGATTCTAGATATCACAATTTCCAGATACTAGACTGGACTTAATGTTTATTCTTAATGCTTTAATTAAGGCATTGCATGTGCTTCATCTCTATATCTTTCCCATCCACACACTTCCACTCAACCTTTCCAAGGCTTGTGCTTCTCCTCATTCTGTTATTGGCCAGATCATCAATGGAACTAACGAGTTTTTACAGAATCTTTCCTAGGTGGGTTCGGCTGTAGCCTAGCTTTCAACACCCATGTGCGCTCACAAAATGTGCAAACTATATATATATATATGTATGTATGTATGTATGTATGTATGTATGTATGTATGTATTGGAAAATCTCAACCACTATAGTTGATATTGTATATGAATTGGTTATTTAATAAAATAACAGTAAATGTTATTTCATATTCATGATTCTAATACTAACTGGTATCCTGACCTGCTTTGTGTTTGTTTCCTTGTCCCTTCATCTGTTCTTTCTTCATGCAGATGGCAGCCTTTACACTGCCACTCCTGTCGATCCTGTTTTCATTTTGTTGCCCATTTTTGAGGAAGCTAGAATGAAGGTAAATACAATTGTGTTATCTGGTTCTTGTTCTCATCGTTTGGATCAAAAGCAAGTTGTCTTTCATTTTGTCTTCATCCCTAGTTAAAAAATTTCTTTCAGCTTGATTATGATCTACTGATTGCATTTGAAGGAGGGGCATAAATTTACTCAACTGTAGGAAACTTTTTAGTCCATTCTGTGCATGTCGCCATGTTCTCTAACTTCTAGAGTAAATTAACTTGCAAACTACAGTAATTGATGGGCATGGCAACCGGTTCTGGTTGACTTTTCTTGGTTTCTATTCTGATTGTTCTGGAATATATGCATAAGAGTTAAGAATGTTTAATCATTTTTCCATGGCAGCATTGTCATTCTTCCACCTTTATTTAAATAAAACTATTTTTTCCTTGTATGCAGAAGAGGGATGATCTAGGGAAGTTCAGGCAATTAGATGAGATAATATTCATCAATGACTATCCTGGGTATCATCATCTAATGTCCATTGCAGAGAACTGTATGGGAGTAGTTTGTGAAATCAAAGGTCGTCTACTACCTTTGTTTTTCTGGTGCAAATTCCAGTGACTAGTGTGCTGAAATATATAAAGTAAATCTTGTTATTTTATAGTACAAGGTTTGTTATTTTCATATACATGCCATATTACTATTCTGATATGGTAGGACAGAGCCACTGAACTTTTATTAGCTGTTTATTCTTTCCTTTTCTTGTGGAATCCAATCAGGATTTCAGATTGATTTTTTGATCAGTTGATAAGAATGTTTTCTTAGGCTATATGCTTGGTTAGATTTTGTTCCATTGAGGATGCACGCACGGCTAAGTAATTAGGTCTTATCATCCTTGAACTGATGGGTCCTAATTTCAACAATGTCTGCCATGGGCGATGTATGACAGCTATCAAGAATGATATTGTTTGCATATGGCAAGCATGAGATGGCCAAATTTTGAATGGGAAAAAATTTAATATTGTAACTTCTGTGAAAATATTATCCATGATATTAAATTGCTTTTGTTTGATAACACTCTCTTCTTGTTCAGAAATTGGATCTTCCAAGTTTTTTCGGCTGGATGATTCAAAGGTTTTAGCTTGGCTGTACTGCAAGGTCTGTCTTTATCTGTTTGAACTTAATCTTACTACAGGGCTTTAGGCATGTCAAGAATTATCTTTCATCTCTATATGTTTGACTAGTCATGCCTACTTGTGGCACAATTGGACTAATCAGCTACACCACTTAACTTGAATATATCTCTCATGATTATCTGATGTCAGTTACTTTCTTCTCTGATAATGTTTTTGGAAAATAATTTTGTGTTCCTGGAGTTGATTCCTATCAATTTAAGTAAAAATGCTTATAGAGGGTCATAAAGAATTTTCTTTAACCTGAAATTTAGTTTTTTTTTACTCTCTGATATACAAGATCTGTACATACAGGTGTTCCAATTAAAAAACGCTCTATGCTCATTGGACAAGAACTATGCTGCTCAAGATGAGAAATATACATGTATGTCCTTAACTAGAAATGATATATGACCTTTATTTGAATTCTCCTTCCTCGACATTAGTGAACACACATACATAAATACGATGCATGTACATAGGTCTACTCATGGATTTGGGGGTGGTTTTTGGTGCAATTTTCTGTCCAGTCTAGCATGGAGTTGTGAAATTTGCAAACTTGACACCAATTTCAAGACATCATAACTGCTGATGTCAGGTCAAGCGTGGTTGGCTTGAAATAGGGATGGGTATAGATTTTGTAATAGTAATAATAATTAAAAAAAAAAACAAGAGAGGGGGCTATGAGATTTTAAATATGAAACTAATCCTCTCAAGAAGCAATGTTAAACCAAAAAATGTGTCTTTCCAATCATATTTATAGTGGATGAAGAGATTATAACAAGCTTATAAAAAATAGTTGAATTTAAGAACCAAAACTTTAAGCTAACATGCAATCAATGAAGCATCACTTATTTACACAATTAAAAAGAAATAAAATTATGAAATAATATATAACTGATAGATTTAATATAATTACATTAGACAAGAATGTACAATTGTAGAAAAAGGTTTTGGGATGGCTCAAGAAACTAATTTGGATTGATGTGTCGAATGGATTGTTCTTGCACAATCCAAGAGAAAAAAAAAAAGACATCAAGAAAACTCGTATAAGATCCAGAGAAATCTTTGCTCCTCATTAACTTATCTCTTTTTATTGGTGCAGTAGCTGGAGCGGTTTCAATATTAGGGGAGTACGTGAAGGATGAGCCATGGTTGATGCTTCTGTTAGATCATTTGAAGTATTTATTCAGATTTAAACTCTTACAGAGATATGATATATTGTCTTTGTTCAATAAACGAGCTTAGTATAGAAAACAAGATGAAATCCTTATGTGAAATGATTTCCTTTATCTGCCTGACCTGGTTAGTTTATGGGATTTGATTGCAGATTAAATTTACTCGAGGTAACTAGTAAAGTACTGGAAGCTGAAAATTTTCCGACCAATGCCGAACATAATCCGGTTTCTTCCAGTTTGTTACAGGTACAAATTACAGCGCATCAGATCCTTCTCTTGCACAAAATAGCTAGCTGGTCGAACATATTTTTTTGCATATCTGGGACTGTTGCAGGCTGTCATACATATTTCGAATTGTATAATTCTGTTAATTTATTACTTTTTTTAAAAAAGTTTTTGATATGTTACAAGTTGAATGTGGAATTTGCATAGGCCACCTTGTACATTTGTCATGATCACATACCCATTTATTTTTAGTCATGGTAAGCCCAAAGTGAGCATATGTGTAAATTGTTTATTCTATTTGAGATTGAAAGTTGTTTGGAAAAAAAAAAACATCAATAGGGCATGATGAGAGTAGAATTTCATGAATACTAATAGGATGAGCTGTTTGTGTTGGAAAAGAGCGTTGACACAACAAAGATTGACAGGATAGCGGGTTGTATAAAAAGAGACATTAGGGAATGTCAGAACTTCACATCTAGGGTTCCTGCTGACTCTTAGACTGATTATTGTGTTTTTTTTTCTGGCAGGAAAAGGATAGGAGTGAAGATAAAACAAAAAGAAGTGGAAAGCAAGCTAAAAAGGCCAAGGTAGAGACAGAATCAAGGAACATAAGAGAAATGTTTCGCAGGGCTTGCAGGAAAAGCTAAACAGTAGTCTCTTATTGAAAGATAGAAAGGAGAGAAGATAATGGATTCTGGTCTATTTAGTTTTTGGTTGCGACAGACCTCACCCAGTCTTGACTAGTGTCTTGGGGTGTGAATACATCATCCATTAACAACAATGCAATAGTTTATCATATATTCTTAGTGTTGATTCCTGGCATCCCTTTTACGTCCAATGGTACTTTAACCTATTAGCTCAGCTTTGCCTAGTTTGTATTCTTTTTATATGTTATCATGCAACCTAACCAACCGCCCACACCAAAGCCCATTATGAGAAGCCAGCTTAATAATGTTCATAATTATGTTCATTGAGCTTCGAAAAATGTTGGAAATTACTGTAGGTGTTGAAAAGAGTTGAAATTAGTGTAGGTGTAGCTATGCACATGACTTCCAAGGATTGCAAACAACTTTCAAAGATCATTGTTCATACGAAATCAACTCACATATCACGAGACAACTTGAATAACAAGGCTGAAGAAAAGAAAAGAATATTAGTTTGTGTAGTTAATTAAAATGATTTGTAAAAACCTTACTTCTTAATTATTATATGCTACATTTTGACATGGCTTGGTATATTCCATCCACATTTGCGTTAGGGTAGCACAATTATTTAAGCGACGGACAACTCATCAGACTAACATCCTTCCTGTCCATGGTATTTCAAGGGATTTATTGCATTGCACCTTCCCTTCATAACAATAAATACTCTTCCAAGAGAATTGAGGAACATGCTAGAGACCAACCCAGAATGAACGACCACTGATGTTGTGAATAACTGATGAGTCGGGAGATGTTACACACCATTCATACCAAACCTGCATCATAACAAGTCATTTTCAACCCCACATTTCAGAATGCGTGCATGCTTGAGCATCAACATGGATCCAGGTTTCACTTATGATTTTCTATGCATTATGTGATGTCAAGAAATTTAAAGAAGCTGTACATAAAATAGTTATGAAACCAATCGTGTGTTTTACCTTAAAAGAACCACAACAATGCCAAAAATGTACTTCTAAAGAAGAACCTGGCTTCATGCAAATTGGTGTCCTAAGAGGGAAGAATATTGCAAACCTGGAATATAGGCAATCACCAATTTACCGTCATATTCAAGGGCAAGTTGTTATATGTTAGACCTCAAAAGTTATCACGACCAAAAAATTTAATATAATTTGTGCTGAATCAACTAAAATTCTTTCAACACTATAAATGCCAAGCATATAAAAAGTAGGTGGGTATCTTGAAATGAGAGGAAGGAACATGAAAATCATAATTGCAAGCAGCCAGAGAAAGGAACGCCCAATCCATATAAATTCACTTAACTCGTCAAATCAAGAAATTAAATATTATACCAATTGAACATGTCTGGTGTTGCCGTTGATGGTTCAAGCTAAGAAGGTTGCTAGTAACCTTTTTGTTGAAGAGAAGTAACTTTCTATCAGATACCAGAGGATGACTGACCCTTAAATTCAGTGCTATAGTAGAGTTATATGATGGTCTACTGTTTAAATTTTTAAAGTTCAAATGCAACTGCCTGGCTGATTCTATATCCATGACTTTTTTTTAACTAACCTCGTGTTAATTCAATCTTTCCTCAAACTATTTGCATGAGATCTTCACACTATTAAGTAAAATGGAATCACCAATGCAATTAACCATTTTCCTAAACACATTTCTATGTCATTAATACACGTGCCAACTCAAGTTTGTATTCGTGTTTTTTTAACTTAGATAAACTTAGGCATAAATCAAAGGAAATTCTGTGTTCACATTTGATGTCCAATTTCTAACTTGACATGCACTTGAGGGTCTCAAGATCACACTCCAAATAAGATCAAATCAAATTAATAGGTGTAGAAGTCAAGCTTCCAGAAATGGTATCAGCTGATAACATTATCTAACTGTAAAACCTATATGCGCAAAACAGGAACTAGCCTTGGTTACAACATATCATGAACCATAGCTGATCCAGTGTCACATGGTATCTCAAACTGCAACCTTTTGTAGCGTTGATTGTTTTTTTTGGTTAAGTAATCTGGATGGGTGAACGTAAAGACCTGTACAGGGAAAGATTATACGAGTAGCTAAAAATGATTGATCTAAATGTTTTCTCAACTGAAAAAAGAATATAAAGAACAGTGCAGTAAATACATAATTTGCATGATTAATAATAATTCATTAAATACTAAGAATCATGAACTGATCAGATACAGGACCTACCATGCTAGCAGTGGGTTAGTCACATCAATTTCACAAAGCCATGGACCTAAACATGGCCCATATATCAATTAACATGCTGTGTTGAAAGTGACTTATAGTTTGGGAAGGAGCGAGCCTTGCTACATTATGCAGTTGACAACATATGCAGTCTCAAAGTGTATAAGATCTTTGTGCGACTTAACCTGCCCAAAAAAACACAATCCACTCACATGATTCCAATTGAAACAAGAAAACAACAACGGATAAAAAAGATGCAAACACTGTACATTATTATATAGCTTGGCAGCTATCACCGGTTGGATAAAGCTAGTGTAGCTGGAAAAGAAAACATAAGGAAGGAGAAGAAGCAGAAGAAATTATGGTAACAATATCTTCCCATCCTTTTAGCTTAACCAAACTCTGTTGCAACAAATAC
>Ga0325410_1007836_pt1 | contig 11640 bp, 6 predicted proteins | sample PopdelMetagenome_16_FD_206182 | JGI IMG/M metagenome (GOLD analysis project Ga0325410, IMG submission 206182) | Populus deltoides microbial communities from Bellville, Georgia, United States - Xylem-PdIQD-R3 | ecosystem: Host-associated > Plants > Phyllosphere > Stem > Wood/Secondary xylem... | reverse complement strand
AAAAAAAATGGAAAAAAAACATGCGGAAAAGTTAAAGCTGAATTCTCAACCAACTTAAAAATAAAAAAAAATCGACAAAGATAATTTTGAAAAAAAACATGTGGGGAAATACTGTAGCAAAACAAAAACCATATGAGAAAACATTGTAACAATCCACAGTGTTTTAAAGAAAAAAATATGAAGCAAAACCATGCAGGGAAACATTGTAGTAGTCCATAATGTTTTAAAGAAAAAAAACTATAGAACTAAACTTTCAACCAATTTAATATTAAAAAAATCAAAAAAAATAATTTAAAAAAACATAAAAACAAAAAAGAATAAAAAAAAGAAGATAATCTTAGAAAAAAATGCAAAGCCCAAAAAAGGAAACAAAACAAAAAAAAAATAGAAAAAAAAAAACAAACATATAACATGTAGCGTATTTTCACCACGACTTTTAGTTACCGTTTAGGAACGCGGCTGTGGTTGTGTTTTCAAAAAATTTGAATTTTTTTTTTGCTAAAATTTAATATGGTTTGTACGTTTTGGATCGTTTTGATGTGCTGATGTCAAAAATAATTTTTAAAAAATGAAAAAACATCATTAGCATGTATTTTGGCGTGAAAAATTATTTAAAAAGTATCCATAACCACACTACCAAACACGCTTAGAGTATTGTCAATTAGGTCATGGATAAATTGGTGTCTTGGCCAGCCGGCAAAGGAGGGCATTATGACTTTTGTCTCATAGCAAATGGATTTTTTAAAAAGTTTCTTTTATTTGAAACTGTAATAATATTTTTTATTTTAAAAAATTTATTTTTAATATTAACATATCAAAACAATCTAAATATATAGATTGAAGAAATTAATTTTAAGAAAAAAAATTCAAGATTTCTAAAAACACTATTTTTAACAGGGAAAAACAATTTATTACAAGACAGGGAGAAACTGGTGGCTTAGTAATGTGCCAACTACCGAGCATCGCTATAAAGTAACTTTAATCCACCGACAATTGGCCACCACAATTGCTCATGAGTGAGCAATTTAAAAAAAGATTTTATTGTAGTAAATGATTTTTTTTAAAAGTGTTTTGGTGGGTAGAGAATTGTTTCGCATCTTTATTGATTGTCCTGCAAAGTACCCCTGAATTCTCAGTGTGTCCAGTCCTCTTCAAGCCCCCCCTGAATTCTGAACCTGCAGTTTAATAGCTGACGAGGAAGCTAAGAGAAATCCCACTTTTTCTTTCATTCTTTCTTTTATTTTCTTATCTCATTTTTCCTTTGAGGGTTTTTTTCAAAACTCGAGAATAATATGAAAAATATTATTTATTGTTTAAAAATAAAATAAGATGATTATTTTCTTATTATTTATCTCAAAGAGATGAGCTGAGGGATACTCTTCTGATGGGTTTTGATCTTGGGCTGTGGCTGTTCTGTGGGCTGGAAAGAACCCGTGTGTCCTCAATTGCTGGCTTTGAGCCCTGCTTTAGCTAGGCCTGAAGGCCTTCTGTGGTCTTGGGCTTTTATCCGTGTAATCTGGTTTTGGGTCTCATTAAAATGTCGATTGCTAGGGATCTTATGAACGGGAACTGGAAGGTAACAATTAACAGGTACTTTTTTGTATCTTCAGAATCGGCTGGGCTCCATTGTTGCTCGGTAAACACGAGATTTCACGATGGTTTTCCACATAAATAGACAACCGGTTTTCTACTCGTTCGGCAGAATGCAAACCCACACCCTATTCTAATTATTCTAATATTTATTGTATACAATCATATCCGGCGTAAGAGGTCAGGCTAAACGGAATGTCTAACCAAATTTCATGCCCACCCATAAACTGAACTATAAAATTTAGGCCATAGGACTACGTGGACCTAAGCTTCTCTGAACATAAAGGGCTGAAAAGTAACATTGACTCTTCTTTTTTTAAAAATAAAAAACACAATGAATTTAAAAAAAAAAAAAAAACATTGTGATGATATGTTTCCGAACAAAAAACATTTTGAATCTCTATTCCGAAACAAGCACCAATTCCAGTGAGGTTTTGCTACTGCTCTTGCTCTGTTTTCAAGTTTCGACCTCAGAAAAAGGTAACATGAATCAATATTCAATCTGATTCAACACTTTTTACTGACAAGCTAACATGAAATCCCGGGCTCGTTTATGAAAATGCAATTTTGAAACTAGAAGACATGTTGATGGATAGCATATTAACATCCCTGTGAGAGTATGCACACCCCATCCCCCCTCAACATATTGCCTGTCTTCCGGTGCTAAGCTTGGTGTCTCCTTGGGCTCCTTGAACGGTGTGTGTCAAATGATCTGGCAGGGGAGGAAAGTAACACTTAATTCATCATCTTTAGACCACATCCTCGGAACAGAAAGGTAAATCTGCTATGATTTTTTCAAAGCCAAAAGAGAGCTTTTTTCAAGCTGAGAAAGGGTTACAGGTTAGGCTAACACCAAATATAGCTATAGCGTATGATAAGTCATGAAAACAAGCAGACCTCCTCCCTTCGAAAGGACCAGTGCTGAAAGCCCAGTCAACGGAGATGATCCGAAAGAAGAGTTTAGTCCCATTCATTCCAGATATAGCAGCTTGAGCTTCCATAAAGTTCTCATATTCTATCAGAGCATACCCCTGAACAAAGAATTTACCTTTTCAATATCTACAAGTAGAAACATCCCAACATATTATTTACAAAACCTGCGAAATAATTTATCAAGGAGTGAAGCATATTCAACAAATTCTCCAATCACCACCATTCTCTAATGTTTTTCATGGGTTTATTCTTGATACTTCACACATAGCAAGTCCTATCAGAATAAAGATATCCAATTCCCAAGTTGCAAATCCATCGGCAACAAATGCAAGGATCCCTACTTGGTAACAATCATGACCAATATTCATAAATATTAAGCACTCCCAGGATCCACAATTATAAGAATTTTAATCTTGGTCACACACGCAATAATAATCTTCCACCAATTTTTATATCCACCTAAATGTCTCAAACCTATAAAAATCAAACTCAATTTAAAATTGACTTGAACCAAGACTCGGGTTGTATGTTGGGTAAATAGACCTATAAATCAACCTAAGCTATGATGTTTGAAAAAAAAACAAAAACAAAACTTAAAATAACCTCATTTCGGTTTAAAATAAAAGGTTCGAAGTAAAACCTAGTGGATCCGGCTCCGGATCAGCAAATCACCAGGTTAATTTACTTGATTGGATCGAGTTTTATAACTAACTATAAAAAACACAAGAAACACTTTCTACCAGAAGAAGAAGGGGAAAAAAAAACTACAAAATATTAACAACACATTATCAACTCCTAAACTCCCTACCTGACATTGCCGCACTCATAAATTGAACTTAAATATTTTATTTTCAATTGGTTAATAATAATTACCTTAAGAAATCCGGTGCGGCGATCAAGATTGAGATGCAAGTTGTTGATGTGGCCATAAGCACCAAATAGAGTGAGAATATCATCTTCTTGTGCTTCTTCATGCACTCCACTCAACAAAACACTCCAACCCTCTACAGCTACATCATTTACATTATTTACATTAATAATTGAATATTGAAATAGATAAATAAAACAATAACAAAATTAACAAATATCTTCCATCTTAATTTCTAATTACTTTGTTACGGTCTGTTTGGAATCATTCTTGGTTAATATGTGCAAATCTCATCATTTTAGCTTCTCTTTTGTGCTATGCCAAAGAAGCATAAACCCTAGGCCTTAGGCCTTGTTTGGTTGTTTTCCATAAAAAAAAAAAAAAAACCCTTAAAAATCTTATATCCCTGATTGATTAAAAAAGAAAAACTCGCATTCAAAATCGTATAACGTAAATTTTTAGCACGGCTTAAGGATAGAGGAAATACTGACAGCGAAGAGGAGTGAAGAGTTGAAGGACATTTCGTTCATTCCCACCCTCTTCCTCTTCTTCTTCGTCATGGAGTAGTGTCTGTTGCCTTGATTCCCCTCGTCCTCCGAGTCTGAGACCTCTGCCTTCGCGCATTTCTCTTCCTCTTCCTCTTGGCTGTTCCGTCATCACGACGTCGCCGTTGTCTTCGTCTACCATGACTCTGCCTCTCATTCTCTCTCTCTGAGACTGTTTTTTTGGCGACGCAGTGATTGGTGAGGAGGCAGTATTCGTTGTAACTTGTAACAGTACAGTACAGTTTTTTGTTGCGTGACCAGGAAGTTCCCGCCAGTTGTTATTTTTCGATCTGTTTGGTCATTCGATTAACTTTATCCTACACACGCGGATGATATGTTATTCTCGCACCAGGTTATAAATATCTTCTTCCTATAATGTTGTCCAGACAATTTTTATTTTTTTTACCATCTCATGTGTTATTTATATTCTTACAGATTAGATAATCTCGTATTCTTACAGTTATTTATTACAAAGTAGGTAATATTTGGGAGTATGATGTTTATTGATTTTTAAAATATTTTTTATTTAAAAATATATTAAAATAATATTGTTTTTATTTTTTGATATCAATACATCAAAACAATAAAAAAAATATTAATTTAAAACTAAAAAATTTAAAAATCTTAAAAACATCTTAAAAACATGATTGGACCGCATTGCCTAACAATACCTAAATTGAATAATCATAACACAAAAAAACACTATTGAGAACTTGTTTGTTTTTGTATTTCAAAAGCATTTTTAAACAAATTTGAGTTTTTTTATATTTTTTTATTTGCTTCAAATAAGTTTTTTTTTTCAAAAATATTTTTTAAAAAAATTAATATTAAAAAAACTAAAATAAAAAAAATAAATTAGTTAAAAAAACTATAATTAAATTCATAGTGAAGTGAAAGTGCTCGTGAGAAGTCAAAATACCACTGTCGCAAGTGATTAAGGTCAACGAGCAATCACAGTCATTGTTATAATACCAGGCTTAAGTCACAGCTTGGATAAATAGACTCGGATCACCCAAAAGAATGTTGTTTAAATAACATCATTAAAGAAAAATAAAATATCAAACTCAGATCCCCAAGTCAACACATCCCTCTCAGGTTGTGGCGAAGATTTAATAACACAACTGAACTTGTGCAAAAATGAGATCATCCAAATAAAAAACAAAGAGGAGAAATGAATTGAAATCCTGAGCTTACCATTTGAAGAATAATAATAATAATAATACACATCAAAATTAAATTAAAATTGCTGAATAAATTAAAGTTGATTACTGTTTCTTTTCCTTTTCCTTTCTACCACTGAATTAAAGGTGCAATTGACTGCAGAGCTAAATAAAAAAGAAAGAGAGGGCTTATGCTTCCTTTGTATGCCTGAACAGTTTTTTAATACATCCGTAATGGAAGGCTCCAATCTTCCAGGTATTTTTTCACTCTATAATTCAAGGACTGCTAAGGTTCTTCAGATCTTCCTCATTCGCATACCATGCTGGTATTATCTTTGATACGTGGGGATAAAGATCCTTGTACGAATTCCTGATTGTTCCTTCAGCAACTCCAGTTGCTAGTGAAATATCTGCATCCAAGCCACTATTATCAGTTGCACGTTTTGAAACTCGAGCGGTTAAATTTACTAAAACATGGGTATCCAGCGGTATTTAAAATCTAGAATACTGGACGGCTTGTCTAACTAAAACTGATAGAGTAGGGTTTTTTCTGAAATATCTGGTTTTATCCACCACTGAGCCATTTGTTTCCACTTGATAAAAAGAGTTAGAAACGATCATCAAACCTCGGAGAGGCTTCTTGTCGTCTGAAAGCTGAGTTATTATATAAATAACAGCTGCTGCGATTGATATAGGACTCCTCCTGCAAGCATTACAAGTCATTAGAGGGTATGTTTGGAGGGGTTGTCAACCGCGGGCAACAATAGCTAAAATATATTGTGTCCACAAACACGGTGATTTCTGTAAACAATCATCAGCACCCAAATTAGCAACTTTCTCTCCCTTCCTCTTGCATGCAAGAAGAGAAATTTGAAAATTAGCAGGGCATGAACACAACCACAAAGTTGTGGATAGCTTTGAAACGATGTAATCATTATTCAGAAAGGGAAAAAAAGGTGGCAGCCATATTAGTTGAACAACTTAGATTGATCCAAAAGGTTAATAGAACACAGATTTAAAGACTATTTTCTTTGCCAGGTCTTTGAACTATTTCTTCTTATTCTAGAGTTTATGGATTTCACAACAGTTATTAAGCAGAAGTCATGAAGGGGCAATCAATGTCAGATTCCTTTAGGGGGTAGCTTAAGTGAGAAAAAGAGAGGAAACCATAGCTTTTCTAGTAAGTAGAGGTAATCTGAGAAACTTGTAAATACCTTATATCGAACTGTTCTGACGTCTTAACAGCTTCTGTGGCAGCTTTAACTGTATGATTAGACATTCCAAGATTGGAACAGAAACGTCTCTGCAGATCAAGTTGACACCAAAGTTAATAGCAAATGGTGCTTATAATAACAATAAGAAACGCTGTCTGTGAATAAACAATGAAACTAACACAGCATTTTATGGGGGGCGAAACACACCATAAAATCCCCAGCATGTATAGTTCCCATCTCCACAGACTGACCTGCCTCCAAACCCAGTTGTTTCACTATGTATTCTTTTGCTCGGCCAATTTCCTTCTTTGAGGCTCCATTGGCGACAGAGCAAATTTCTAGTTGAAATCCAGAGGCTCAGGGAAGCTCAAACACTTAGGAAAGATTAAATCAGGAAACATCCAGATGTTAAAAGGATGTTAGGCGGTACCCTTTACGGTTCGGGGCTTGTCTTCTTGTCGACAAGCAATATAGAGGCAAGCAGCCAATAAAGCATCCTGATTCCTTCCTCTACTGGACTTTTGATCCTCCACCTTCTTATAGATCTCATTAGCCCGATCCTTCAATATTATGAAAAATGCATCGCCGGAGAAGGAAAAAGAAACATTAGGGGAAATTCTCATGAACAACCAAACAAGAAAAGCATCCAAACCCTTCCTCGTAAGAGAAAGAGATGGGGAAGCGCTTTTAATATTTGTGATTGTTCTATTCATTGTAATTTTAGATGCCTACATAAGAATTATGTAGTTCTCCATAAGCTTGCAATAGAAGTGCATAACAATATGTTATCTCATCTACACTAACTCACTTTTCTCTCCCCACAGATGAGTGAGTCTCTTTTTGCTTGGATGACAAGAGTGAACAGTTATCAAAATATTGGAATTTCACGCTTGCTTCAAGTAGATGAGGCTTTATCAATCATACCGTAATGGCAGATATAATGCAGCTCTATTTACATGCCAGGCATTGAAATTCCCTTCACAAGTGATGCATCGGGAATCAAAAAAAAAAATGGATCTCCTACATTACAGTCTCATTCTTTTACATGAGATTTAATCTTATCCACAAAAACCAGTCACTTTATTCCAATTGGGCCATAGAGATTTAAGAATATGCTCATGTATCATAACTTCATAAGAATGTGCCTATACATTTTAAGAATGCTGGAAAAGGACAAATCTGGGTGGAAAATATATATGGCTCATTACCTGGTAATACTCTAGAAATACCAAGAAAACATACTTTATTTACATGGTAGTTAAGGTTAAATGCCATATTCATAAGAGGATGTTTTAAAGACACTGTTGAAACCATAAGTGGTAATAACAATGTACAGACATCAAGTATGAATACCTTGATTGTTGCAACAAGGCCCAACCTGAAAAGGAAATTTCACAAATTAGTAATGACTTTGCAGTAGTGTATTTCTTCAAAAACATCATTGCACATAAAATGTATGTGCATGGACAGGGAGAAAATTCAGTAAAATAATGCCAGCACTTTTTGAAGTGTAGAACTTTGTTCCGTGAAGAATACACAGCGTGAAAAGGTACAGACTAATCAAGTTGGAAACCCAAGTCCACCTCTTCTATAACAACATTCATAACTCTTATTTGAACCCAGATGATATGCCAAATTTGACCAAGGTTCAAGCTACCCTTGTTCCATCTGGTATAGAAACTTGATCAGTTTAATTTAATATCCATTCCCCCTCACTTCAAAAAATCCCTTCTCAGGGAGGAATTCACATTTCCACTATCTCTATTAAATACCTAAAATTTCAATACACAACACCCCCCCCCCACACACACACACACCCCGCTGCAACATCAGAACCAGACGAAATGCAGGAGGATCCCAATTCAAATCCCTCTCATGTAAAATCAAATCCAGAACACAAACACAAACATCCAACAAAACCCCAAATCTAACCAACACAAACCAAAACCACCAGACCATTAGCAAGTCATGAACTTTCATTAAATTGAACACAACCAAATGGATCCACAACTCCAATTTCAGTCAACCTCGAATCAATTACAAAAGTTGGAACAGCCAGATATTTAAAGTAGACTTTGTGGTGAGAAAAAAAACTTAACATTATAAGGTATAAACATAATCAAACTGGAATGGCTACATACACAATCTATTCAGCACACTGACAACTGGAGGCTTATTCCACCAATTCAACTGAAGCTGCACTTTTAATCCTAATTCCTCATTTTAAAAGATGCAAGATAGACCTTTTCCAAAATGTTTATGAGGTATAAACATAATCAAACTGGAATGGCTACATATACAATCTTTTCAGCACACTGACAACTGGAGGCTTATTCCATCAATTCAACTGAAGCTGCACTTTTAATCCTAATTCCTCATTTTAAAAGATGCAAGATAGACCTTTTCCATTGGACAGGCCTTCAGTAGAAACAACCGAATCATCCATGGGTTTCAGCCCTTCCAGTCAATATCCATCCTTACTCAAATCAAAAAATGTCATTTTTTCGTTGAATTAGCATTTCTACTATCACTATTAAGCCCTATCAATCCCAATTTCATCAACCTAACCGCAGACTCAAACCATCAACTAATTCCATTGACATTACAGCCAATCAAAACCCATCAAAATCAAGATTCAAATCCAACTCCCCTATCCGTCAAAATAAAAAATCTAAAGAACCCATGAATCAAAGTCATAAACTTGTATCACTTAACCTCAAACAACCAGATCCAAACACCTCCACAATTTCGTAACCAATCAAATAAAGCAAGACCCAAAAAAAAGTTACCTGTCAGACATGGTTGCAATGGTTTTAAAAGCCAGAATCAATCCACGATCAGGATTGGACCCACGGTTCTGCCACCGACCAAGAGAAGTCGACAAGAAATCTCCGGAAGCACCATTAGGTTTAGCAATAACAGTAGAAAGGCCACCGTCTGTTAACAAAGGATTAGTAGGTCCACCAACACGAACTGGATCATTATCTCCTGATTCATTCGCAAAGATTCTCCACTCTGATGTTTCATCGATCGAGTGAGATTCTAAGACAAGACCACACTCTGAACACACTGTGTCTCCTGCTGAATGGTCGCATACAACCTCTGTGTGTTTCTTACAATCTGAACAGAAAGCGTCCCCCATGTTTCGTTGTTCTTCTTGGTGGTGGCTTTTTTTAGCGGTGCGAGGAGAAGTGGGAGAAGAGAGATGAGAGACGGAAGGGATCCCCGTCTTTAATTGGGGAGCTTTTATAGATAGAGCAAGGGTCTGTTTGGTTGACATATTATTAAATGCCTCGTGCATAGCTTTGAAGAAAGATATGGTTTCGGCTCGACCTAGAAAATTTAGGATCTAAAATTTTAATTCGCTGGTTTTTTAATTGAGTTTTACAATATATAAATTTGATAAAATTTAATGAACCCAAGTGACCCAGCTAATTCTGATACGATTAATATAAAAAATAAAATTATTTTTTAAAAATAAAATAATATTTTTTTAATTTAATTGAATTTTATAATATATTAATTTAATAAAATTTAATTAACCTAGTTACCAAGCTAATTCTGATTGGGTTAATGTTAAAACAAATCATTTAAAAAAAATAAAATAATATTTTTTAATTAAATTAAATTTTATAATATATTAATTTGATAAAATTTAATTAACTTAATCACTAATTAATTCTGATTATATTAATGTCAAAAATAATTCATTTAAAAAAATATTATTTTCAATAAAAACAATGAAGTTGAGTCTAGTCAGTTATGATCCAATAATTTTAGATTTTTATTAGTTAAATTGACTTTTAATTTAAAATTTTAAAAAAATTTAAATTTTTTTTATTAATGTGGATGTCTGAGCTAGCTTGTGTACAACTCGACTAATTTTATAGACCCCAAAATGAATAAAAAAAAAACTTTGAGTTATTTTCACAATTTCTATAGTTAATCTATTATTGATTAATAAATCATGGTGGAAACATGATATTATTTACAATCAGCAGTGCACTTAATTGACAAGTCGCATGGATAGATGGATGGTAATTATGGCTGTGTCACTTCAGCTATGGGAGTCAAGTGGTAATTAATTACTTTTACTGTTGGAAAATGTTGTTTTTGTTGTGAATGTATCTGTAGTTTTGGGGGGGAAAATACCCCGTTGGAAATATTTTATTTGAAAAACAAAATACTCTACTATTATTATGTGTGTTTATTTTTGCTTTTTAAATTATTTTACAAGTTGTGTTTTTTGTTTGAAAAAATATTAAATTGATATTTTTTTAATTTCTTTTATAATTTTAATGTGTTTGTATTGAAAATAAATAAAAAATCTAAAAATACATAATTATAATACATTTTCAATTAAAAAATACTTTTGAAAACAACCTCGCATCACAATACCAAGCATATATTAATTATAAAATATAAATACAAGTTTAATGCATAAAAATATGCTTGAAAGAAAGAAAGTGAAGATAAAAAGAATTGTTCTTGTTGGTTCTAGTTTACTACTGTAAATGCTTTTAAAATGGGACTTTTTAGTTATCAAATGATAAATAATAAGTATGTCCATGTTTTATTATTGTTCCAAGACAAAAATAAATAAAAAATAGGGAGAAGAAACAAAAAAATAACTTTAAAGTTATTTTAATTTTAAATATAAATTTATTTTATATTACTACTTCCATCTTGGAATCTAAAGTGTTTTTTTTTTTTTGTATTTATATCTTCTTATTATTTAACGTTGGTTTATTGTGTTTGAGCTTAATTGCGAGGACATTGTAATTATAGATACTTTGTTTATTTTAAAAATATATATTTTTGAGAATTTTTTATTATATTTTTATTTTAAATTATTTATTTAAATTATTTTAATATGTTGATGCTACAAGTAAATTATATAAAAATTTAATTTTAATATATTTTTAAATAAAAAAATAACTACTAGCTCGTACGTATAGCAGAGAGCTGAGTTTTGTTCACTTGCTCACGAGGGCAGTGTGGATGCTGGTTGAACTAACGATGGAGGTAGCTTGGAGTTGTGTGGATGCTGAGTTTTGCATGAATGCATGGGAGATGGATAGTGTTTGATTTTAAAAGCCTGGGGCATGCTTTTTGTGTGCCTCTAAGGGGGCTGAATTGGTGATATCTGGTCCAATTTGGATCCGCCTTCATGATCTTGACATGACAGTCAGCTGGCTGCTCCTTTTCTGATGGGATATAAATATGTAATTTGCTCCATGATCTTGGTTTCTTCTTGCTGTCTTGATTGTATTCATCGAATTCTTCCTCTCCTCTCCATCTAACTAGAATGCGTCAACATCAATTTTTTA
>Ga0325410_1007835_pt1 | contig 11643 bp, 3 predicted proteins | sample PopdelMetagenome_16_FD_206182 | JGI IMG/M metagenome (GOLD analysis project Ga0325410, IMG submission 206182) | Populus deltoides microbial communities from Bellville, Georgia, United States - Xylem-PdIQD-R3 | ecosystem: Host-associated > Plants > Phyllosphere > Stem > Wood/Secondary xylem... | reverse complement strand
TTGGTTATGTGATACAAAGTTTATTATAAATAATTATAATACAGATAAGTGACACTATCAAGCAAATTATTAATTCACATTTTCGTCTTGATATACAAAATAACTATTTTTTTTTTGTCTCATTCCTTCTTCTGTATGCAATAAATATTTATTTACTCAATCATAACTCCGTTATCATATAAATATTACGCGAGATGGCATGTCCGCACATTGCCACGAGCTTATAAAATAAATGTACTTAATAGTGTCATAATTGTGAACCGGTGTTAGATAAGTAATAGAAACTAAAGGTATGATTGAGTCAATATTTCATTACGGAAAAAAAAATTGTGTTGGTGATCATAAATTTAGAGGCTGAACAAAATGATTTGTAGCAATCTACAGTGTTTTGTGAGAAAAGATACAATGTTTTGCCCACTTGATTTAGTTTTTCTGGTAATAAAAAGAAAAAAAATTATAAAGCTAAATTCTCTACCAACTTAATATTAAAAAAAATCGATAAAGATAATTTTGGAAGGAAAAAAACCTATGAGGAAAAAAATTGTAGCAATTGACAATGTTTTGTGAGGAAAACTACAGTGCTTTCCCGATAAAATAAACAAAGAAAATTTAAAAAAAATCATAAAAAAACAATTTAGAGAAATACTGTAGCAATCCACAGTGTTTTATGAAGAAAACTGCAACGTTTTTCCCATATGATTTAGCTTTGTTTTAATTATAATTCTTAACCAACTCCATATTCAAAAAAATAAAATTGACAAAGATAATTTTGAAAAAATTTTAGCTTTGTTTTAATTATAATTCTTAACCAACTCCATATTCAAAAAAATAAAATTGACAAAGATAATTTTGAAAAAAATCATGTGGGAAACCACTGCAGCAATTCAGTGTTTTAAAGAAAATAAATTACAAAACTAAATTCTCAATTAGCTCAATATTAAAAAAATAAAATCAACAGAGACAATTTTAGAAAATAAATATAACAAAAAAAAAAGAAAAAAACCATGTGGAGAGACATTGTAGCAATCCACAGTGTTTTGTAAAGAAAGCTACAGTACTTTCCCCACATGATTAAGCTTTATTACAAAGTTAAATTCTAAAAAGTTCAATATTAAAAAAAAATCAACAAAGATAATTTAAAAAAAATATTACAAAAAAACACACAAAAGAAACTGGAAAAAAAACCACGTGAGGAAAAACTTTAGCAATCTATACCGTGGGTTGATCAAATTTTTTCTAATAAAAAAAATCCAAACGATGATAACTCAAGTCAACTAAGAATAACTTAACTAACATATAACCTGAGATATAAAATCAGGATAGCTCCACAAAAATAAAAGTAAAAAAAATTCACAAAGCTCGAGATCCAATAACTTAAAGTTAAATGATGAAATTAAAAAAAACTCAATTTAAGAAAATATGTTGAAGAAAAAAAGAAGAGTTAATCAAAGTTAAATCGACTAACCCACCATACATGATAAGATATATAAAAAATTAATTTAAAAAAAAAAGATAGACCGAAGTTAAATCAATTAAAAAACACCGAAACAAAACCCAAGTCAGCCCAGGTTTACTCAATTACCCTGAACTTGGGACAACCCAACTAAAAAAAAACTGAAAAAATCACAAAGCTCAATGACCAATAATTTAATACCGAAAGATAAAAGTGAAAAAAATAAATTTTATAAAAAAGAATACATCAATAAAAAAACATAAGTCAACTTAAGTTAACTCGACTAACCTGTTATCTAAGATATGAGATCGAGATAACCCCATAAAAAATAAACTAATCAGGAAACTCAAGGTCAAATAATTCAATATTTAATGATGAAATTAAAAAAATCAATTTAAAAAAATGACCTAAAAAAACAAAACTTAAATTAGGCTAGTATTCAAAACTAGTGATTCGAGTCATGGAACTGAGATTACTTTGTAAAAAGCATACAAAAAAACATAACGAAGCAAATTTTCCAATCATTAAAACTAAAAAAACAAAACAAATAGCAATCACAACAATTACAACCAAAAATCAAATAAAAATAAAATGAATGAAAATAATTAGGGACTAAATTGAGAAACAAAATAAATTAAGAAAAGGATAAAACATAGCAACTAAAATACTAAGAACCAAACTCAGATACAAAAATTAAATTAAAAAAATATTGAGGGATAAAATAAAAAAATCAAGAAAAGACTTTAAAAAATAGCAATAAAAAAATGAACATCAAATTGGATACAAAAAAATGAAATGAAATAAAATGCCGAGGGACGAAATTGAAAACACAAACTTCAAAAATCATTAAAATAAACACAAATAACAATCAAATTAATGAGGATTAAAATTTAAATAAATACAAACTAGAGGAATCAATTGAATTTTGGAAGTTCAGGCAAGAATCCCAAGGTTAAGAGAGAGGAAAAAACATTCACTGCCACCAAACTACCTTAAATATCACCACACACATCATCTCATCAGCTGTGCTATCATTGGATGCTTTGGAAGAAATGATTTTTGGTCATTTTTGGCCGACAAATGCCACCACTCGAGCTGCGCGAAAGGTGCGGGTGGCATTTATACTTTGACGCGTGCAACGCATGGCAATGCAAGGGCCAACAATTTTTTATATTTTTTTTTTGTTAAAAGACTGATTTCCCCCTCATTCAAATTGGGTATAACAAAAACACCATAAAAAAAATATGAAAAAGCCAATGACATTAGGTTCAATTTTTCATTTTATGCTTCTAAAGATAATTTAGTCTTTAAGCTGTTTAAAAAAATAACCAAAAAGTCAAAAAGCCTTTTGCTTTTGATTATTTTTTTTTTATTTTAAGGGTAAATTAGTAATTTTATTATGCAACAAAAATGTGTAGAGACTAATTTACTCCTATTCAATTTGTTAATGCCAATTGAAACTCGTGAAAAGACCATTTCCCCCAAGCTTGCACTTCTTTGGCTTGCATTGTCGAGGACAAAAATGTCATTACACTATAGCAATACACAGTGCTATAAGTCTTGCTCTATAGTGAATCACTGATACCTTTTAATTTTTTTATTTTTATATATAATTATTTATTATCATTTCCACTTTTCAAACATGTTAATTTTTTTCACTAAAAAAAAACTAATTATGGTTGTTTTCCCCTTAAGCATCTTTTATTTTAGTCACTATTTTTTTTTAATCTCATCATTACAAATTAAGTTAAATGAGATTTTAGCACACCCTACAGTAGAAAATTCTAAAACCTAGATCAAACACCAATAGTATGTGATTGCCCTTAAAATCCATTTGTAAATACATTTTTTTATTTTTCCCTTTCAAAGCCAAAGAGTTTACTATTTATATCAAAGATTCTTGGAATTTTTTCCTTGACAAAAGAAGAAGAAGAGCATTCACATCCATGCTTTCTATTTTGTAGCTAAATTTTAGCTAAAACATTTAAAAAATCATTTTAGCTAGTTCTCTGAAAAATATTATAACATTTATGCTTCTAAAATAGAGTCATGAATATTTTTTTATTATTATCATAAACTTTATAACCCCATTACACAAACATTATTTCATTTTCAGATATTTGTAGTGCCCAATCCCTTTTTCTTATTAAAAAGAACAACACAATTTCAACAATAAATTCATCATTAACATTGCAAGGAAATACACTACATAAACTTTCTTTCAATAATTTCGATAACTTGGGATGGTTTGTAATTTTAACCTTTACAACTAGCATGCATTTCTTAATAGAAATGTTTTACAAAAAGCTAATTAGTTATTAAAATAAAAACTTACAAGTGAGTATTGAATCCTTCTGATTTAAATTCTTTTACAAGTTAACAATAAATAAACACAAATGTTACAAATAAGTATTTTCATCCCACCCCTTTCTCACAAACATCTTGTATTTCTTTTATCAAATTTCACCTTCCACGCTATTAACTACACTCCAAGTTCACACCAGTATTAAATCCAACCCAACCCAACCCACTTTAACAAACATAATTGTTCTTGTTACTAAGGTTAGAGCTAAGGTAAGAATACATCTGAGTTTGTGAGCATATGAGTTTAGATGTAAAATATACTGGAGCTAAAACACATGTTTTAAATATCAATATTTGTTGTCTAAAGTTAGTATTTTAAAATACTAGTGAGTGTTGATTTATTGAATGCTAATTTGCTTATTTTCTTTGTTAAAGTTCCTTAGTTGTTGGCCTAACATGTTGGATAACTTTGTTCTGCTGGTACTTTTTATTGATTTCTAACTTGTTATCAGCACTAACACTACCTTTAGTTTTCTCTATATAAGGTTGGTTTCCTTTTACCAATATCCTTATTATCTTATCGATAGCCTTGCCCAATTTTCTAGAGTTATCTTAAAAAATCTATTTTGTAATTTGTTAAGGATCCAAGACAATCTTTTAAATGGATAAAGATGTCATTGGTTGAGGAACCTTTTTCAATTTTTTACTAAGTTTTTTTTTCTCATGGTTTTATATTCAAATGTCCAATCTATCACAATAATTCACACAAACAATCAGTGAAAAATCTCTCAAAAACTTTTTAGGAGAGAAGGATTACTATGTATTTGAGTGTTAGCTCTTTCTTTTATGTTTTAAGATATTTTTGTATTGTCTGTAACTAATGTGGTTTTTTTTTTCTATATAGAAAATATGAGGCATAACATTTTATTTATAAGAAAACTTAATAACCCTATAAAAAAATCATTTTTTCTCTGAATAATATCACATATATTATTTAAGAATAGTTTTAGAGATTTATTCAATTAAGTCCATACTTAACTTTTCTAGGTTTAGAATTGTAATCCATTGTAGCAATTACATTCTAGTTCTTAATCTTTAAAACTTATTTACAATCAAGTCATACTTGATTAATCATCAAGTTTAATTTCTGACCAATGATTTTTGTGTGTGTGATCCATTAGGTTCTCTAATATGTTGGCCTGAATATAAATCACAATCCTAAATAAAATAGTATTAAATAACTTAAATATTTTAATTTATTATCTGTTTAAAAAATTGATTGATTTACATTTAAAGATCAAGTAAACACATAAATTGTATTAACATTTATTAAAGGATAAGGATTGAATTCATAAGGCATAAGTGTAAAGTCAGATAAAACTTTAAAGGATTATATACCTTTCTATAGCTAGTTGATTAACTTTGAAGATTAAGCCATTAAAGATGGATGATGAACTTAGGCCTCATGATTACCTATAAAACAAGTCTCATAATGGACTTAGAGGACTCTTGATGCTTAAGTTAGCACTAACATAGGTGGAATGAAAACTGTATAGTGATGTGTGTGTGTGTTTGTAAGGAAGATGCTAGAGATGTTAATAAGAGAATGTGAACTCCCCCTTCTTTCTCTAGTGTGTTTGTGGGAGAATTGATGAGTTTAAAGCTTATTATCCCATTACTTGGTGACTTATAGTTCTTTATATATCCATGGATTATATAAATTTTCTTGTTATGTAATCAAACATGATGATTACCCTTATTGCTATATTATCATTGTGTCCACTTTATCACTTTATAAAATAGGACATTCTAGTGAGCAATTCTAGTTAATAAAGAATTACCTTAAGCATAAAATAAAGAGAATTAAGTCCTTAAATACCTAACCCAAGCCCACAACATATGATGGTAAGATCAAACAAGCCTTTACTAAACCCACCAAGGTAGGAGTGCGTTTAGTTTTGATCCCATCCTTTTGATTGGCGGCCTGAAGTAGGAGGCCTATCATTATTAAGTTAGCTTTAATTTGGAAACCTACCACATCAATAAAAATACCTTGATCCTTCATTGAATGCATTTGTTGAAAGACTTATACAAGGAAATACTTTTTATTTTTTTCATCTACAACAATTGTTATAAGCTCTTCATTCAACAATCTTACATCATTCCCCAACATCTCTTTCCTTTATATAAGCTCGATAAAAAGAAAATATTATATTTGAATGGGAAGTTTTAGTCTCTCTTTCTCTAACTACAATTTTCTAAAAACATTCCAGTATTACTCTATTTATATACAAGTCATTTGAATTTGAAAGCATTATATCACTATATCATTCAAAATATAGATAAAGCAGCTGATATTTTAATCATATTTTCTCATTTTAATTCATTTGTTTTTGTTAGGGTTGCAATTGGGCCTCTAGTTAATGGCTTTATAACTTGTGCATATTTATTCCAATTCATCCACCTTAAAAGGTATCTTTATTATTTGTAATGATTAATAAATTAAATTTTTATTCCTTATTTTTTATGCATATATAATTACTTTAGCAATTATAATATTCTATTGCAAACCTTCTCAAAATCAATCTTGGTTTTGAGAGGAGAATTCCACATAGGAGTAGGAAAGAGACATGCTCCTCCTAATTGTTTTTTTGATATTTACAATTATATAAATTATTCAATAATGTCCTTTAATTTTTTTTATATATTAGTTTCTCCTAAATTTTTATATAATATGATTTTTTAATAATAATAATAATAATAATAATAATAAGTGGTTTACATAAGAGAAAAACATAATAAAACATTCTTTTTTATTTTGATAATACTAGTTAGTTGACACACGCTTCACCGTGGGTCGGATTAAAAGTTTTTTTAACAAAAATAAATAAATCTGCAGACGTTTCCAACATGTTTTTTTAGAAAATCAAGTTGTGTTTTTTAACTTAAAAATTAATAAGGCTCAATGATATAATATCATCATAACAAATAATTAAATTGGTGGATCAAATACATATAAAGTAGTCATTTTTTAGGACCGATAAGTTGTCATCATCACGTAAAACAACAACTTTAGCTATAGAAAATAATGCAAGAGATATAATTCTTTTGGGATTTCTGAAAATAGCATTAGTTTAAGATTCATTGAAATGTTGTTTGATAGGTGCCAAATTTTTTTGTTAGCCAACTGCTTAGAAAATAAATAGGAAAAGGGATATCTCGCGTAGTCTCACTTAATATAGATTAGATCTCCTTTAGACCCTTGAAAATACTTGCTCAAATTTATATCGTAAGAGAGGATTGTCTTCTAGTTGTCATCATAGATGCCATTTAAAAAGTACTAGGATGAACAAAACCAATATCTTTGCTAGGAAAACAAATTTGTATAGCTAACATGAAAGAAAAGATGCTAAAAAACTTCATCCTGATTATAAGAATGGACATTAAGCTCTTTGATAGAGTGAATAAGAGACTTGTCAATTGAGCACGATGGATAAATAATCCTTTTAGATTCAATACACTTACCATCTCAATTCATAAAGAAAAACACTTTGTATCTCGAGTCATCTCGGAACCAGAAATCTACCCAATCTTGAAGAGTCATTACATAATCACCATCAACAGTCTCACATTCTTTATGAAATGCAATAAATAGATACTTGCAGCTCTTTAGAATAAAAGAACCTCCTTATCAACTTCATTAAGTTCATTAACAATATAGATGGCTTCATCATAAAAAAAGTATAAAAAATAAAAAGACCGCTAGATGATTTCAATTCTAAAAGTGACACAGAATCCTTGCCATTCAAGGTAGTTAAAGTGCTAGTAGAAAGATTCCAATGGTTGTAAAAAGAACATATAACATTTATTTATCAGTCATAACTAAAAATTGATGAAAAAAAAGTGTATTTAATATGTGCCCTCTCCAGGATCGGCTCGTAGTGTTTCAAAACATCTTTTATCCATTCTTTATACTTGAGAGTATACTCAAGTGCATCAGAGACTGGGAAGTAATTTTTTAAGTAGTGTCAGCAGCATGTTTGTGATAGTTTAGTAGCAGCAGATCAACTATAAAAGCTGTCGAATGTGGAAAAGAAGGACTAAAGTTGTAAAACTTCCTGATGCGAACGACCAAAACCATAAAGTCCACAAGAAGTCTTCAATGAATAAGAAGTTAAACACTTAATGCTTTCAGAGGATCACTTCTGATCGAATGGACCAACAACATATTTATATAAATAAGGACTTGTTCGACGATACCTGTCCTCAATTGATAAAAACCTTTTAGAAAAAAAAAAGAAGAATTCTTGAAGGTTACCATTTAAAAAAAAATGCATATTTGAAAGAAAGGATAAATAGCAAGATTACAAGTCCAATGATGTTTATAAATCCTAAAAAAATGAGAACTCAGCCTAATCATTAGCCAAAGAAAAGTGGTGTTATAGCGTTAAAAGGATATTATGAATTGCCAACATCGATGATTCATCAAGAGTAGCAATCGTTGAGAATTGTTCTTCGAGTTCCATAACTATTGAGAAATAATTGTTCAAGCTCTACCATAGTTGAGAAAATGGCCTCTCAAACACCATTACTGTCGAGTAACGGTTCGCCAAAAACTGCATCTATTGAGAAACGAATTACACGCTAGGTCTCGTGAAAAAAAAGCAGGAACCATTGAGAAACTGTTATCATCAAATACCGTGAAAAACTTGAATCACAAAAGCAAGTGACGTGGAACTTCGAATCGAGACAATCAACCTCTATGCAAGTTTCGAAAAAGTTTTATAAGAAATAAAATAAATATTTGGGAGTTAAAAAAAAAAGAAAGAAAAACTTCGCAGACCTCCCATCAGAGCCTTTGATAAAAAAAGAAAAAGAAAAATCCCACCGCCTGCTCCAAACCTTTTTCTTAAAGCATTGAATGACCGGAGAATTATTGAATGAAAAGTGCAATAAATTGAATTAGCAAACAGCAAGAAGCATGGAAGCTGAGCAAAAAAAAAAAAAAACAAGCCATGAGATTGGACTTACGTGGAGATAAATGCGTACGTTGTTGACAAAAACATTGTGCCCTTGTCCCTTGCTTTTATAGCAAAGCCTCTGAAATTTTGCCTATTTGAAAAAAAATATTTTTAGATTATTTCGAGGTGTTAAAGTTAAAAATAATTTTTAAATATTATAAAATATTATTTTAATATATTTTTAAATAAAAAATATTTTAAAAAAGGTTTTTTCCTATTTCAATTAAGCATATTTGCTCTCTGTCCCACGCCGGACGATTAAACTAATGAAGGTTGGAGGCACGCAAACCAAGACAAGAGATAAAATAATTAATATTTTTTATCAGTCATAACTCATCGACCAAGGACACCGATGTTTTAAAAATAAATTGTCACAGTAACCACTCCCGTGAGAGAAAAAAAGTCTTCTTAGCGAGTCAAAATTATTGATTATATTCATGCTTCAGAAAAATATTTTTTTGGTCTCTTGAATCTATAATTTTTTCAATTGTATATCAAACTTTGATTCTATTATTTGATTTAATAAATTTTAATTAAAATTCATCCCTAAATTTTTAATTTTAGCTATTGTATTTTATATTCGCAATAAAATATTGTATTTAATGTGAAAATTTAATATGATCAAATCAAATTTTAATAATAAAAAAATATTTTCAAGATATACCCGTTTATTTTTAAGTATAAGCGAACTTGTCTCGAGGAAGCAACGATAGGAACAAAAACTTTTCTACTAATCAAATTTCACAATTTGTTGTTTTTATTCAATTTTACATGAAAAGATAAAATAAAATTGAAATAAATGACTTGAAAAATAAATGAGCCTTATATGTTTATTAGACAATGAAAAGTTGACACATGTGAAGAGATATTTAAGGTATTTTATCATAAATATAATATTCTATAAATAAAGATCAACTAATAAAATAATATCGTATGACATTGAAAAATGACTCAAGAACCTCTACAAAGTTCTATAAATGAAGAATCTCAACCTAGAAAAGAAAAAAATTGTATCTAAAAAATAACTCGAGAACCTCTACAAACTTCTATAAATGGAGAGTCTCAACCTAGAAAAGAAAAAAAAATCTTGAAGATACAATTTTTTTTTTCAAGACAAGCTCTCAAGTCCTATTCACCTATACTTGAAGTCTATAAAAAAACAAAACTTTTTTGAATTAAGCTTAAATGTTTTATAAGATTTCTTAAATAACATTTTAAAAATAAATTAAGGATACTCTTCAAAATATCAAATTATCAAATCTCGCTTCACAATCCACGCATAAATTCATGTTCTTATAAAATACAAATGTTAACTTGATTTTACAAATAAATTAAGTCACTATAAATTAAATTAAGGAATGAATTAGAAAATTATTTTATTTTTTTATAAAAATATTTTAAATAAAAATTATAACTAGACATATATTTAATAAAATTATGTATTTATATATGTGTGCTTGTCAATTTTATATGCTTGAAATTATGTTTCCAAAATTAGACAACAACTTCCCTCCTTGTTTTTAACTACTATTTTACCATATCAAAGAATTTGACTCAAGGTAGTCAATTTCGTTCTGTTTTATTTGAAATGGTTGAGACATTTCATATCAATTCAAAAAATAGAACAAAACAGAATAATTTTCATCTCATTTCAAATCTCATTCAATTCCAAATTTTTCAGTTAAATTTTTGCCGAAATGTTCCGGTTTCGTTTTCTATATTCCGTTCCGGTCTTAAAAAGCCCGTTGAATCAAATTGAATCCGGTTCAATTTAATTAATTAAACCACCCAGGTATAAAAAGCTCTTTTTTATTACTATTTTCAATAACAATGATATTAATAATAATATTAAAAATTATTATTACTATTTTCATTAACAATGATATTAATTTTTTAAAATTAGATTTATCACTAATATATATGGTTTATATTCATGTTGTTTTTTCATGTTTATACTTTATAGAAATTTGAGTAAAAGAAGGGATACTTTAGATCTCATTAGTCTTGATGAAATCGACTTAGCTTTATATTTAAAATATTTATGTTAAAACATTTTACTTTCATAATATTTTGATATTTTGTTCAAGTTGAATTACTTTAAGTGAAAGATCTATTTAATCTTAACTATTTATAAATGTTTTAAATTTTAAAACTATATTTGTTTGACATTGTGTTTGTATTGCATAATTTATAATTAATTTATTTTGAATTTGAATTATATTTGTTATATATATATATATATATATGAACATTACAACCCCGAAATGACACGCTGAAATATTTTAAAACTGAAACATTTTATTTTAATTAAAAAAACAAAATACTTATTAAAATAAAATTGACAACCTTAATATGAATAGTTTATTTTGCAGCGAACTGGTTAGATGTGCAATTTCCTCCTCATCTTTTTTTTTTCCCCTTCCTTTCTTATGGCAATAACCGGCTGAATATTTAGAAAAAGGCAAATAAAAAATTAGAAGGATCGATCAATTACCTTAAATACTCTACTTGAAATTTGATAATTTATTTCATTTTCATCTTTTTATGTTAATCAGAAAATTAATCTATTGGAGAATATGGTTATAATTTTTTAAATATTTTTTATTCGAAAATGTATTAAAATAATATTTTTTTATTTTTTAAAATCATTTTTGACATTACATCAAAATAATCTAAAAACACTAAAAAAATATTAATTTAAAAAAAAAAATAAAAAACTTTCAAATTTTTTTTAAAATATTTTTGAAACATAAAAATAAAAAGTATATTAACTTATAATTTCTTCAAATATTTTTTATTTTTAATTAGAGAAATTGCACTGTCGATACAATTTTTTTGTGAAGGTTTCTTTCCAAATAATATTGT
>Ga0325410_1007834_pt1 | contig 11643 bp, 6 predicted proteins | sample PopdelMetagenome_16_FD_206182 | JGI IMG/M metagenome (GOLD analysis project Ga0325410, IMG submission 206182) | Populus deltoides microbial communities from Bellville, Georgia, United States - Xylem-PdIQD-R3 | ecosystem: Host-associated > Plants > Phyllosphere > Stem > Wood/Secondary xylem... | reverse complement strand
CAGCAGCGCAATAATTTTTTAACTACAGGTCAAATTTATATTTTTACCGTTAAAGAAGCTGGGTAATAGTTCTATATTTTGTTGATTTTAAATGTAAAAGAGTACTATGCAAATAAAAGACATCAATACCCTCACCCCAAACACATTTTAGTTCTATATTTTGTGGTCAATATTTCACGAAGGTAATTTTATTATAGCCAAGACACATTTTACCGTGATTTGGGCCACAGCAAAACACCCACCCACGCCATTTAGTTTTTTAGGTAGTTTGATTGCCGAACTCATTTAAGACTTGCTAGATTTTGCTATATATTTCCTTGTGGAGTGACTAAGATCGGCATTGATTTCAGGTTGTCAGCTTACCCTCGAGGATTGATCCACATCAGACAACAGCAGTGGTCACCTTGCATGGACAATTGTACGTCCGTGTCCCATTTGGGCAGCCAGACTAAGCAGCTGAAAAATGTCGTCCATGGCTGTTAATGACTCCCAGTTAGGGAAAGTGAATTGTTGGAACTGAATGGATTTCAGTCATGGTTGTGATTGTCTTTTATTAGATTAGCAGAACCTAACTGTGTTAATGCTATCAAGGTAGGAGGCTTGTCTTTTAGTTCAACTCGAGTTCTCAACGGCACTTGTTACATGTCTAGCCTCGGTTTTATCCAAATTAAACCTACATATTTTCACCATGGTTCTACCTAGTTGCTCTCTGATCTCCTTTACTATGATCTTCCAAATTGGAATCTTGAATTATTTCTCCCTTGTGCTGATTCTTGATAACAGGATTAGGATTAATTATTAGTTACTCTTTCAAAATCCCAGCTCAGAAATGTCATGCATCACGATTTTCCCTGAAAAATTGGGGGGTATAAATTAAGCCCCAAGACTAATCCCTGACAACTTCCTAGCTCTGAGGTTTCTAGCCAGCCAATCACCCATGAAACCAACATATGAACGCTAAACTTATTTCCCATCACTGTGTGATGCTACACAGCAGAGCAGCTAACGATTCATGGATCCATTGTTGTGTGAAACAATTGTTGCTGGTGCAATTTTTGAGAAACAGTCTAAAGGAAAAACAGCTCGGGAAAGAACAGACGGGGTTGAAGATGGATTTCCGAGAGTCAGGCTGCACAAAATATGCCATTTGGCCATGGTAGTGTGTCATCACGGAGACATGGGTAAAAACAAGAAACGAACTGAAGTTACGCAACAACAAAAAATTGCTCTATAACCAATCTGTGTGAGGTTACATACAATTTTATACATGCGTCAAGGGCACCACCATCCCCATGAACCAATAATATATTTTTTTGGCACGACGAAGCAATAAATTATAAGACTCACAGCAAAATCATGGAGAAAATACATGCTAAACTTCAAAATGTTCAGAATTCCTCTATTAGAAAAGGAAGGGTGACGACCTCTAAGTAGCAGTCACCATTGACGCCAAGTCCAATTCTTCATCAGAGTCAATCACATCTTCATAATCATAATATGCATTCACCTGCAATGGAGAACGAATTTAGGACCTTGCTTAAGCAATGGGCAGCCCATTAAAGAGAATCAATCATTCTACTAGTTTCTGGGACATTGGTGAAAATTCATACCGCTGGTCTCGGAGTAATTGCTTCAAAAGTGTGGAACTCCGGAACATCAAAATAAGGGGGTTTTAGGACAATATATGCTCCTTTATTATTGAATCTATCCTCAGTTGCCTAAAAAACAAAATAATTTGTTACAAAAATAATAAAATGCTGCAAAAGTAATGTTAAATTTTGCTTGGTCAATCAAATGATATCCATTGGTTTGATCTGGCCTAGTAATTCAACCTATGTAATCATATTTAGTAACTAATTCAGGTATTTTTTTCACGTCATCAACATCAAACAAAGTTAAAAGCTATGGAGGGAATGTGTTTTATTTAAAGAAGAATTTGCCTCTTCAGAAGCTCAAGCCAGATTGATTATCTAATGTAGATCACGTCATTTCAAGTATACCTAATATGATTTAACATGAAAACAGGGTCTAAAATATTGTCCAATATGCATAATGTTTCACTATGACAGGATGTTAAATATATCAAAACCAGGAAATTAAGATGTCAAATTTGGAAATCATATCTCCCAAGAAAACATAGCTCACACTTTCTATATGGAAGCCAAACAAGAACATATACAAAAGCTTAACGTCTCCAAACATGTTAATCAGCGCAAGGTTAAGATACCATCATGGAACCCACGCTCGACCCTAAATGTATCAGATATTTGAAGCCAAAGGATGCAAAACTGTCTTTCCTAGATGAGAATGGAGATCTTGTATGAAATTCAAAACGTATAGGAGAGAAGGATTGTAAAAAAAACCTGAAATTGTGGATAGTCTGGAGCACTAAAGAGAGTAATCAGCTTTCCTGATGGCACAACATGATCTATGGTGTACCCTACATCCATTCCTCCAAGACCCGGCCTTTTTTCCCTTGCATCAGGGCCTTCATGTGATCTGATGATTAGCTAAGGCAACACAACATGAACCATTAACTACAGTGTCAATTCTTGAATAGTAAAACATCATCTTAATAGTAGCATGAATTGCTGAAATAGTGAAATGCATGACATAGATAAAAATGCAAGAACACATAATTTTTTTATTGTTCATAAATGCAGAAAACAGACCAATTCTTCTTAAATTTGTGAACATAAATTGTCAAAAGTGCTCAAAGTCCAAAGTAACTATTAATAAATTTCCTCTTCAATATATGTCAAATTGGACCAGTATCATAATTAAAACACATGAGTAAAAGAAAAGGAATCATCATATCAACATCACACGAATAGAAAGTTTCTTATAGTTCTGATTGGGGATAGGTCGTTTATTTTAAAATCTATGCTTGAAAAAATTAAAATTGAGCATTTGACAAGGTACTAAGATTTCCCAACAACATTCCAAATTTGAGCTTGCACAACCTTTAGTTGGAACTTCTTTAAAAAGTCTTCAGTACAATCAGGTCCCCATAATAAACCAATGCCTCTCTCTGTATTTGGTGACAGTCCAGATTTCATTGTTGGATCCGACCATAAAACATCTCCAGGAATTAAGTTCAGACCTTCCCATGGAGGGTCAAGAACCGATCTTCGTGCTTTGGATAACTCCTCCAAAGAACCAAGACATAATGGTTTGGTTTCAGAATTTAAAGTTATTCTTCGATTCTTCTTTCCCTTTGATCTCTTCAATGGAGTGATGGACACACTGCGGAAAAGTCCTCCGTGAGCAGTATATACATGTCCGGCTATAATAGAGGCCAAGGGAAGGCCTTCAAAGCAGCCCAAACACTTCCGATAAACATGCTTACCTTTATCGCCATACTTTGCCAAAACTTCTTTCTCAAAACCATAAACAGATGTGCAATACTTGGATTCATGATTGCCACGGAGGAGATATACCCTTTGAGGCAAAAATACCTAAGCAAGATACCAATTCATAAACATTACTCAATTGACAAAAGAAAAAGAAAAAGATTTGAGTTTTAAGTGAGAATTCATGATTTATATCCTAAAGAAGAGAGGGGGAAAAGAAATAACAGATAAACATCCGGGCATGTAAACAGAATATTAATAAAGAGTGGAAAACATGGAGCTTGGACATCTAGCATACTCAAAAGAATATTAATGAAGAGTACTAATTTTTAAAAGGTAAAGTAAGCCTAGGTTGAACAAGGAAAGCATGGAACTTGGACATTTAGCAAACAATGAAGTAGTTATTTAACTGAAGCAAGCACCACCTGCCCGCCACATCTCTAGTACCTTAGCAATATGAAGTCAATTGAATTTTTACAACAAAATGTTGAATTTGGGGTCTAAAACTTTTTTTTTTTTTCACTTTGTGCAAGTACGACAAAGAAAATGACAACAATAACAAACAAATCCACAATTCCATATAGCAAAATCCTCCCTGACTAACAATTCTTTTTTATCAAAAGAGCATTTATCACCCCATATCAACCTTAAATTGTCTTAAGATTACACAAATAGTCCAGAAAGATTAGAAACTTGGTATTATAACTAAGGCTGGATGATATATTGGCTTATAGCTTAATAAGAAGTGGGCATGCGACACCACTAACAAGAAAGAAAGGAGGCAATTTAGTTTGAATCTAAAATACTTGGTTAAAATAAGCCTAAAATAAAAGGAAATAAGAAAATCTTTAAGGAGGGATTATCACACCCGTGCACTCTCTCACAGACACCACTGGCATTTTCTCTCTCCCTGAATCACTCCTCTTCACTCATTGAACCTGTTGATTGATCCCTCCCTCCATCATCTTCCTCCAAGGTGTATATGGTTTGAAGCTTGGACCAGTTCCCATAAAAAAAAACCATTTCATGATCTTTTTTTGCAGTATATAAGGTGTATCCAAAATTCCATTCAAGGTAGTGTTTGAAATTATAGTACCGGTTGTTTTTTAAAGTATTTTTTTACTTGAAAAGTATTAAAATAATATTTTTTTTATTTTTTAAAATTTATTTTTGATACTACCACATCAAAACTATCCAAAATTGTAAAAAAAAAAAAATTGAAGTAAAAAATATTCAAAAAAATTTCAAAAACGTTTTTTTTAACGCAAAAACAATCACATTTTAATTATCCTTCGTCTACCATTCATGATCCAATCAAAGGTACTACTTACTAATCCATGATGATTACATAACAACACTATTATCATCATCAACCAACAATCACAATTCACAACATTTAAGTGCTTTATATGATTCTAAGAAGATACTCTCCTAATACACCTAGACTGCCTACCACGCTATAATCACTCGGCACTAACTCATCGTGTTCATAGTAAACAACGGATATAAATTGAATCGCACCACACTGCTTGAAAGAGTTTATAATAAATTGCTACATTTCTCCGAATTCGAATACCTTCAAGCACTCTTTAGCTTCCCATTATCAATTATCGTTACACTGATCTAGCCACACATAACTGACTTAAGCATCTGAGTGAGTTTCCACCGGAGACAACCCCGACCCAACTCACCCCAAGTCTCCATTTTTGTATATTTTCGACCACTTCCACTCTCATTAAATACCATCCAAGTATCTCACATTTTCTTCATAAATAAAAAGGAGAAAATCTTTCAAGAAAGAGAATCAGAATTCTTGAAGACAGTATTGTTTAAGAGAAAATTACCTTCCAAGCTAACAAGAGCAAGAAAGTCTCAAGACCCCAAGCTCCTCGATCAACATAATCTCCATTAAACACAAAAAAACGATCTTCACAAGGAAACCCAGCATCTTGCAACAAAAAAATGACATCATGAAGTTGCCCATGAACATCTCCTACAACTACAACTCTTGAATTATCATTACAGTCATCGATTCTGACACAATTAGGCTCTTTGTGAAGAATTTTCGAGGCGGTGAGGACTAGAGTGTCAAAGACGGGAACAGGGAGCACTAAAGGAAGTTCAGATGGAGAGAGGTTTTTGGAAGACCAATCAAAGGCGGAAATGAGGTTTTGGATCCAGTCGAGAGTGAGGGAAGAATCGGCAGGCCATGATAGAGGGATCTGAACTGGTGGTGGGGTTGGACCTTCTGGAGTGGAGGTTGTTGTTGTCGTGGAGGAGGTGGTGGTCGTCGCTTCGTCTGGTGAATTGGTGGCGGTGGCGGGTTTGGGATCTGACGGAGGGCCAGATGGCAATGAATCTGACATGGTCCTTCTTTGGAGGGGTGTTTACGAGACTACGGTCGGTGTATAAAAATTGCGTGTCTCCGGTCAAAGCTAAAAATTACTGTTGAATTTAATTTGTTTTACTTTTCAGTTTTACTTTTTACCGGATTTGTGATATTTTATTTTACCTGGTTTTCTTGGCATAGATGTTAATGTATCGTATCACTGCTACTAGAGTATTTTTATCTTATATGGATTTTTATCATGTATTTTGTACATAGAAAAATCTAAAGTAAAATTTAAAAAATTCATGTATATTTCTAATTAAATAAATCAGGAATTATTTATGTAATAAAAAAAATTACCAATCTTCATCTCTAACTAGCTAAAGTTAATTACTTAAACTTGTGATTCAAGTCATGAACTTAATTAGGTTTAACAATTTATTTTTATAAATTTTTTATCCAAAATAAACACTTATAAAATTAAAAACCAACAAAATATCAAAATGATTGGGAAAAAAATCAAAACAAAAAAAAATTATATTTTTCAATTAATAACTAACCAAATATTAAATGATAAAATTAAAAAAATAAACAAGAAAGAAAATGCAATTGTAATGGATAAAAAAAAAAAAGCAAAATAGGCCTTGTCTCTCTAGCTAGGGAAGGCCCAAAGATCTTGGGTCTCTAAAAAAAGCATTAGCCATGCAGGACTAGAGCAGCTCACGCACCTAGGTGTTTTTTTTTAATTTTTTAATGGGTAGACGACATGCTTTGAAAAACAAAAGTAGGCGATATGTCACTTGCACTGCCCATATTTCAGCCGTCTCCAGTCATCGAAAAATGCTCATTTCCAACCATATTTTAATTTGAAAGAAAAAACACCTAAAATACCTTGTAAAACATCAATCAATTCGAAATTAAAATTCTTTTTTTGTTCAGATCTATCATTTCATGCAAGTTTAAAGAGGAAAAAACACCTTATATAAACTTTTCTCATCAAAAGAAACTCATTGACATCAAAAACACTGTTTTCATGCCCGAATACGGTCTTATCCAAGACTTTCTCTCTCTACCATCAGAATTTAATCACTCTCTCTCTCCTATCTTAAATCAGGGATCAAAAAATAAAAATAAAAAAATTTGGGACCAAAATTAAATTTCATAAATTGTTAAAGACTACAAGTTTAAAATTTGAAAAGATAGAGGACTAAAGTATACGATTATTTTCAAGTTTATAAAAACCATCTATTTTTGTCGTGTTTTTCTTTCTAGTCTCTTATTTTTGAATCTTGGCCTTCCTTGATAAATGAGCTTTAATTGGCTAATAATTTCAGCCTATAAAGGTGTAATAAAAAATAGAAAAAAAAGAAGAGGGATAAAAAAATAGACATGTCAATATAACAATCCACGGTGATTTATTCATTGGTGAATAGTGGTGTGGGGAACAATATTTTTCCCGTGTCTTTTAGAGTATTTCTTAACTAGTTATTTTTACTTGCATTACGCTGCAACTCAGATTATTTTTTTCTAATCTTAAAAATAATATAAAGATATTAGAAAGTTAAAAATTTGATGCATGCTAGTTAAAAAAATAAACTTCTAAAATATTATAATATTAATATTAGATGGCATATTGTATTTTTTTTTAAATGAGATGGCGGCACATTAAAATCTACCTAGGTCAACCATCGTTAACCTGCAAAACTCATGATTCAGGGCAGGAAAATATAATAACCCCATGAAATATATACCAAAACAAATAAGAAAGGTCAATCATGATGAATCAAATATTAAAGGCCAAAAAATAAATACTAAATCTAAATAGAGGACAAAAAAAAAATGACTCAGTAAATCTAGATCAATGGTTAGCGCTATACCATGTGCTAGAAAATCTTAACCAAATATAAGGAAAAAAAGGTCAAGGCAACGTAAGTGTTTCTAAATAAGTAAGAAAAATGCAATACTCGTGTCACTAAGTCATTTGGGTTTTATAAGATCATTTAATTTAATAATAATTTGAAAAAAAAAGAAACCCTAATTTAATAATATAAAAAATCAAGTAAACTTGGATGAATCTTATAAGCATAAGTTAATCTCTTAAATTCAAAACTCGTGAAATCTTATACTTGAGTTAAATAAAGAAGCTCAACTCCCAATAAAAAAAATAATAACAATCAAAACAATAAAGATCAAATATGAGAGATGAAAAAATTGAAGAATAAAATTGAAAATAATTTTTAATTTAAAATAATTATTTAAAATAAAATAATTACAATTAAAATAAAAAAAACTAAATCCAAAGAAAAAATAAATTAAAGGGATGTTGTGATTTTTTTAGGACGAGCACGCTAAACAAGGTGAGAGGGAAAGAAATTCTAATCAACACTAAACCAGTTGGCACTACAATATACACACTAACCATATAAGTAGCCACTGTCAAGATGAATTAGAAATATACACACGAGTCACTTGAATTTGCCAGGGCGACTTACACGCGCCAGCCACCTTTTGTATTTTTTATATTAATCAAAATACCAATTTGCCCCTAATACTACATTAAAATTAAGAGAAAATAGATGAAAGTACTAATAAGCCCTTGAAGAGAAGGTTAATTTTTTTAAAAAAAATACAAGGGCTATATAGCTATTACACGATGCTTAGAAAATTGAAAAGTCCAATGAGCCCCTAGACCCAATTTAAAAAACCTTTTTGCCTTTAAGAGCATTTCAGTAATTCTATTATGCTGAAAAATAGGGAAAGACAAAGGTATTACAAATTAAATCAATAATGACCTACAAAGCTCATGAAAAGACTAAATTACCTCTATAAAAAGCTTTGTATTTTTTTTTGTTATAAGGGCAAATTGTCACTTCACTATTAAAATAATATATTTTTTATTTTTGTTTGGAAATATATTAAAATAATATATTTTTTATTTTTTAAATTTTGTTTTTGACATCAGCACATCAAAATAATTTTAAAATAATAAATAAAAAAAACTAATTTAAAATAAAAAAATCAAAATATTTAAAAAAACACAGCCTAGGCACAGCGCCAAACACCCCGTAGTGTGAAAATGAAAAAGGGAGAGGCTATAGCCATTTTCCAGAAGCACAGGTAAGGGGGCTGGGAGCCGTGTCTCTTCTGTACACGAGAGTGAACTTTCCAGGTGATGCCTCGTGGACAAATATAGGGTGCAGATTTTCTGGGCTGCCTGCCTCCGCAAGAAAACAGAAATTGATTCAAACACTTAATAGCCATACATTTCGTTTACTTTCAAAATGTTCTTTAATTGAAACACTCTAACTGGATACAAATTGCAAGTCTTCATATTTTACTTGGACTTCAAACTATTTAAGCCTCCTGGTCAAACTGGTTTGAAAGCTCAAATTCCATGGCTGCCAACATTTTTTGTGGAGGGAATTCGCTCAAGTAGTTGTAGTTGCCTTGTAAGCATCTGATTCAAACAGATTATAAAAAATATTCTTTTTATAAAATATCCCACAAATGCAGTAGGCGAGAAAAGGAAAGGGGATCATATTTATCCCAATGAGAGAAAGAGTATTATAAGCAAAATCTTACAAAAAGAAAAGAAAAGGAGATTCTTGGTTGAGTATCTCACCAACCCTATATTTTTTATAAAAAAAGATTCACAAAGATGCAGAAATTCCCACTTGAATCCTTTCATATATTCATGTCCATTTACAAACTTCGTCTGAGAAATTTTATGTTTTAAGATCTCAAATATTCTAATCAGGAGCCCGTTGGACTGGAGGATTTGAAGCTCGTATAGAACCTTAAAGATTTGAAAAATTAAAACCCAGTTAAGACAAAGAAATCTCTGACGTTTTGATTAAGATTGCGATTGTAGTTTGAAGAGTATATTTAATTAAGTTTTACCCTTTTTTCTAATCGGTCATTCCAAACGACTTTGAATTGAATTTCTTTCGTGGAAATTACTCTCTAGCTTTGCAATACACAAGAAAAAAGAAGCGTTTTTTTATCACAGAAAAAGGAAGCAAATCGCGCCGTTGTCTTCCTTGGTGTGTAGTATGGAGAACACCCACTGTAGATTGACAGAGCCCCGAGGACAGATAACAAATCAAGAAGAAGACGCTGTGATCCCTATGAGAAGAAGACATTTTATAGGTCAAACTTTGTTAGACTGACGTATATATTTAACGTAAGAAATTCAATATGGTTATCTGGAAATGCCATGTCTCCCACACAACTGCAAGTTGCTCTTCCCTGATTTCTCTCTTTGATACAGTTTGTTCTTATGATCTTGTCCTGTAAGGCTATACTTTTGTCACCTAATATATATGAAAAGGGACACTTCCATTTTCTTTTCTTTTCATTGTCCCCTTTGGCCCTACCATACCAATCATATCATACTTACTCTTTCTTCATACTAATTGTATCAATTACAGCTTAAATTGATCGCTACTATTTTAAGGCACGTAATCTGATGATATCCACGTTGTAAACGCATAAATCTCTCCTTGCTAGACCATTCAAAGGCCAAAAAAAAAACCCACCATTTTCTAGGTCGCTTGTTAAATTTCATCATTACAACTCACCCTCCAAAAAGTCGTCCTTCAACCCTACTTATATAGGAAACTTAGGGCGTCGGTTTTTATTTGGTTGCATAAGCATCAAAGAATGAGTCATATGCGCTACACCAGGGTTGGGAAGAGAAGTCATCATCGTCATGGAGCCAGCTGCACCAGAGGTTTCAGGCTAAAGTATCCCAGAAGATTCTCAGTTCAAAGACTAAGAGCAAGGTTTTTCTACTTATTCAGGTTTTTTAGCAGATGGAGATCTTCTTATGGACGAGCAGTACAATATTTGAAGAGAGGCGTGAATAGAAATAGTAGCATCATCGAAAGATGTGGCAGCAACGAGAGGGGATTCATGATGGATGCAACCAGCTGCCACTACATGGGAAAGGTTGATGATCAGTACAGGTTCAGATCATTTGGGAGATCAAATTCTTTCTACTCTGAAGCCATTGCGGATTGCTTAGAGTTCATCAAGAGGTCCTCCATTTCCGTGGAACAAAAACAAGTCAGCCCAAGATAATTTTATCCATCGTATGATTTTGTATAAAACATCATAGTATTTCTGTCTCCTTCATTTGTGCTTTGTTAGGTGTTAGATTCTGATCCCCCCCCCCCCAGCTCCTTTTGTTTTTGCCTCTTCAAGAGTGCTTGAAAGTTGTGCCTGCTCCCCTCCCCTCCTCACCTTGTGTATATATGTAATCGAGAATTTTGGGATGCCATGAGTTTTTCTGTAAAAGAAGCAAGACAAGTTTGGAGAAGATTGATGAGAAAAGTATAAGTGAAGTGCTAGAATGTTATGAATTTCTCTCTTAGCTATTAGCATATTGTCCAGAAGAAATATTAGAACAACACCGTGAACAGTCGTCGAAGTTAAGGATGTAATTTGCAGGACTTGATCACAGCTGCGGCCGTCCAAAGCAGTTGTTAGAGTATTAGCTAGCAGGTGATCTGACCAGACAATCCTGGGAAGTATCATGGTTGGTATGAAAGGAAGATTTTTTAATCAAAGTTACTATAATTACCACCTAACACATTGCCATTATTTGACTAAACAAAGTCAGGTTTCAGACAAAAGGCAAAGCTTTTGTTGAAATTTAGGGCTTGGTGCCGTTGTTTTTTGGACTTTCTATAAAGCTAGCAAGCTAAAGTCTCAATGATGATGTTATTAATCCTTTCAATTAATTTTACTTAAAGAGAAGGGTATCTCGATGATGACCAATGATGGTGCTCCTCTACCTTTTTCTTGTAATCTGGAGCACTTTGCATTTATGTCATGTTGACTATGGGCTAGCCACTGGTCACTTCTTGTTTAGGCTGGGCCTAGTTGTCATTTGAATTGAAATTGGAATAGGCTGAGCTTCAGTAATTCTAGAATGGCTGAACGTTCCTTCCATTGATT
>Ga0325410_1007830_pt1 | contig 11648 bp, 10 predicted proteins | sample PopdelMetagenome_16_FD_206182 | JGI IMG/M metagenome (GOLD analysis project Ga0325410, IMG submission 206182) | Populus deltoides microbial communities from Bellville, Georgia, United States - Xylem-PdIQD-R3 | ecosystem: Host-associated > Plants > Phyllosphere > Stem > Wood/Secondary xylem... | reverse complement strand
CACCAACTGAAACTGTACAAGGTCTTTTGAGCATGCGAGTGTACTTGGTTAAAGTTCATTGGAGTAGAGGCACTCATCCACAAGTTGACGGAGATTGGGATTCTCCAACGCAGCGGCAACTCTTTCCTTGTCATTTAACTGCTTATTAACTAAAAAAATTGCAAATTTCAGAAGTGTTATTAGTCGGGGAGGCCTAGAAGAATGGAAGGGATAAATATATGCTCCAAATATGGACTCTCATATGCTGAAAGCCAGTATAAAACATAGGTAAAATCATAAACAAGACATACACTTCTATTATCTCCTACATTTATCAAGGCTGAGATACATCAGTCGTGGATATAGTTCTGAACATATTCGATGACAATAACTAGAATGGTTGGATGTGCTAACATCATGCATCCATTCTTGCACAGGAAGTGCATAAATGGCCAAGACCAAAGATACATGGGCTAGGTTAGACCCATAAGAAATCAGAAAACATAGTACAGCAAGATGAATTAAAGTAAATGTCAAAATCAGCTTCACCTGCTTCTTCATCAGCATGAGATCCAGGAGCGACTTTAATGTCAACCTGTGGAGAAGTATCATCAGACCCGTGAATAGGTGAGAAATTATCTCATTGAGTATCATTTATATCTTGAAAATTATAAAATGTTGAAGGCACGACGCAGATGAACTTGATTAACCAAATATCATAGCATTTCCAGTTTTTTTCTCCAAGGTACACTTAAGATGAAAAGCCAATCATTAATGGAAGTCGATAGAGATCCAAGGCAGCTAGCCATCCTGAATCACGAGCGAGCCAAAAGAAGACATGTCTATGACATAACCACATGACAGCAAATCAATTGGCCACAGATTCATATACAACCTATACTCTTCAAGGTTAAGTATAATATCATCCAATCTTGGCATTGTAATTATGCAACAATTTACAAGTCATTCAAGGAAATCAATAGTGTTTCCAGCATCCACGATAATAGCACATGAAGATACAGATCAGGAGGTTGAGTAGCAGAGCTTTAAGTAGATGTTAGTTAACATCATCTACATAAAGGATCCAAACTTGAGCCTCTTCCTACAACTTCAAGAGTAGTAATATGGGTTTTCCAAAGTTTAAGTATCTGGCATAAAAGTAACATTAAAAGCCTTGTTCATATTTAAGTATTCTATCAATTCCAAATGAATTAACGCTTCTTCACACACACAAGAACAAAGTAAATTCCCGGTTCAATTAAGTGTCAAACATAGTAGATGCTTATTACCAACTAATAATCTTCTAGGAAACTATATACTGCCTAAAGAATCATATGCAAACCAAATTCTTCAGTTTTCGGCCAAGTAATTATTTTCAACTCCGGCATTTGAAACAAAAACAAAAGCCTTCAACTTTAAGAAGAAATTACAAAAAAAAAATGAATGAATTCACAAATAATCTAAATCAACAGTGAACCACAGTAAGATATTATTTAACAGAGAGTGAGATAAAGAAGAAAATAGCCATACTTGAAATCCTAACCTTATAATGTGGAGGGAAACACTCTTGTAATTTCACTCTTAGACACAGACCAATAACTGTGGCCATACTGCAATGTTGTATTGTCGGAGTAAAAGTAATCCTAATTAAAAAAAAAACCCATTACATTAAAAGAATAAAAAAGATTGTAATTCAAGCCCCCATAATTCGGTCCAATAAATAAAAAGCCACTGGCACGAACTATATTGAGCTAAGAAATACTTACAAAATACGACCCAGTTTGTCATCGACGGTGATAGACTCCTCTGATAAAACACTAAGCTGTTCAAGTGAGTATGGATGCTCTGGATCTCTTATATCTCTGACAAAATTTGCTAATTGAAGTCAAAGAATACATTTCTTTAATTCAAAACTTATTGGCACATAAAGATTTCAAATATATATAAATATAAGAAAGATCAAAAAACGAGGGAAAAAAAGAAAGAAAGAGAAAAGGATATCATAGATATCGAGTGGATCAACAGAATCATCACAGTGAAGATCTTCAGAACGAGCAACCCTTTCTTTCTTGGCGTGAACCACTGGGTTTGCATTAACTAGACCCAAAGTCATCGGTTTCTCTTTGGTTTTCCGTTCGTGTATCTTCTTGTGTTTTCGCTTTCTTGTTGCTTTATTCACGGGCTATTTGTCTGATATAGAAAATATACAGGTGGTGTGATTAGGAGGATTATTATTATATTATTATAATTTCTTTCTAAGTTGTCACAGTGAATAATGGGTTTATAACCGATTCTGAGAAACCACGTCCAATTATTATTATTATTATTATTATTATTATTATTATTATTATTATTAGGGATGTTAGATGTGGAAACTAATTACTGGAGTTGGAGAATAGATGCCATGCCCGAAGCACACTCCCACGAAGAAAACGCTTCCATGATGTCTTGTTACCATTTTATTATGTTCTCTTTGCCGGTAAAATAATTTTGTTACAAGCTATTCATAGTTACACTAAGGTAAATAAGTCGTTTGTGTAAAATCACATCAATCAATTGGTCAGATTTCCAATTTCAATCCATAATTCACATCAATCATGAAGAATCATGAAGGTGAAGGTCCAATAACCTAATGTTGAATGAATATATTAAATATATATGTATGTATGTTAAAAAAATAACCTAAAAAACCAAAGTCAAATCTAGCTAATTTTCAAAACTCGTGACCTAGGTTTTGAGACCAGATTTCTCTATAGAAGGCAACTCATAAAAATCACAAAGCAAAATTCTCAATCATCCAAAATTAAAAAATAAAACACAAATAGTAATAAAAAAAAACAAGGTCTAAATATGGTATAAAAATTAAATGAATTAAAATAATGAGGGACAAATTTGAAAATAAAATAAATTAAGAAAAGGGTAAAAAAGTAAAAAAAAAATAGCAATCAAAAGAATGAAAATCAAATATGATAGATGAAAAAATAAAAAAAATATAAAATTAAAAAAAAATATAAATTTATAAATTACTTCAAATAAAACAAACATCAATAAAAAGAATATGAACCAAAATTAAAGGAAAACCGAATTGAAGATATGGATTGAAACCAAATTGAAGATATGGATTGAAAAAATTAAAGGGTTTGGCATGAGAATAGAGAATGATGGAGAAAATAAAGAAAAAAAAAAAGGAAAACCGAAAGTCCATTACTTATATGCACCGTCAAAGAGATCCTAACGCTGCTCCATAAGTAGGTGTTTGGTCATCAGGCAACACTGTACACACATCCCAAAGTGCGCACGCACCACCCACACGCTTACATATGCAATACAACATCAACCACTTTTTTTTAATAATATTTATATCTATTAAAATATTAAATTATCCTTCAATGCACTTGATATAATTTAGTCATTTGACATTATATTTATTGAAGATTGGACTTCATAATTTGTTTCGATTTGATTTATATAAAATATCTCAACTTTGGGTTGATGCTTGATTTTATAGATAAAGATTTGATTTTATTGTTTGTAAGAGATTGAGAGTTAAGGGGGGCAAAATTGAAAAGAGAAGAAAAATGACAGCTTTTTTTCTTAAAAAAATAATTATGTAAACACTTTTTAGCTTTAAGATTTGTCCAAAAATCCTCTCTGGTCCCTATAGTTTGAAAATTATATGTTTTGGTTCAAAACTTCATTTTATTCACATTTCAATCATTAAGTTTGAGTGAGAAGAGAGAATTGTTGGAAAACAATAGAAGAGAGAAAAAGAGATCGATTGGTCGAATTCTGTTGATAAAAATACCAAATTTGGCATCAGAGTGTTCTCATTAAAAAGAGGAATGCGATTGTGGTGCTTTTGGGCTTCCATGTTGTCAAAAAAAAAAAAGATCGGGGTTGAGATTTTTTTTTCCTTGAGTTAATTTTGTGTTTCTCTTACCAATTTATTTTGAGGTTATATAAGTGTTTTTAGGTGAAAATATGTTTAAAATTGAGTTTTTAGGTAAAAACTTATCAAGAGTAAGTTTTTGACCACCTATGTTGCTGTCAAATATTAGGTTTTAAGGTCAATTTTTTTTTTATCATTTGATTTTTTTTTCAATTCAGTCATTTGACACTTTGTTTACTGGAGGATTTGACTTTATAATTTGTTTTACTTTAGTTTTTATAGGTTATCGCAACTTGAAAAAATATCATGACTTTGGATTCGTGCTTTATTTTGCATATAAAAAATTGACTTTGTTGTTTGCAAGAGATTGAATGTTAGGCGACCAACATCAATAAAGAAGAAAAATCGCAGCCCTTTTTCTAAAAAAATAAATTATGCAGCGCTTTTTAACCTTAAGATTTGTCCAAAGATCTTTTTTAGTCCTTTTTAGTTTGAAAATTATATGTTTTGGTCCAAAACTCTATTTTGTTTACATTTCAATCCTTGAATTTGAGTGAGGAAAGAGAAAAAGAGTCATTGAAAAACAATAGAGAAGAAAGAAAAAGAGTTAATTAGTTGGATTCTGTTGACAAAAATGACCAAATATAATGTCAAAGTATTCTTATTGACGAGAGAAATGTGATTGTTGTATTTTTAAGCTTTCATGTTATTGAAAAAGGAGATCAAGCTTGAGAGAGTTTTTTTCCCAATTGATTTTGTGTGCATGTGGTTTGTTTACTGATTTGAGGTTTTTGTGTTATGGATTGGTTTTTTTTGAGGTTATAAGTGTGTTTTAGGCTATGTTTGTTTCCTGAAAAATGGTTTCTGGAAAACCACTTTCCAAACTTTTCTATGTTTGTTTGCCATTAGGAAAGTTGGTCAACGGAAAACACTTTCCAGTCAAAGAAAAATTTGGTTTGGTTTCCAGGAAAGTGTTTTCTTGGAAAATTTGGACGGAAAATACTTTCCGGAAGTTGTGAAAAATTTAAAAATATCATATTATTTGCTAATTATATCAAATTTGATCTTCAAATTTTTTATTGCTATATATATATATTTTGTTTTGAATATTTATTTTTTAATTTTATCTCTTAAAATTTAATTTTTATATTAACTTTGATCCTTATTTTTATAATTGTTATTTATTTATTTTTTTATTTTTTATTAAAAATTTTTATCTATTAAATTTAATCTTTATTTTTTTATTCTTTGGTTCAAGGCCCACCGATACCACTTGGAGGTTATATTCCCCGCAGTGCTTTCCTGGTCCAGTAACTTTAATCTGCAATGAAAATAAACTAATCAATCTCCAGGATATATTTATATTTTTAATTTCAATTGAATCCTTAAAGTTTAAAATTAAACAATAATAGCGCAAAAGGAACATAAACAGATAATACTATCATGTTCCAATTATAATGGTAGATGCTAAGTAATATCACGTACATTTGACGATTTTTAATTTTATTTCTTTGCATAAGATTCTTGAAATCATGTGAATATGATTTTATTTTTTCTCATTCACTGGTAATTAGAATTATAATTCTAAATTAAATTTTGTTGCAGTCATAGTAAAACACGCGAATCCATATATATAATGGTCGTACTTATGTTGCATATTGTTTTTTTTTTTTTAAGAACTCAAGTATTTATTAATATACATAAATTAACTAATATAATCAATATGCCATTGAAACCTATATTTGTATAAATAAATTAAACTAAGATTTTTTTTTGCAAAATTATAACATATATAAAATTTAAACGATATAAATACTTTCCGAGTTACTAGTTATTTAAACGACAAATCCTTTATTCTTTTTTTTTGTTTGTATTGACATCTTTATTACTATATTAAATTATTAATATGCATTTTTTTTTTAATTTGAATTGACTTCTTTATATTTTTTTTGTTTGGATAATAACCATTATTATTATTATTATTATTGAAACTCCAACTTTATGATCATTAAAGTTGGAAGTGTGGTTGTTGTTGTTTTTCAAAGTGATTTTCACTTGGAAATGCATTAAAATAATATTTTTTTATTTTATAAAAATTATTTTTGACATCAACACATCAAAATGATTTGAAAATACCAAAAAAATATTAATTTGAAGTAAAAAAAATAAAAAAAATTAAATTTTTTCAAAAATGCTTTTGAAACACAAAAACAAACGGAGTAAACATTAATATAAAAAACAACAAAAATAATTCTTTAGACCTTCCAAATAACATTTTGATATCAAAATTCAAACTCAGTTTTTTTTTAATTTTTAAATATTCAAACTAAGTGATAATTGAATTCAAACCAAGTGATAAACTACTCTTTGATTTGATAATAATATCATTACTAATATTGATTGAAACTTAATAAAGGAATCTCCATTCATGGTTCATGTGTTAAAATTAAAAGAAAAAAAATTTAAAGGGTTTCAATTTAAAAAAGATTTATTAGTCGCTTCACATGGTAAAGAGAGTGTAAATTAAAAAAAAAAATCTGCATTCAAATGATCAATAATTCAGAAAGTGATAGTATGTCTTATAAGATGATAATTTACAAAAGAATAGAAAAATATATTTTTTAATAGTAATGATTATTGTACAAACAACTAAAAAAACTAAGGTTTGTTATGAAACTATTTTTTTTCATCTTTAGAGTTTTTTCTTTTTAATTTGTTTTTTTTAGTTCTAATTTTATAAGATAAAGTTTTAAAATTTAAAACGAAAGAATTACAATATAAAATACAAAAAAATACATGATTAATCTCAAACTTTTTAAAATTTTAATCCACTTAAGTGTAATTTTTAAAATAACAAAATAAAAAAATGAGCAAATTATATTTAATTTACTCTTATATTTATAAATGGGGATCAAATTGTAATTAACCGATCTGCTCTATTATGGAACTCTTCTCTGTATTCGCTGATACGATCAAAAGCTGAAACCCAATAATGGTACACAATGCCTACGATTCCTTCGAGCTCCTCACAAATTGCCCAAACAAAATTGATGCAATCGAATCCTACGGTTCAAAGCTCCTCATCGCTTGCTCCGATGGAGCTCTCAGAATCTACGCTCCAGTGTCCGCTATCTCCGACAAATCTCCACCGTCTGATTACCATAACCACGGTGATCAACTTCGAAAGGAACCGTATTCACTGGAGAGAACGGTAAACGGATTCTCTAAAAAGCCGATTTTGTCAATGAAAGTATTGGCTTCAAGAGAACTGCTCCTATCGCTCTCTGAATCTATCGCGTTTCATCGATTGCCAAATTTGGAGACCATTGCGGTGCTTACTAAAGCTAAAGGTGCTAACGTGTTTGATTGGGATGATAATCGAGGGTTTCTGTGCTTCGCCAGGCAAAAGAGAGTCTGCATTTTTAGACATGACGGTAATTAGTTCAAAATTTGGTGTATTTTCTTTTGTTGTTGTAAATGATCATGAAAGACATATAAAAAAACTAGGAGGATTTATCCTTTGTTAAATTACTCGAAAATTTAATGTTATTTTGGCTAATTATAGTGTAAATGTTAGTGAAAGCAATGGAAACTAGGATAATTTAATGATTCTTGGAGTTAATATAACCTCTTATTTGATATTGTTTTATATGATTATATTGCTACTTAGATAATTAAGGTTTTAGTAATGGTTCTAATTGATTTGAGTTGCAGCCTTATAGTTTTTTAGATCGTAAATTGAATCACATTTTTTTTTATAGCGGTTATCAACTTTGATTTTGATTGTTGATATTAAGGTGGTAGTTAGTTAATTTGATTGTACTTTTTGCCAAGTAAGGTGCTAAATGTCTTCAATTGATAGTTTTAAGTAGACATTAGGTTACTTGGATTGGAAATCGAGTCACATGATTCTCTTTGTTTCTTTCATTTCTCGTTAACTGATGGGATGTTTTTTCATTAGCTTTCATTTTGAAAGTATATCTTGTGATGTTAAACCAGTATTTTGTCTCAAGTGGAGCTCATTGTAGTGCTGAATGATTGGAACTAATGTTTCTTTGTTAATAAATGATTGGAAAAATAAATTTATAAAGTTAATATTAGGTTATTTGGATTGTAAATCGAGTTGTGATACCAAATTTGATTTTGCTAATGTGATAATGGGGTGATAATTTTCTCTTTGGTGGAGCTGAATTCTGAGTTTATTTTTCAGGTGGAAGGGGATTTGTGGAGGTGAAAGATTTTGGAGTTTCAGATACAGTGAAGTCAATGTCATGGTGTGGTGAGAACATATGTTTGGGAATTAGAAAGGAATATTGGATATTAAATTCAACAAATGGTGCATTGAGTCAGGTTTTTCCTTCAGGGAGACTAGCTCCTCCATTAGTGGTATCTCTTCCTTCTGGGGAGCTTCTTCTTGGGAAGGTACTCTCTCTCTGCTGCTGACATTTACTTGGTTATAGTAACTGTTTAATTCATTCATTTCTGCCTTTTAATTGTTTAATTCATTAGTTAATTATGTGCTTATATTGGTGACTAGATACTCCTGCTGATTTGAAAAACTAGTATTTGTTTCCCCCTTAAGCTTGCCTATGGCTTTCATCTCTTGTTTTGATGGCAAGGGTTATGCTGTTGGCAGTTATCGTACTAAAAGCAGAACTGTGTCACAATGAACTTGATATATGTCAATAAGCTACTACTTCTTGAATGTTCATGTTGAATAATGAAGGAAAAATATTGGAGTTATATCACTTATTTTTGGGCTGTCCTGCTTGATTACTTTAATCTCCTTTCTAGTACAACTTTTAGGAACTGCTTAAGTCAGAACATTATTGTTGTTTTTTTGGAAAACATAGCGATGATGGACTTTAGTCTTTAATGAGCTATGTCCTGCCAGAACACCTGTGCATCATGGGCTTTAGTCTTGAATCGGCTGTTGAAGGTTTTCAATTATCATTGCTATCTCATTGCATTAATAAATGGAATGATTTTTATAACCCTGGACATAAGGAACTTCTTTGCTTGAGAGTTGCAGGTATAACTCTTAAGGGGTTATACATGCACAGGATATACATAGCCCGTAATATGTATGTCCTGAGCATATTTTCTGTTCTCCCTCGTGCTATTCATTGTCTTCTTTTCCCACACAACAAGAATGAAGCTAGAAACTTTTGTTTTTGTTGCTGCCGCAGGATAACATTGGAGTCTTTGTGGACCAAAATGGCAAGCATCTCCAAGCAGAGAAAATTTGTTGGTCAGAGGCTCCTTCTCTTGTTGTCATTCAAAAGTCCTATGCAATTTCTCTGCTTCCAAGACGGATTGAGGTAGCTTAACCATATCAGACACAAAATTAAAATGGAAATCCTCCCTTTCTTTTCTATCTACGTGGCTGTGGATTTGTTCAGAATTTGCCATTAATGTTTGCAGATCCGGTCTCTCCGAGTTCCATACTCATTGATACAAGCTTTTGTTCTTCAAAATGTTCGCCATCTTATTGAAAGCAACAACGCGATAATTGTTGCATTAAGCAATTCTGTCTGTGCGCTGTTCTCTGTTCCTCTTGGTGCACAGGTATTCCCTATTCCTGTTTGTAAAATATTTATATGCTATCTTCTAGTTACTAGCAGTAAAGACATAGAAGGTCCACACCTTCCCATTGCTGTCAAGTCCAAATTTTGACAGTTTTTAAGATTTTAAACAAACTGTACAAGACATCTCTCTAAATCTTGTATTCTTATGTGCAATAGCCTTGTCTATAATTGAATCATGCCTTTTTCCATAGCCTTAGCTTAAGAACTCGAAAAGATTATGAGGACATGGTACTTTGGACATAGAACTAAGGGCTGTATTATAGTGCAGATGGTACAGTTGACAGAGGACATGGTACTTTGGACATAGAACTAAGGGCTGTATTATAGTGCAGATTGTACAGTTGACAGCATCTGGAAATTTTGAGGAAGCCTTGGCCTTGTGCAAGCTGCTTCCACCAGAAGATTCAAACCTTCGAGCTGCTAAGGAGGGTTCAATTCACATAAGGTAGATGTTCCATATAGGCTTTTCAAACCAGCATTAGAATCATGATAGTTCCAATCTTAGTTTTACATTTGATTTGAATAAGCTCATGGCATTGCCTTGCAGATATGCACATTATCTTTTTGATAATGGGAGCTATGAGGAGGCTATGGAACATTTCTTAGCATCTCAAGTAGATATCATCTATGTGCTTTCTTTGTACCCATCCATTGTTCTCCCCAAAACATCCTTGGTTCCAGAACCCGAGAAACTAATTGACATTTCTCAAGATGCTCTGTATCTCTCAAGAGATTCCTGTGGATTGTCTGATATTATGGAACCCTCACCTCCAATCCACCTATCAGATTTTGACGAGCATTCGGCACTAGAGTCCAAGAAGATGAGCCATAATACTCTCATGGCTTTAATCAAGTACTTGCAGAAAAGAAGATTTGGCATAGTTGAAAAGGCCACTGCTGAGGGAACAGATGAGGTTGTTTTAGATGCTGTTGGAGATAATTATGGACCTTATGACTCTAATAGGTTTAAGAAATCCAACAAGGTAATAATAGTTAGCTTTTATTCTTTGTTGTTTCATGATTTTGGTGTTACCGTGTTCTAAATATGGTATCAAATGCAATACATTGGCCTTAAATAAGTGTTATGCAGAGATCATATAGAGGGAACTACTTATCTTTGAAAATCTTATTTCTGTGCGCGCGTGCATCCCTGTGTTTGGGGGCTTGGGTGACTGAGTAGGAGAGACTAGAGAACCTTGAGCATGTTCGTTGATTTTTTACAGAGATCGAATTCCTACATAACAGATGGTGTTTATCTATCATCTATCATTGTTGTTTCATGCCAATCTACATTCATTCTTTCCACGAATACACTTGTCAAAGCAAGTCTCAGTGTCATGGCTACTTACTGAGTTTAAGTTTTCAACCTCAACCTCATATTCCATTTGGCCTCTCAGGGTCGTGGTAACATTGCCATTAACTCAGGTGCCAGGGAAATGGCAGCAATATTGGACACGGCTCTTCTTCAAGCTCTTCTTCTTACAGGACAGACTTCAGCAGCTTTAGAATTATTGAAGGGTCTTAACTACTGTGACCTAAAAATATGTGAGGAGATTCTTCAAAAATGGAATTATTATACTGCTTTATTAGAACTCTACAAAGGCAACACCATGCACCGTGAAGCTCTTAAGCTTCTGCATCAATTAGTTGAAGAGTCAAAATCAAACCAGTCAAAGCCTGAGCTAAACCCAAAATTCAAGCCTGAATCTATTGTTGAATATCTCAAGGTAAGATCTCGCATTTCGTTTTCTAGCGTCAGTGCTGTTTTTTGTTTAACTAGTGAAACAAGAAATAGCATTAGACATAAGATTGGATCAACTGCATAAAAGAAAGATCTGGTGTTTTGTGGAACTGATATGTAAAAGCATGGATATGACTGTCAAACATATTAGACAGTGTGTTTCTCATTTTATTGTTCCTGCATATTCCTTCAGATGGTTTTGACTAGTTCAACATTTATTTATCAACTAAAACATGTTCCCTGGCATCTTTGTTTTTACAGAACTTTCTTTTCTGGTCTTAAACTTTTGTTTGTCTTAGCATCAATATTATTATCGTTTTGTGCTTTTAACCATTTGTAATGACGCAAGCAATCTGATGTTTTGCACTAGGAATATCATAAAAGTAATTTTCAGTGTTTCTTTCTGTAACCAGATTATTACTTGAATGAATGAATTAAACCTACAGCTTCT